>Ga0308157_10006799_pt1 | contig 13524 bp, 10 predicted proteins | sample PhyBR1_FD_201035 | JGI IMG/M metagenome (GOLD analysis project Ga0308157, IMG submission 201035) | Phyllosphere microbial communities from UC Gill Tract Community Farm, Albany, California, United States - DLSLB.R1 | ecosystem: Host-associated > Plants > Phyllosphere > Unclassified | place: USA...
CATGGTCAGCCCGATGAGTCCAGCCATGACCAGCAGCTGCCGTTGCGCCATCCAGGCGCCGTCCATCTTGAAATGTCCAAACTGCGCCAGGAAGATCACGATGGCCAGGCCGTTGACGAAGCCCAGCATCACCGAATGAGGCACCATCCGTATGAATTTGCCCAGCCGGAGCGCGCCGAACAGCAGCTGGATCGCTCCCATCAGGATGACGCTGGCAAACAGGTACTCCTCGCCATGCTGGACGACCAGGCTCACCATCACCACGGCCAGCGCTCCCGCCGCGCCCGAGATCATTCCGGGCCGGCCTCCCGTCAGCGAGGTGACGATGCAGATAAAGAAGGCCGCGTAGAGACCGGTCAGCGGACTGACATGCGCGATCAATGCGAAGGCGATGGCTTCCGGCACCAGCGCGAGCGCGACGGTCAGGCCGCTCAAGAAATCAGTCTTGATGGCTGCGGGGTTGTTCAACAAATTATTCTCCGGTGGATGTTCGTCATCCCCGCGCATGCGGGAATGACGAGGCTTTGAAGCGTTACGCGCTTACCACATGATGACGCGCTGTTCCGGCGGCAGGTACATCGGATCGCCCGGCTTGATGCCGAACGCTTCGTAGAAGCCGGGCTGGTTCATGACCGTGCCCTTGGCGCGGAATTCGCCAGGCGAATGTGGATCGCTCTTGATCTGGGCGATCGCCGCTTCGGGACGCAGCTTGGCGCGCCATTTCATGGCGAAGCCGATGTACAGGCGCTGTTCGCCGGTCAGGCCGTCCAGCACCGGCGATGGCTTGCCGCCCAGCGAACGCTGGTACGCCTTGTACGTGATCGACAGGCCCGAGTTGTCGCCGATGTTTTCGCCCAGGGTCAGCTCGCCGTTGATGAAGTAGCCCGGCACCGGGCTGTAGGCGCCGTATTGCTTGACCAGGCCGGCCGCGCGCGCCTTGAAGGCGGTGCGGTCTTCCACGGTCCACCAGTTGCGCAGGCGGCCCTTGGCGTCGTACTGGCTGCCGGAGTCGTCGAAGGCGTGGCTGATCTCGTGGCCGAAGGTGATGCCCAGCAGGCCGTAGTTGACCGCGTCCTCGGCCTTCACGTTGAAGAACGGCGGCTGCAGGATCGCGGCCGGGATGGTGATCGCGTTCAGCGACGGGTTGTAGCTGGCGTTGACGGTTTGCGGTGTCATCGACCATTCCTCACGGTCCACCGTCTTGCCCAGTTTTTCCAGGTTGCGCGCCCGGCTCCACGCGCGCGCCGAGCGGACGTTGGCGATCAGGTCGTCCTTCTGGGTCTTCATGGCGCTGTAGTCGCGCCATTTTTCCGGATAGGCGATGTTCGGTTTCAGGGCCGCCAGCTTGAGCTGGGCTTCCTTCTTGGTCTCCGGGCCCATCCAGTCCAGCTTGTCGATGCCTTCCTTGAACGAGGCCACGAAGTTGTTGAACATGGCCATCACGCGCGGCTTGGTCTCGGGCGGCAGGTACCTCTGCACGTACAGCTTGCCGACCGCGTCGCCCAGCGCGCCGTCGGTGAAGCGCAGCGCCAGTTGCCATTGCGGTTCGCTTTGCGGCACGCCGCGCAGCACCGTGCCTTCGAAGGCGAAGCGTTCCTTGACGGTGGCGCTGTCCAGGTAGGAGGCGTAGCTCTCGATGATGCGCCAGTTGAAGTAGCTCTTCCACGATTCCAGCGGCACGTTGGCGACGGCGTCGGCAAAGCCGGTCAGGAAGCTCGGCTGGCGCACCACGGCCGAGGATGCCTTCGGCGCCAGGCCGGCGGCGGTGAAGTAGGCTGGCCAGTCGAAGGCCGGTGCCAGCGCGGCGAATTGGTCGAACGCCACGCGGTTGTAGGACTTGACCGGGTCGCGCATCTGCACGCGGGTCCATTGCGCTGCGGCCAGGCGGGTTTCGACGTCGAGGATCTGGGCCGCGTGGGCGGCGGCTTCCTTGTCGCCGCTCATGGCCAGCATGGTTTCGATGTGCGCCTGATACTTGGCGCGCACGCCTTTGAGCTTGGCGTCGTCGTCCTTGAGGTAGTAGTCGCGGTCGGGCAGGCCCAGGCCGGACTGGCTGACGTTGATGGTGTAGTGCTCGGGATCCTGCGCGTCCGGCGCGATGTGGGTCGAGAACGGCGTCTGGATGCCGTTGCGCTGCAGGTAGGCGAACAGCGCCGGCAGGTCCTTCTTGTCCTTGAGCGCGGCCACGTGGGCCAGGTCGGACTGCAAGGGCTTGAAGCCGGCGGCGTTGCGCGCCTTGTCATTCATGAAACTGGTGTACAGGTCGGCGATCTTGTGCGTGTCGCTGCCCGGCTTGCCGGGGTGCTTGACGGCCGCGTCCATCAGCGTGCGCAGCTGGCCTTGCGCGGTTTCGCGCAGCTCGATGTAGGTGCCCCAGGTCGATTTGTCGGCCGGGATGTCGGTGTTGCGGGTCCAGACTCCGTTGACGTAGCCGTAGAAGTCATCCTGGGGGCGGATAGCCGTGTCCAGGGATTTCAGGTCGATGCCGGACGCCTGTTGGGCATGCAGCATCGGGGTGGAAAAGGCGAACAGGGCGCAGCAGGCGGCGCTGGCTAGCGTACGTTTCACGAAGGTTCCTTTGACGTGGGTTGGTCGGTGGGCGGGATTATACCCGCCGCTCCGCCCACCCAACTCAACGGCCCCACGTCGTTCCCGCGAAAGCGGGAACCCATGCGGTGCATCCAGTTCGGCGAAGCATGGATTCCCGCCTTCGCGGGAATGACGGCTTGCACTCTCTATTTGATCAGCGCGGCCACCTGCTTGACGAAGGCGGGATCGGGATCGGCGTCGAGCCGGGTGGTGTCGGCCAGCACGGCGCCGGTGGCGTCGAGCAGCGCGATGCGGGTGGTGTGGTTGATCTCGCCGCTTTCCAGCACGCGGTACTTGATGTTGAGCGTGGCCGCCAGCGCGCGGGTCTGGCTGTCGCTGCCGGCCGCCACCAGACGGAACTGGGCCGGGTCAAGCTGGTGCATCATCAGCAGGCTGCTGAGCGCGGCGGGCGTGTCGTGTTTCGGGTCCAGGCTGATCATCAGCACGCGCACGCGCTTGCCGTCCGGCCCCAGCGCGGCCACGGTGCGCTTGAGCGTTTCGATGATGACCGGGCAGGCCGCGTGGCAGTCGCCGTAGAACATGGTGATCAGCACCGGCGTGCCGGCCATGTCGTGCAGGGCGAAGTGCTGGCCGGCGGCGTCGGTCAGCGTGGCGTCGAGGCGGTAGACGGAGTTGCCGGGCAGCGCGGCGGCCGACCAGGCGTACAGGGGGAGCAGCAGCGCGGCGGCCAGGGCGGCGCGGCGCAGGGGAGCGAGGTAGTTCATGGTCGTGGTCCTTGTTCGTGGGGGGCGGGCTCGCGCACGCAGCGGAAGCCCAGGTTGGCGCCGTCCTGCCGCGCGTCCATCGCGGACAGCAGGGCCAGGCGCATCAGTACTGCGTAGTTGCGGCGGTCGGCCAGCGACAGGGCGGCGCCGCCGCAGTAGTCGAGCAGTTTCTGGTCGCCGCTGGCGCGGCTGTCGGCATTGACGAACAGGCCGCTGTAATCCTCGACCCATTCCCACACCAGCCCATGCAGGTCGTGGATGCCGTAGTAGTTGGCCTGGCCGGTTGCCACGCTGTGCGGCGGCTGCTTGCCGGCGTCGGCGTACCAGCCGAGGATGTGGGCCAGCCAGGCCGGGTCGTCGCGGGCGTCGGCGCGATGGTCGTCGGCGGCTGCCGCGAACTCCCATTCGTACCAGCGCGGCAGGCGGCCGCCTTCGGAGGCGCAATACGCCTGCGCGGCGAACCAGCCCACGTGCACCACCGGCGCGTCGGCGGCCAGTGGCTTGAAATCGGTGGCGCCGCTCCAGCCGGACAGATAGCTGGGCGCGGCCAGCAGCGCAGGCACCTGCCCGCGCCGCCATTCCGGCGTGTGTTGCACGAAGGCGGAGAATTCCGCGTTCGTCACCAGCCGGGTGCGCAGCAGATAGGGCGCCACGATCGCGGGCGACGCCACGCCGTCGGCGGGCAGCACGCTGCGCAGCGTGCCGCCGGCGATGGCGCGGTAGTCGGCATCCCCGGCCATGCCGTCGCCGGCCAGCACGGCCAGCGTCAGCAGGGCACTGCGGATCGCGGCGCGCCCGTTCATGGCTGGCGCGATTTACGCATGTCGCGCACCTGGGCCGGCGTGACCGCGGGCGTACCCTTGTTCAGCTCGACACCGACGTAGTTGATCACGGCGGCGATGTCGTCGTCGCTGAGGTCCTGCGGCGGCATCACGCCGTTGTAGTGCTCGCCATTGACGACGATCTCGCCATTGCGGCCGTTGAGCACGATGTGCGCCATTTCATACGGACGTTGCTGGAAGAAGTCGGAATTGGCCAGTGGCGGGAACACGCCCGCCACGCCTTTGCCGTCAGGCTGGTGGCAGGCCGAGCAGTTGCTATCGTAGACGGCCTTGCCGCGCAGTTGCTGGGCGCGGTCGGCCACCACAGGAGCGGGCTTGGCGGCGGCGGCAGGCTTGGCGGCCGCGGGAGCCGCGGCGACCGCGCCGGCCAGCGGCTTCTTGATGCCCTTGCTGTAGATCTCAGGCCGGTCCGGGCCGCTCACCGCCATCAGGCCGATGGCGCCCTTGTTGAAGGCGCGCGTCAGCGAGTGGTCGACCAGGGTCAGGTTGCCCGGCACGCGCGGCGTGAATTCGACGATGGTCGAGCCGCCGGCCGGCACCATGGTGGTCTGCACGTTTTCCTGGTAGTGGTTGCCGCCCTCGGTGTAGACGCGGTCGAAGATGGCGCCGATCACGTGGAAGCTGGAGGTGATGTTCGGGCCGCCGACGCCGAAGTACATCCGCACCTTCTCGTTGGCCTTGGCGGTCAGCGCGTTGGCGCCGGTCAGCGCGCCGTCGGCGCCGTTGAAGACCACGTAGGTTGGCTTCTCGTCGATGGCCTTCTGCATGTCGAAGCCCTGCAGGCCGGGCGCGCGGTAGGCGCCGTTGGTGTAGAAGTCGCCCTGCATCACATAGTATTCGCGGTCGACCGGAGTCATGCCTTCCTTGGGCTCGACCAGGATCATGCCGTACATGCCGTTGGCCACGTGCATGCCGACCGGCGCGGTGGCGCAGTGGTACACGTACAGGCCTGGATTCAGCGCCTTGAAGGTGAAGGTGGCTTCGTTGCCGGGGGCGATCAGGGTTTGCGCGGCGCCGCCGCCCGGGCCGGTCACGGCGTGCAGGTCGATATTGTGGGGCAGCTTGTTGTCGGGCAGGTTGAGCAGGTGGAGTTCGACGGTGTCGCCTTCGCGCACACGGATCATCTTGCCGGGCACGGTGCCGCCGAAGGTCCAGAAGGTGTAGCGGCTGCCGGGGGCGATTTCGCGCTCGACTTCCTCGACGGTCAGGTTGACCACGACCTTGGCCGGGGTCTTGCGGGTGATCGGCGCCGGCAGCAGCGGCGGGGCGAGCAGTTCTTGGGTGATGGTCGGCAGAGCGGTTTCGGACGGGGTGGCCGCTGTAACGTGGCTCATGGCGAGTACGGCGCTGGCGAGGCCGGCCGCTACCAGTTTCAATTGCGTTTTCATTTTTATGTCGCCTTGTAGTTGGTGGGTCGCACCCATGTCTGAGTGCGAGTCCATGCTATGGGAACAAATCGGAAATTTCTTTGACTTAGATTATGGAATTCCGGAAATACGACGCAGTGCCTACGGGGTGACTAGTGCGTAGTGACTAGGAAATCGATCACCACGTGGCCGGCTTCGCGCGCCAGGTAGGCGGCCTGCACGCGCGGGCCGTAGCGGTGCTGGATCTGGGCCAGCAGCGGCAGCGGGTCGTGGTCGTTACAGAAGCGCATGATCTCGCCGGGGTTGAGCGAATCGAGCGCGCCGAAGATGGCGGCGTGGCGCAGGCGGCGGGCCACGCCACGGGCGTCGAAGGGATAGATGCCGTCGGGGATGGTCGGTTGGGAACAATCGTGGGACATGGTCAAACTCCTTGTATAAGAAAGCAGGGCGCGCGGGGCGCCCTGCGGTGAAGTGGATCAGGCGCGGTCGGCGGCGACGGCTTCCAGGCGGGCACGGCGAGCGGTCAGCAGGCGCCAGGCGAACAGCGCCAGGAACAGCGTGCCGATGGCGAATACCACGTCGCCCGGTACGCGCATCCAGACCAGGGTCTCCATCAGCTTGGAGTGGATCACCTCAGGCGAACGGGCGAACCACATGCCGGTGCTGACGCTGGCCCAGGCTTGATACAGGCCGGCAGGCACCAGCGAGATGAACACCATCATCGCCAGGCCGATGTTCAGGCACCAGAACATGGCTTTGAGCAGCGAGTCGGACCAGGCCATGCGCTCGCACAGGCCGCGCAGGCAGAACAGCAGCAGGCCAATGCCCAGCATGCCGTACACACCGAACAGCGCGGCATGGCCGTGGGCCGCGGTCATGTTCAGGCCTTGCATGTAGTACAGCGCGATCGGGGTGTTGATCGAGAAGCCCAGCAGGCCGGCGCCGACGGTGTTCCAGAAGCCGACCGCGATGAAGCACAGGATCGACCACTTGTAGGTGCTGACCCATGGCGCGGCCTTCGAGCGCTGGTAGTTGCGCCAGGCTTCGACGCCGATCATCGACAGCGGTACCACTTCCAGTGCCGAGAACATGGCGCCGATGGCGATCACGAAGGTCGGCGTGCCGGTGAAGTACAGGTGGTGCAGGGTGCCCAGGATGCCGCCGAACAGGAACACGATGGTTTCCAGCACGATGGCGCTGTTGGCGGTCGCGGCGCGGATCAGGCCCAGGCGGGTGAACAGCAGTGCGATGACGGCGGTGGCGAACACTTCAAAGAAGCCTTCGACCCACAGGTGCACCAGCCACCAGCGCCAGTATTCGATCATCGAGTAGTGGGTGTGCTGGCCCCAGGTCAGCGAGGTGGCGTAGAAGCCGCCGATGCACAGCGCGGCCAGGAACACCATGACGATCAGGCCGCGGCTTTCCGATTTCTTGACCAGCGCAGGCCACAGCGCGCGGCCCAGCAGCGTGACCCAGAACAGCAGGCCGATGAACAGCAGGATCTGCCAGATGCGGCCCATGCTGGTGAATTCCAGGCCCTGGTTGCCGATCCAGAAGGCGAAGGCGCTGCCCTTGTGTTGCAGCGAACCGAGCCAGCCCATGGCGGTCGAGCCGACCACGATGAACAGCAGCGCGTAGAACAGCACGTTCACGCCCAGTTTCTGGAACTTGGGCTCGTGGCCGGAGATGGCCGGTGCGATGTACAGGCCGGTGGCCAGCCAGGCGGTGGCGATCCACAGCACGGCGAACTGGGTGTGGATGGTGCGGCTGACCACGAACGGCAGGATCTGCGCCAGCGGGTAGCCGAAGAAGCTGTGGCCTTCGACCGCGTAGTGGGCGGTGATGACGCCCATGCCGACCTGGGCCAGGATCAGGCCGATGACGACGAAGAAGTATTTTTTGGTCGCCAACATCGATGGCGTGGGCTTCAGGTTGAACAGCGGATCGCTCTTCGGTGGGACAGGATCGGCTTCTTCCTTGGCGGCCGAGTGGAACATGACCATGGCGGCGATGGCGCCGATCATCAGGATGATACTGGCGATCGACCAGATGCCGGCGCCGGCGCTTGGACGGTTGTCGATCAGCGGCTCATGCGGCCAGTTGCTGGTGTAGCTCAGGTCGACCGAGCCGGGACGGTCGGTGCCGGCGGCCCAGGCCGACCAGAACACGAAGGCCGGCAAGGCTTTCAGGTCGTCCGGATCGGGCAGCGAGTTGGCGTTCATCGCGTATTGTTCGCGCAGATGGTCCAGCGAGCGGGCGTCGCCGAACAGGTCGGTGTAGTGGCGTGCCACTTCGCGCACGGCGGCGGCGCGGTCGGCCGACAGCACGATGGTGTCGCGGCCCGAATCATAGGTGTTGCGGCGCATTTCTTCCTTCAGCCGCGCGTTCAGCGCCGCCTGGTTGGATTTGCTCAGGTCGTCGAAGTTGGCGCCGAAGTCGCGCTTGGCCCAGATCTGGCGCAGGGCCAGGGCTTCGCGGTGCAGCCAGTCGGCCGACCAGTCGGGGGCGACATAACTGCCGTGGCCCCAGACGGTGCCCAGCTGCTGGCCGCCGGCCGAGAGCCAGGCCTGCTGGCCGCGGTCGACCTGGCCTTCGTCGAACAGCATGCTGCCGTCCGCGCTGATGATGTGTTTGGGGATGGGCGGCGCGGTCAGGTAGATTTCCGCACCCACCCAGCCGAGGACGGCGAAGGAGAGGGCACAGATGACGGCGAGCCAGGTCCAGAGCTTGCGTGTGGCGTGCATGGCATGGTTCCTTATTGTTGGCTTGATGGGAGTGATGCGCGAACCGGCACTGACCGGATCGACAGGGCCGATTCTAGGCGCGTCGTTTAAACATGTATATTCGATTCCAGTTTTTCTTGATCCAAGTTATGAACAAATATTTTGGATACATGAATAATGGCGCTGCCGTCTTCACTGGAGCTGACCATGCGCCTGACCGCCTTCACCGACTACACCCTGCGCACCCTGATTTACCTGGCCGGCCAGCACGACCGGCTGGTGACCATCGCCGAAATCGCCGAACGCCACGGCATGTCCAAGCATCATCTGACCAAGGTGGTTTATGAGCTGGGCCTGACCGGCGTGATCCGCACCGTGCGCGGGCGGCACGGCGGCATCACGCTGGCGCGGCCGGCGGAGGAGATCCGCATCGGCGAGGTGGTGCGGGCCAGCGAGCCGGACTTCCATATGGCCGACTGTTTCGACGCCAGGCGCGCCACCTGTGTGTACGCGGGCCGCTGCTGCGTGCAGGGCATGCTGGGGCGGGCCGTGGGCGCCTACCTGACGGCGCTGGACGCGGTCACGCTGGCCGACCTGACTTGTCCGCCGGACGCCGGCGCCGGGGCCGATGCCAACGCCGCGGCCGGCGCCACGCCCGGCGCCGCGGCCGGCCTGGTCCCGGCCTAGTTCTTTCGGACTAGGGCGCTAGCCTGATTGCCTTGCCGTTCTGGCCGTCCTGCCGATAGCCGGGCGCCGCCGCAACGCTTACGCTGATGCCATCCCCATGTCCGTCAGGAGATTGAAAGTGTCTAACAATAACAAAGCAGTACAGGTGCTGGTGAGCAGCACCGTATCGTTCACGATCTGTTTCGCGATCTGGATGATGTTCGCCGTGCTGGGCATCCCCATCAAGAAGATGCTCGGCCTGAATGAAACCGAATTCGGCCTGCTGGCCGCCATGCCTGTTCTGAGCGGCTCGCTGGTGCGTGTCCCGCTGGGCATCTGGTGCGACAAATACGGTGGCCGCATCGTGTTCTTCCTGCTGATGCTGGCCACCGTGCCGGCCATCTACCTGATCGGCCTGGCCACCGCCTACTGGCAGTTCCTGGTGCTGGGCCTGTTCATCGGCCTGGCCGGCGGCTCGTTCTCGGTCGGCACGCCGTACGTGGCGCGCTGGTTCTCGCGTGAGCGGCGCGGCCTGGCGATGGGCATCTTCGGCGCCGGCAATTCCGGCTCGGCGCTGACCAAGTTTGTGGCCCCGGCCATCATCGCGGCCTGGGGCTGGCAAGCGCTGCCCACCGTGTACGCCATCGCCATGCTGGTCACGGCGCTGCTGTTCTGGGTGTTCTCGGCCACCGACCCGTCGCACCAGAGCGGCGCCAGCGTGCCGTTCTCCGAGCAGCTCAAGGTGCTGAAGGACCGCCGCGTATGGCGCTATTGCCAATATTACTCGGTGGTGTTCGGCGGCTACGTCGGCCTGGCGCTGTGGATGACCAAATACTACGTCGGCGAATACGGCTTCGACCTGCGCCTGGCCGCATTGCTGGCCGCCTGCTTCTCGCTGCCGGGCGGCGTGCTGCGCGCGCTGGGCGGCTGGATCTCGGACCGTTACGGCGCCTACAAGGTCACCTGGTGGGTGATGTGGGTGTGCTGGATCTGCTTCTTCCTGCTGTCGTATCCGCCAACCGCGATGATCGTCAAGACCACCCACGGCGACCTGCAGCTGAGCCTGGCGCTGTCGCCATGGATGTTCACCGGCCTGCTGTTCATTGTCGGTACCGCGATGGCGATCGGCAAGGCCTCGGTCTTCAAATTCATCGGTGACGATTTCAGCGACAACATCGGCGCCGTGTCCGGCGTGGTCGGCCTGGCCGGCGGCCTGGGTGGCTTCGTGCTGCCGATCATGTTCGGCGCGCTGCTGGACCTGACCGGTGTGCGTTCAAGCGCCTTCATGCTGCTGTACGGCACCGTCTGCGTCTCGCTGGTCTGGATGCATTACTCGTTCCGCCCCACGGCGGCGCCGCAGCCGCTGGCCGGCGCAGCCGCCGCCTGAGCCCCAATTATTCAAGGAGAAAAATGATGAGCAAATATATGATCAACACGTGGGAGCCTGAGAGCCCCACGTTCTGGGGCAGCGGCGGCAGCAGCACCGCCAACCGCAACCTGTGGATTTCGATTCCCGCGCTGGCGCTGGCCTTCGCGGTGTGGATGGTGTGGAGCGTGGTGGTGGTCAACCTGCCGGCCATCGGCTTCCAGTACAGCACCAACCAGCTGTTCTGGCTGACCGCCTTGCCCGGCCTGTCCGGCGCCACGCTGCGGATTTTCTACTCCTTCATGGTGCCGATCTTCGGCGGCCGCAAGTGGACCACCATCTCCACCGCCTCGCTGCTGATCCCGGCCATCGGCATCGGCTTCGCGGTGCAGGACGTCACCACCGGCTATCCGACCATGCTGGTGCTGGCGCTGCTGTGCGGCTTCGGCGGCGGCAACTTCGCCTCGTCGATGGCGAACATCAGCTTCTTCTTCCCTAAAGCGCAGAAGGGCTACGCGCTGGGCATGAACGCCGGCCTGGGCAACCTGGGCGTGTCGGTGGTGCAGTTCGTCGTGCCGCTGGTGATCACCGCCAGCGTGTTCGGCAGCATCGGCGGCGACGCCCAGACCGCCACCAAGGCCGGCCACACCACCACCATGTGGCTGCAGAACGCCGGCTTCATCTGGGTGCCGTTCATTGTCGTCAGCAGCCTGCTGGCATGGTTCGGCATGAACGACCTGGCCTCGGCCAAGGCATCGTTCGCCGACCAGGCCGTGATCTTCAAGCGCAAGCACAACTGGCTGATGTGCTGGCTCTACACCGGCACCTTCGGCTCGTTCATCGGCTACTCGGCCGGCTTCCCGCTGCTGATCAAGACCCAGTTCCCTGATGTCAATCCGCTGCAATACGCCTTCCTCGGCCCTCTGGTCGGCGCGCTGGCCCGTGTGGTCGGCGGCATCATCTCCGACAAGCTGGGCGGCGCCCGCGTGACCGTCTGGACCTTTGGGGCCATGATCGGCGCCGTGTATGGCGTCATCACCTTCCTGCCGCATGGCGGCACGGGCGGCAACTTCACCGGCTTCTTCTGGATGTTCATGCTGCTGTTCGCCGGTACCGGCGTCGGCAATGCCTCGACCTTCCGCATGATCCCTGTGATCTTCCTGACCGAACGTCAACGCGCCGCGGCCGGCCAGCCTGCCGCCGTGCAGCAGCAAGCCATCATCGACGCCAACAAGGAAGGCGCAGCCGTGCTGGGCTTCACGTCGGCCGTGGCCGCCTACGGCGCCTTCTTCATTCCAAAGAGCTACGGTACCTCGATCGCCATGACCGGCGGTCCCGACGCCGCCCTGTGGTGCTTCATCGCCTTCTACGTCAGCTGCATCGCCATCACCTGGTGGTGCTACGCCCGCAAGAACGCGGCCATGCCTTGCTAATTGGAGTTAAACCATGCCATCCGCCAGAGTGATCGCCCTGACCCCTTCCGTTGAATTCGACGCCGCGCTGGTGCGCAAGCTGAACCAGATGGGGCCGCGCTACACCTCCTACCCGACGGCCGACCGCTTCGGCGGCGGCTTCGGCGCGGAGCAGTACCGCGCCGCCGTCGCCAGCGTCGATCCGGCCGTGCCGATGTCGCTGTACGTGCACATCCCGTTCTGCGCGTCGCTGTGCTACTACTGCGGCTGCAACAAGATCATCACGCAGGACAAGGAGAAGGCGGTCGAGTACCTGGACTACCTGTACCGCGAGATCGCGTTGCAGGCGGGCCTGTTGTCCGGCCATCGGCGCGTGGACCAGCTTCACTTTGGCGGCGGCACGCCGACTTATCTGAGCGACGAGCAGATGAGCGAATTGCTGGCCAACCTGCGCGGCCATTTCGAGTTCGCGCCGGACGAGGAGGGCGAGTTTTCCATCGAGGTCGATCCGCGCACGGTGACGCCGGAGCGCATCGCCACCTTGCGGCGCCAGGGTTTCAACCGGGTCAGCCTGGGCATCCAGGACTTCGATCCGGCGGTGCAGAAGGCGGTCAACCGCATCCAGTCGTACGAGGAAACGATGGACGTGCTGCAGGCCGCGCGCGACTGCGGCTTCCGCTCGATCAGCGTGGACCTGATCTACGGCCTGCCGCTGCAAAGCGTGGCCAGCTTCGGGCCGACGCTGGACAAGATCGTCGCCGCCCGGCCGGACCGCATCGCGGTCTACAACTACGCGCACATGCCGCAGCTGTTCAAGTCGCAGCGGCTCATTTCCAGCGACGACCTGCCGGATGCCGAAACCAAGCTGGCCATGCTGGGCCTGTGCATCGAGCGGCTGACGGAAGCGGGCTATGTCTACATCGGCATGGACCATTTCGCGCTGCCGGACGACGACCTGGCCCGCAGCCAGCGCGAAGGCAAGTTGCAGCGTAACTTCCAGGGCTATTCCACACACGCGGACGCGCCGATGGTGGCGCTGGGCGTGTCGGCCATCAGCGCGGTGGGCGCAAGCTACAGCCAGAACGAGAAGGTGCTGTCGGCCTACTACGAGCGGCTGGACAAGGGCGAACTGCCGATCGCGCGCGGCATCGTGCTGACCGAGGACGACATGCTGCGCCGCGCCGTGATCGGCCAGCTGATGTGCGATTTCGAGCTGGACTACGCCAGCCTGGCGCTGCCCGAAGGCGTCAGCGCGGCAGAGTATTTCGCGCCCGAGCTGGAGCGCCTGAAGCCGCTGGAGGACGAAGGACTGCTGTGCATCGGCAGCAAAGGCTTGCGCGTGAAGATGCGCGGGCGCCTGTTGATACGCAATATCTGCATGGCGTTCGACCGCTACCTGCACGCGCCGCCAGTCGAAGGGCCGCAGCCGCTGCGGTATTCGCGAACCATTTGAGGGCCACGGCCATGGAAAAGAACAAAATCAAGGTGCAAGCCTTCCTGGCCCGGGTGCCGCTGTTTAACTCGATGGGCGCCGAGGAGCTGGCGCGCATCGCGCTTGGCACCACCGAGGTGCGGGTGGAGCGGGGCGACACCATCTTCCAGCGCGGCGATCCGTGCATCGGCTTTCACCAGGTGGTGTATGGCCAGGTCAAGCTGGCGTTCACCTCGCTGGCGGGCTGCGAGAAAGTGATCGAGCTGATCGGCCCCGGCCAGAGCTTCGGCGAGGCGCTGATGTTCATGGGCAGCCCGTACATCGTTTCGGCCACGGCCACCGAGGACACGCTGCTGCTGCACGTGGCCAAGCCGGCCATCTACCGCGAGATCCACAACGATC
>Ga0308157_10006803_pt1 | contig 13517 bp, 5 predicted proteins | sample PhyBR1_FD_201035 | JGI IMG/M metagenome (GOLD analysis project Ga0308157, IMG submission 201035) | Phyllosphere microbial communities from UC Gill Tract Community Farm, Albany, California, United States - DLSLB.R1 | ecosystem: Host-associated > Plants > Phyllosphere > Unclassified | place: USA...
CCTTTACCTTTACATAGTGATTCCACGGCCTCTTGGAGGATCCGATGTCGCTCTGTGCTTCAATGTGCTGGGAGTCCCAAGAGTAGGTGATCTTATTGACTAAACTTTTTTGCTGAGCGTGAAGTTTCTTTACCTTGTACGGTAGGTAGATATAGGCGACCACATATTCTCCAAGAAAACCGCCGGCTCCTGCGGATATCGTTAGAACCCCCAAATGCTTTGAGCCTGCCATCAGCATCGCCACACCGCATGCGCTTATGACCGTTGCCAAGATGTTTACCCATTTGGCAACCGATTTGCGATTAAGTCGCTGCGCCTGTAGGTAGTCGATGACTGAAATTTTGCCGGTAATCATTCATAGACCTATCTTCGATTTAAACGAAAAATTCGGATACCAAAAATTGGCGTCGTTAAACAAAGTCGCACTTTCTCAATAAGATCTTTGGATCAACCTCGATCACCCTCGTACAGCGAAATACCGTATGGATGAGCAGATCTAACAGATGACAAACCCGATCGGGTTGCCCTCGGCCGATCAATTTGCTCGATCAGGTTTGCTAACGCATCCGCTACTGTCACTACAGCTTACAGACCGGAAAAGTTTACGTCTATCGGGCCAAGACCTTGTATTGTGGGCAGCCCGAAGCAGGGGTGCCTTTCACCATCCGCGAGACATAGGCCACGCTGAGGTGGAAGGACTCCGAATATGCTGGCCGCCGAAAGGAGGTGGCTCCCGCTACGCATCGGCAAGCGCTCAACGCATTGCTGTTTCTCTACCGCCATATATTGGGTTGGAACTGCTTGAATGAAGCAGATCGGGCGCCCGCCTGAGCGCGAGGGGCATTCCAATGGTGCTGTCGGCGTCGGAGTGCAATCGATACTTGCCTTGATGGTGGGTACCGACGCGAAGGGTGCAGGCACTGCTTGGCTAGAGTGATGTGTCTACCACCATGATCTACGCGCATGTCCTGAAAGTGGCTAAGGGCGGCACAGTCAGCAGCCCGGATGCCATTGCCCTTGGGTCCTAAAGGACCGCATTGAGGAACGCGAGCGAAAGACTGCTCAGGGCCCAACGCCGCCCATTGCGGTAGCACGCAGCCCACAAGCACTGCCGTCTCAAGTGCGCCTGCGCACCGCCAGCATGCCCATTCCCGCCGCCATCAGCGACATCAGGATCAGGCCCCACTCGCTGAGCGTGGGAATCGCCGCCACGCCACCTGGACCCGGCACTGCGGCCAGCACCATGGGAGCGAATGGATCGCTGATGCTGCCCAGCGTGCCGTCGCTGTCGCCCTGCCCGTTGTCCGTTACCTGGTAGGTTGCCGTCAAGCGGTCGCCGCTGATGCTGGCGCCGCTGGGCGAGAACCAGCTGTTCGGTGCCCCGAACGTCTGCGGGCCGTATTTGCGCAACTGGGCCGCAGCCGGAATGGCGCTGGGATAGGTCACCTTCACCGTGAGGGTGGCGTTGTCGCACCCCGTGGCGGTAAAGCGCAGCACGCCCAGCGGAAAGCTCGCGTTGCTGGGCGCCCCAGGGGGCACGGAGGTGTCGATGTTCAGCGCGCCTACCGTGCATCCCGCAGGCCCCCCAGCGATCTGCACGGATGCATTGCCCCCGCCCGGCACACCCGTCAGGGGCACGCTCGGGTTGACGAACTGCTGCGGTGTGGCCTGCACCGCAGCAGACAGGGCGCCGTCGCCCACCCCGTTGGCGGCCCGCACCGTAAAGGAATATGCCTGGCCGTTGGTGAGCCCCGAGGCCGTGCAGCCCAAAGCCCCGGTCGTTGTGCACGCCACCGTACTGACGCCCCCAGGCACCAGTTGCTTGAGCACGGTATAGCCGGTGACAGCGCTGCCGCCGTTGTCCGCTGGCGCGGCCCAGGTCAACGCGACAGCGCCGTCGCCGGTCGTGAACGCCAAAGCAGTGGGCTCATTGGGCACGGTGACGGCACGCACCAGCAGTGCGTCGGAAGCAATGCCGTTGACCACCGCACGCAAGGCATACCAGCCGCTGGCGAGCGAAGACGGCAAAGGCTGCGAGGTGTAGCTGGTGCTGCTGGACGCGGCGGGTGCAAGCCATGCGGTTGCCCCGCCGTCCAGGCGCTGCAGCTGCACCAGCGGCAGATTGGTCGCCGAGCTGTTGGTAGAGCCTCCGCTGGCCTCGCTGTCACCGCGCAGCAGCGTGCCGCCGAGGGTCAACGCAGCCCCTGGCCGCAGGGCGCCTGGGCTGGCACTGGTCAGAACCGGTTGGCGGGTGGTGGGAGCGCCCAGGTCCCAATGGAAGAGTTCTGCGCTTGCGAGGCTGCCGCTGTTGTCGTGCCCTCCCGCGATCAGCACCTTGCCATCGGGCAGCAGCATGGCGGTGTGCAGGTAGCGCGCAGTGCCCAGACTGCCCACGGTGCTCCAGCCATTGGCGACCGGGTCGTACAGCTCCGCGCTGGCGAGGCTGCTGTCGTTGCTGTCGTTCCCTCCCGTGACGAGCACGTTGCCGGTGAGCAGCAGCGTCGCTGTGTGCCCGTAGCGCGCATTGACCAGGCTGCCCGCGCTGCTCCAGACATTGGTGGCCGGGTCGTACAGCTCTGTGCTCGCGAGGGCGCCGCCGTTGCCGCTCCCTCCCGCGAACAATACCTTGCCGCTGGGCAAGAGCGTGGCCGTGTGCGCTTGGCGACCAGTGCCCGGGTTACCCGCACTGCTCCAGCCATTGGTGACCGGGTCGTACAGCTCCGCGCTGGCGAGGACGACGCCGCTACCGCCCCCTCCCGCGACCAGCACCTTGCCGCTGGGCAGCAGCGTGGCCGTATGCCGGTAGCGCCCAGTGCCCAGACTGCCCACGGTGCTCCAGCCATTGGCGACCGGATCGTACAGCTCCGAGCTGGCAAGGGGGCCGCTGTCGCCCAACCCTCCCGAGACCAGCACCTTGCCGCTGGGCAGCAGCGTGGCTGAATGCTGGAGGCGGCCCGTGCCGAGGCTGTCCGCGCTGCTCCAGCCATTGGTGGCCGGGTCGTACAGCTCTGCGCTCGCGAGGGGGAAGCCGTTGGTGTCGTACCCTCCCGAGACCAGCACCTTGCCGCTCGGCAGCAGCGTGGCCGCGTGCGCGTAGCGCGCAGCGCCGAGGCTGCCCACGCTGCTCCAGCCATTGGTGGCGGGGTCATACAGCTGCGCGCTGGCGAGGGCGCCAGTGTTGCCCATCCCTCCCGTGATCAGCACCTTGCCGCTGGGCAGCAGCGTAGCCGTGTGCTGGTTGCGCACCGTGCCAAGGCTGCCCGCGCTGCTCCAGACACCGGTGGCCGGCTCGTACAGTTCCGCGATGGCGAGGGCGCTGGTATTGCCCAGCCCTCCCGTGATCAGCACCTTGCCGCTGGGCAGCAGCGTGGCGGTGTGCAGGGAGCGACCCTTGACCAGGTTGCCCGCGCTGCTCCAGGCATTGCTGGCCGGGTCGTACAGCTCCGCGCTGGCGAGGGGGCCGATGTTGCCCAGCCCTCCCGTGACCAGCACCTTGCCGCTGGGCAGCAGCGTCGCTGTGTGCGCGGAGCGCGCATTGACCAGGTTGCCCGCGCTGCTCCAGCCATTGGTGGACGGGTCGTACAGCTCCGCGCTGGCGAGGCGGCCGCCGCGGTACCCTCCCGTGACCAGCACTTTGCCGCTGGGCAGCAGCGTGGCCGTGTGCTGGTAACGCGCATTGACCAGGTTGCCCGCGCTGCTCCAGCCATTGGTGGCCGGGTCGTACAGCTCCGCGCTGGCGACGGCGCCGCTGTTGCGGTTTCCTCCCGTGACCAGCACCTTGCCACTGGGCAGCAGCGTCGCTGTGTGCTCGGCGCGCGCATCGGTCAGGTTTCCCGCGCTGCTCCAGACATTGGTGGCCGGGTCGTACAGCTCCGCGCTGGCGAGGCCGCCGCTGTTGTCGTAACCTCCCGTGACCAGCACCTTGCCGCTGGGCAGCAGCGTGGTCGTGTGCAGGTAGCGCGCGGAGTTAAGGTTGGCCGCACTGCTCCAGCCATTGGTGGCCGGGTCGTACAGCTCCGCGCTGGCGAGGATGCCGCTGTTGTCTTCGTAGCCCCCCGAGACCAGCACCTTGCCGCTGGGCAGCAGCGTGACCGTATGGTACAGGCGCCCATTGCCCAGGCTGCCCGCGCTGCTCCAGCCATTGGTGGACGGGTCGTACAGCTCCGCGCTCGCGACGACGCCGCTATTGCTGCCTCCCCCCGAAACCAGCACCTTGCCGCTGGGCAACAGCGTTGCCGCAGATGCGTAGCGTTCAGTGGTAAGGCTGGCCACAGTGCTCCAGGCGGGCTGCGCCAGGGCAGCGCCGCTGGCGCCAAGAAGCAGAGAGGCGACAAGAAATACCCAGAATCGCCGAAACCAGGCGAAGTCCAAGACAGGATGCAGGGTCATATTCAGAGTCGCTCGGACTGGTTTTGGTCAGGCAGGAGGCCATCCTGAGCCGATAGAGACCCGCGCTCGATCGACTCGCGCGCTCAGGCCCCTGACCGGGAATCCACTGCCATGGGTTGGTAACGTTGCGCGACGAACCATTCAGGTTTCCGCACACGGGTGTGACATCGGACCGGAGGGTGTGTCTCTTCGACCGATCAGGCATGTTACGAGTGGTTGCCGTTTTTGTCGTTACCTGAAATTGGTGAATTTGAGGGCGACGCCCGAGGCAGGTTGGCGGGGCGAATTGCCGCCGATCCGGTCTGTTCCTGAGGACCGGTGGCTGCTGGCGGTGCAGCCCACAGAGCCAATCAGCGGGGGGGGGGGGCGAAGGGGCTACCGGCCAGCGTGGTTGAGATTGCGCTCGCTACGACGGCGGCGCTCAGGCTGCCTTTTTTTGCAGCGTGTGCGGGGACACCGGCAGTCGGTCGATCCAGCCCATTAATAACTGTCGGTTCCGAATGCATCAAACAACGCGCAGTTTATCCAGCACAGCTATTTAATGACACTGCCTCTCTTTGTCCATCCCACTCAGAGAAGCCTATGAAAGCCCTCCAGCTCACCGCCCCCTCCCTCGACGCATTTCGCCCCGCCGAACTGCCCGACCCGCAACCCGGCAAAGGCGAGGTGCTGGTGCGCCTGCGCGCTGCCACGCTGAACTTCGTGGACGTGGCGGTCGCCACCGGCCAGTTCCCGGCGGCGGGCTTTCCGATGGTGCCCGTGGCCGATGGCGCGGGCGAGGTGGCCGCGCTGGGCGACGGTGTCGAAGACCTGGCCCTGGGCTTGGCCGTGGGCGACCGGGTGATTCCGCATTTCATGCCCCACTGGCAAGGCGAGGCCGCGTCGGCGCGCAATCTCGCGGCGATGCGCGGGATCACCCTGCCGGGCTCGCTGGCGGAGTACGCCGTGGTGCCCGCGGCCAGCCTGGTCGCGCTGCCCGCCCACCTCGACTTCGCCCAGGGCGCCGCGCTGCCCATCGCCGCCACCACGGCGTGGAATGCCGTGCGCTCGGCACCGCTGCGCCCCGGCTCGGTGGTGGTGCTGCTGGGCACGGGCGGCGTCAGCCTGTTCGCCCTGCAGTTCGCCAAGGCCTGTGGCGCCACGGTGATCCTGGCGTCATCCTCCGACGCGAAGCTGGAGCGGGCCCGCCTGCTGGGCGCCGACCACCTGATCAACTACCGCACCACGCCCGCCTGGGACGAAGCGGTGCAAAACATCACCGAGGGACGCGGCGCCGACCTGGTGGTGGAAACCGTCGGCGCGGCCACCTTCGCGCGCTCGCTCAACGCAGCGGCCATCGGCGGCACGGTGTTCACCATCGGCTTTCTGGGCGGCACGGCTTCGTCCATCGACCTGCTGCCGATCATCGTCAAGTCTCTGCGCGTGGTGGGCAACAACACCGGCTCGGTGGACGACCTGGCCCAAGCAGCGCGGGCCATCGCGGCGCACCGCATCGTGCCGGTGATCGACCAGACGTTTTCGATGCAGGAGGTGCCGGCGGCCTATGCGGCGCTGAGTGCCGGCGGGAGGCACTTCGGGAAGATCGCGATCGTGCATTGACGCGGCGGTCAGTGTTTGGTCGGGAATTACGTACGCACCGAGCAATCGAGGACATGGATCGTCACCGAGCGCTTGTCTTCTTCAGATAGTCCCATTTCCAGCATTGACTGAAGCTCGTCTGCGGTCTGCGGACGCTTCACACCAGTCGGTGGGGCTGGAATCTGGTTTGGATTACCGAACCAGAGGACGATGTAAATTCCATATCCCTTGGCACGCGGATCGGTCGTGTAGCGTGAGATTAGCTGTCCTTGTACGGCAGTCCAGAGGCCTCTGTTCTGATCACGCTTGATTTCAATGGGAACACCGCCCTGTGTGCCGACCGTGCACCAAACATCAGAACGCTTGCCGTCAACATGATGCGTTTCAGGCAAGCACTCAATCTCGAAGCGACGCAGCCGCTCACGTAATTGCGTCGAGAACGTATCGCGGCAGAGCTCTTCATGACGAGGGGAAGATGGCTTCTTCTGTGCGCCTGCATTCCAGTACTGAAGGTTCAGATTCAGATCGCTGTAGCGTACTTGCTCCTTCATACCTTCGATCAAGTCGTTCACAACCGCCGCTATCTCAGCGGGACTGGAAGCCTTGCCTCGCTGCAAGGCTGTACTTACCTGCCGCCAATTCGGCTTCTCGTATGTGGCATCTCGCCGGACGATCTGCTGGGCCAGACGGGCTGCACGCAGTTCAGAAGCCCATTCGACTATCGCTGTCAGTTGACTAAGGCGTTTGAACTCCCCCTCGCTTTCGGCGTCATGCCTACCGGCCAGCTCATTGAGGTAGCTTTTGACTAGGTCAGGACGCCTTGTGTCACGGGTAACCAAACCGGCCTCGGTAAGGCGCGACGGCGAGCATCCAACTGCAAGATGCTCGATCAAGAGTCCTAAAAGTTGCGCTGGCTTATGCAGGAAATTGACGGCTTGGCCGCAGTCATCAAGAAAGTGGGAAAGATGTTCGACACGCAGCCGCCTCGTCAAATAGCACCGCGCGACTGGCATATATCTTTCTGGATAGAGGAGCAATCCCACGGCCAGCCAGCACGCCCGTTGTTGCCCATCCACCTTATTTGAATTGTCGAGGCGAATCTGGACCAATGAAAGCAATTCGTCTCTTACCGAAAGAGTGAATGCTCCGCGAAGCATGTCCGTCAGCGTGCTACGAAGGTGAGGATTTGATCGCAAAGGAAACTGTGCGAGCAAGGGCAAGAGGCATAACTTTGTGACCTCAGAATAGGACTCATCGCGAAAGAGATGGGTGTGCGCTGGACTACGGCTCTTCCATTGCATCGCGTTGGTGAAATAAATACGAAAAGCCTCAGCCATGCAATGCGGGAGGCTTGCAACAACTGCGGACACCCAGGTGTCATGTCCACTGACGCGATGTACCAAATGGACGACCAAGGCAGCCACTAGGCGGTCGGCGGTCATAGTTTGGAAGAACTTACGGTCATGCTCATAAGCGATATCCAGACTGACCAACACTGGCGTATTCAACGTGAACGACTTTTCATTGTTGAGCGCGTTTATGGTCTCTGCTGAGGAGGGCAAGTCCGCCCGGTGAAGGGTGCGGCGTAGAGCCAGGAGCGCTGCCTGAACCAATTCCTCGTCTCCCGCGAAAAAACTGCTCAGCTTTTCCTGTGGCGTTTCGCCATCAATGTCATAGTATTTATGTAGGTAAACCGCAGCCACCTGATCTAGAAGACCAAGGGGTACCAGTGGTTTTGAAAATTCGGCAATCCTGGCGCGATACGTGTTGCGCCGCTCGGCAGCCTTTTGCGCACGGTCTTGTTTGCGTCTGACCTCCTCTTGCATCCACCCCCAACGCTCCCATGTGTAAGTGAACCTTTCGGCTAGCAAGTCCTGCCATCCGCGTTCCATGCTGAGGTCTTCGCAAGTAATAAGCACTTCCTCAAGCCCAGGTGCATATTCGTCCGGAATGCCATAGATGGCTTGAAAGAAATAACGCTTTGCATCCGCCTCGCTGTGGGTTTTCTGCGCTCTGGCGAGCCACCATGCGGCTGCGTCAGTTGGAGCCGCTGCGCGATGCAGCCGAACTTCCGCGGACTGGACTGGATTGGTCGCCTTTGAAAATCGATTCAGAGCAAGATCCAACAGTGAGAAATAGCGATGCGGACGAGCCCGAAGCCACTGATGCAAAACCTCTCTGTCATCATGATCCAGCAAGCTTTCCCCATATTCGCCGCAAGCGGTATCAAGCCAATTCAGCAATTGATCGTCATGAGGGATATCCGCACTTTCCTTGAGCACCCGGGAGACAAGACGTCCAACGAACTCTCCGCGCGATCGTGAAGTCTCTGTACCTTTCAGTTCCGTTTCTGCTGCAAACGCGTCGAGCAGCTTCATCGCCTCGTGGCAATCGATTTCGCCCACGTCATGCTCCCAGAACATCTGATAGTTCCCGATGAGGTTACGTTGTTTAGGCAGGTGAAAAAACTTCGGAAGTTCTGTGGCGGCAAGCGTCGCTGGATACATTGCTTCTAGCAAGGCGCCAAGTATTTCATCATCACCGTCCTCCACTACGGCAGATTCGATATCGGCCAGCAGGCTGCGCAAGGATGGATCGTTTACGCCAGCCCAGCTAATGTGTATTTTTAAAGCCCGCATGCGTACGGATAGCCATCGGGATTCATCACGGACAAGGGCCAGCAATAAAGTCGTTAACCCTGCATCGGGTGATTGGTGAAGCATGCCCTCCAGCAGTAGCACCAACAGCAGTTGGTGAGCGTCCGAATAATTTGGTTCAGCCATTCGCTGGCTGACCAATGGACGCATCTCAGAGGTGACCAAAGCCGCAAATGGCAGGCCATTCCATTCATGCCATCTGAACGATGGCGAATCTTGGACATGGCTGCCAAGTTGCTCAATCAAAGCCGTCTTATCTGAAATGGAAAAGTTCTTGGCGTCCCCGTAGAGAAGCACACAAAGCGAATCAAGCCGGATAAAGGTCAGCCTCGTTTCTGCGGCAAGTGATGCAAGCCAACCTGCCAAACCGCGCATGCTGCTGACAATGCCGCCGTCAGAACCGCAGATCAATGCCAGCACCCGCCGAAATGAGAGTTTCTCGTGCAGCCGGTCGGCCAAATACCTTGCAGCGAGGAACTCGGCCACGGTTCTGTGCACTGGGGTAAAGACATTGCTCCCGGTCGACCTGAACAGCCGGCTGGCCAAGGCTTCATTCAATGGCAATCTTTCCTCAGCGTTTGGCACTTCATTGAGTGAAATCACCCGCTCATGACTGCTTTGTAAAGGAGAGAAGCCGGTAAGGTCCGCAATCAACTGGAGGGCACAAAGATAAGCGGCAGCACGTTTAAGACTGTCGTGATCTGGGGCACTTTTGTATGTCGCGGCGAGATGCTCATCGTTGTGCTCTAGCACCAGGCGATCGCACGCCATTTCAAACACCGCCTGCCGGGTCTCTGGCCATCGATTGTTCGGACCCACTGCTGCGGCAAGCATGGCCAGAGTTTGGGGATTGAGCAGCAGGTCAGTCAGCCCGTTTTTCTCCGCGGATGCAATGAAGGCCTGTGCATCGGAAATACCGTGATTGGCGCGAAGAATGATTTCTACATCGGTGAGTGTCAACGGCTGAAGAGTCAGCACCTGAATCTCATCCTCTGAGGAAAGCAAGGACTGAAGCTTCCTTGCGTCTGGATTACCCAACCAGTCAGCAGCTCGGCACGACAGCCGAAAGCTATGGCAGCCAAGCTGGCGCAACTTATTGCGAATATTGTCCAGAGGCACTCTGCCTGCGGTGCTGCCCGCACGCGTTTCGTCCAATCCGTCGATGAAGATAGGCCGGGCCGAATTCTTCAGCTCAGAGAGATCATCAAACGTCAAGAGGTCGCCAGCGCAGATGAAATGCCCGCCCACCAATTCGGCCTGCTGCCGAAAGGCTGATGTTTTGCCCATGCCAGGGTCACCGAGTAGCACGTAGGCAATCAAAGCATGTGTGTCGTCCAGCGACATCGGCTCTGCTGTTCGGTCATCTTTCGTATCAGCTTGACGCACACAGGTGCGGGAAACCAGCAGCATTTGCACCTCGTTTTCTCTTGGCAGGCGTCACTTGATGAGTTCGATGGTAGTCGGAGGTCATGCACGCTCCTGGTTCCCATGCACCAACGCGGGTACCGACCGCTCTACCGCCCAACATCGCGAGCATTGCATCACTACAAAAACAATAGCACACCTCCCTACTCCTGTCTGCGCTGGAGGCCGATTTCACTCAAACCCCTCCGAACCCGCCTCACCTGGCACGGCCATTGCAACACCCTCCCCGTGACCAATGCCGGTCACATGGCTGGCCCCTTCCAATGGCGGAAACGGGGCGGCCAGGACGAAGGCGTCCCCACCGATGTGCAGGCTGAAACGGCCCGCGCTCTGTGCGGACGCCTTTTTTGTTTTTTGGCACGAACACCCATTGGGGGTCACGATGAAAAAATCCAGGCTGGTGATGGTGGGCAATGGCATGGCCGGGGTGCGCACGCTCGAAGAGCTGCTCAAGATCGCTCCGGACCTGTACGACATCACGGTGTTCGGCGCCGAGCCGCACCCCAACTACAACCGCATCCTGCTGTCGCCCGTGCTGGCGGGCGAGCAGACGATCGACGAGATCATCCTGAACGACTGGGCCTGGTACGAAGAGCACGGCATTCACCTGCACACGGGCTTCACGGTGCATGAAGTGGACCGCGTGCGCCGCGTGGTGCACGCGACCAACGCCGCAGGCGAGGCCATCAGCGCCGAGTACGACCGGCTGATCCTCGCCACCGGCTCCAACCCGTTCATCCTGCCGATCCCTGGCAAGGATCTGCAAGGCGTGCTGGCGTACCGCGACATCGCCGACACGCAGGCCATGATCGACGCCGCCGCCACGTACAAGCATGCGGTCGTCATCGGCGGCGGGCTGCTGGGGCTGGAGGCGGCCAACGGGCTGATGAAGCGCGGCATGCAGGTGAGCGTGGTGCACGTGGGCGACTGGCTGATGGAGCGGCAGCTGGACGATGTGGCCGGCAAGATGCTGCAAAAGTCGCTGGCCGAGCGCGGCATGCAGTTTTTGATGAAGGCGCAGACGCAGGAGCTGGTGGGCGGCCCGGACGGCGGAGGCCGTGTGACGGCCGTGCGGTTCAAGGACGGCACCGAGGTGCCCGCCGACCTGGTGGTGATGGCGGTGGGCATTCGCCCCAACACGCAGCTGGCCGAAAAGATGCGCCTGCACGTGAACCGAGGCATCGTGGTGAGCGACACGCTGCAGACCACCACCGACGCGCGCATCTACGCCGTGGGCGAGTGCGCCGCGCACCGGGGCATCGCCTACGGGCTGGTGGCGCCGCTGTTCGAGCAGGGCAAAGTGCTGGCCAACCACCTGGCGGAGTTCGGCATCGGGCGCTACCAGGGCTCGCTCACCTCCACCAAGCTCAAGGTGACGGGCATCGACCTGTTCAGCGCAGGCGACTTCCAGGGCGGCGAAGGCACCGAGGAGATCGTGATGAGCGACCCGTTCGGCGGCGTGTACAAAAAACTGGTCATCAAGGACGACAAGCTGGTGGGCGCTTGCCTGTATGGCGACACGGTGGACGGCAGCTGGTACTTCAAGCTGCTGCGCGACGGCCGCACGGTGGGCGACATCCGCGACAAGCTGATGTTCGGCGAGAGCAACATCGGCGACGCGGGCCACCAGGGCCACAGCAAGGCCGCCGCCATGGCCGACAGCGACGAGGTGTGCGGCTGCAACGGCGTGACCAAGGGCGCGATCTGCAAGGCGATCAAGGACAAGGGCCTGTTCACGCTGGACGACGTGAAAAAGCACACCAAGGCCAGCGCGAGCTGCGGCTCGTGCACCGGCCTGGTGGAGCAGATCATCATGTTCACGGCCGGCGGCGACTACTCCGCCACGCCCAAGACGAAAGCCGTGTGCGGCTGCACCGACCACGGCCACCAGGCGGTGCGCGACGCGATCCGCGCCAACAAGCTGCTGTCCATCGGCGACGTGTTCGCCTTCATGGAGTGGAAGACGCCCAACGGCTGCGCCACCTGCCGCCCGGCCGTCAACTACTACCTGACCAGCACCTGGCCCAAGGAAGCGAAGGACGACCCGCAAAGCCGCGCCATCAACGAGCGCAGCCACGCCAACATCCAGAAAGACGGCACCTACAGCGTGATCCCGCGCATGTGGGGCGGCGAGACCACGGCCAGCGAACTGCGCCGCATCGCCGACGTGGTGGACAAATACCAGATCCCCACGGTGAAGGTGACGGGCGGCCAGCGCATCGACCTGCTGGGCGTGAAGAAGGAAGACCTGCAGGCTGTGTGGAAGGACATCGGCATGCCCAGCGGCCACGCCTACGCCAAGGCCCTGCGCACGGTGAAGACCTGCGTGGGCAGCGAGTGGTGCCGCATGGGCACGCAGGACAGCACGCAGATGGGCAAGGACCTGGAGCGCGCGATGTGGCGCATGTACGCCCCGCACAAGGTCAAGTTCGCCGTGAGCGGCTGCCCGCGCAACTGCGCCGAAAGCGGTATCAAGGACGTGGGGATCATCGGCGTGGACAGCGGCTGGGAGATGTACATCGCCGGCAACGGCGGCATCAAGACCGAGGTGGCGCATTTCTTCACCAAGCTCAAGACCGCCGCCGAGGTGCTGGAATACACCGGCGCGTTCTGCGAGCTGTACCGCCAGGAAGGCTGGTACCTGGAACGCACGGTGCACTACGTGAACCGCGTGGGCCTCGACCATGTGAAGAAGCGCATCCTCGAAGACCACGAAGGCCGCAAGGCGCTGTGGGAGCAGCTGCAGTTCGCACTCGATGGCGAGCCCGACCCGTGGTTCGATTTTCAGGAAGCGCGCGTGGACACGCGGCAGTTCGCCGCGATTGCGCCATGAGCGCGGTCCCGCAATCGCCACTGCACACCCCCATGACCCCACCCGATTCGCAAGGAGCAACCGCCATGAGCGACTGGAAATACATCTGCCGCGTGGACGACATTCCCGTGCTGGGCTCGCGCCGCGTGGCGCGGCCGCAGGGGCTGGACGTGGCGGTGTTCCGCAACGGTGCGGACGAGGTGTTCGCGCTGCTGGACCGGTGCCCGCACAAGGGCGGGCCGCTGTCGCAGGGGATCGTGTTCGGGACGAGCGTGGCGTGTCCGCTGCACAACTGGACGATCGGGTTGTGCGATGGGCAGGCTTCGGCGCCGGATGAGGGGTGTACGCCGAAGTTTGCGGTGAAGGTGGAGGGGGGGGAGGTGTTTTTGGATGCTGGTGAGTTGGCGGGGCATGGGGTGGAGTTGGTGCGGCCGGTGGCCGGGCCTATGAGGCGGGGTGTTTCTTCTGGGTTGGGGGCTTGAGGTTGGTGGCTGTGACTTGTTTTTGCGCTGGCTGCGGCTTTTCTTCTCGGGGCCGGGTCTCGGCCCGGCGGCCGAGGTACTTTTCTTTGCTTCGCCAAAGAAACGTACCCAAAAGAAAGGCGACCCTGCTGGCTGCGTCCCTGCGCTTCGCTTCGGGCAACCTGCGGTGCTCGC
>Ga0308157_10006805_pt1 | contig 13511 bp, 12 predicted proteins | sample PhyBR1_FD_201035 | JGI IMG/M metagenome (GOLD analysis project Ga0308157, IMG submission 201035) | Phyllosphere microbial communities from UC Gill Tract Community Farm, Albany, California, United States - DLSLB.R1 | ecosystem: Host-associated > Plants > Phyllosphere > Unclassified | place: USA...
AAATTTGGCAGTCAACATCACCGTTGGTGGAACAATGATTACCGATATTCTTGCTTTATTGGTTTTGGCAGCCTGTGTAGGGATGGCTCAGGGAGAAGTTGGGAAAGAATTTTGGATTACCTTATCGGTTTCTATTTTAATTTTTGGGTTAATCGTATTGATTATTTTTCCAATAATTGCCCGGTGGTTTTTTAAGAATGTAAAAGATAAAATCTCGCAATATATTTTTGTATTGGTTATGATTTATCTTGCAGCGTTACTGGCTGAAGTTGCGGGAGTAGAAGCGATCATTGGAGCGTTCCTTGCAGGCTTGGCATTAAACCGATTAATTCCACATACTTCCTCGTTAATGAACCGTGTAGAATTTGTAGGAAACGCCATCTTCATTCCCTTTTTTCTGATTAGTGTGGGTATGTTGATTGATTTCAGCGTGTTTTTTCAAAGTTGGGAAACGATTGTGGTAGCAGCGGTAATGTTAGTAGCTTCAATTGCCGGAAAATACATAGCAGCCGTTTTAACCCAAAAAACATTTAAACTGAGTAAGGAACAGGGTAAACTTATTTTTGGATTGAGCTCTGCATCGGCAGCAGCTACCTTGGCAGCAGTTATGGTGGGATATAATATTATTATTGGTGAAACTGTTACGGGCGAACCGATAAGGCTGTTAAATGAGCATGTTTTAAACGGAAGTATTCTGCTTATTTTGGTTTCTTGTACTATTTCGTCATTTATGTCATTAGCAAGTGCCGAGAATATTGCCGAAGAAGAAAATGAAGAAACAATTGCCGATGAAAGTTCCGAAAAAGAAAGTCTGTTGTTAGCGGTTAATTATCCCGAAACCGTTGATACAATGGTAGGTTTGGGAGTAATTATAAAATCAAAGAATAATAAAGAGGGATTCTTTGCCTTGAATGTAATTAATGAGGAGAAAAAAGAATCATCTGAAAAAAACGCGGAAAAAATATTGCACGATGCTGTTACCATTGCAGCTGCTTCCGATGAAGTAATTACACCGCTTACCCGCTACGATAACGATGTGGTAAATGGAATTAACAATGTAATTAAAGAAAAGCGCATTACCGATTTAATTGTAGGCTTAGAAAACGGAAAAGGTTTTTCATCTACTTTTATGTTTAACCTTTATAACGGTTATCTGCAAAGTAAAAGTACCAATGTATTTGTATATCATTCTGCACAGCCCATAGCAACTATTAAAAAGCAAATTGTGATAATTCCTTCAAAATCGCATTTAGAACCGGGTTTTTTTCATTGTTTGTTAAGAGTATGGAATATTGCACGGAATACTGGTGCCAAGATTGATTTTTACGCTACGGCCTCTACCACAAAAATTTTAAAAAGGATAATGAAAAGAGTAGCTATCGAAGCTGCTTTTAACGAAATAAATACATGGAAAGAAGTAGAAAATGTTATTGACGAATTAGAAGACAATCAGGGAGTGGTTATTTTTATGGCAAAACGCGGCATGGCATCTTATTTTCCGCAAATGAACAAAATTCCTTCAATTCTAAATTCCGATTTTTTAAATAGAAATTATTTGCTCATCTATCCGTATCAGGGAAGTTATGAAGAATATCAGGAAAAACGCTCGGTAAGTAATCACGGCGATTTTGTCGAAATCAGTAAAATAGTCCGCAAATTGTTTAAACAATAATTTTTAAACTGATAATTCTATATCTTTAAAATAAAAAAAGCAATGAAAAAAGGAGTTGTTTTTATGGGCATTGTAATGATGCTGATAATGGTTATAATGGTTCCGGTGCTGGCATATTTGTTTACCCATAAAAGCTGGCTGATAAACTTATCGGGAAAAAATGAATTGGGCGATGCCATTGGCGGAACCACCGCGCCAATTATCGGAATTTGTGGTGTGGTTTTTACTTTTATGGCATTTTATATTCAGTATGAATTCAACAAACGTCAAAACGAAATATTGCAATTGCAGGTAAAAATAAACATCCGCCAGTCATTAGAACCTTATTTTATTTATTTGATTGACAGTTTAAAGAAGTTTAAACTCGAAAATAATTCAAACAAAAAGATTAAATATACGGGCGATTATATTGAACCACAAAATCCTGGTGATGCCATTAAACTGAAATATCAGGTTTCGAATGTTTTTGTAAGTATTGTCGATTTTAAGGAAGATCATCATACCATAAAAAATCTGCAGTTAAGCGATTTGTTTACTTACGAAAAAGAAATTGCTTTTAGTGAGAATGTCATTGACGAATATAGTTTTCACGTAAATACCGTTTTTAAATTTCTAAGTTATAATATGGAAATCGACAATGGCGAAGATAAAAATGATATTATCGAAGAATTTTTGTTTAAGTATCTGTCCAGTTTATCCATCAATGAAATTCATTTTAACATATATTATCTCTTAATTTTTCATACCGATTTAGCCTTAAGCTGTAAAAATATTGTTTTGAAATCGATTGAAAATTTACCGGCAGATAGAAAAAAAGAGTTTTTATGGAACATTTTCCAGTACAAATTAAACAATTAAGGATTAGAAGCGTATTATTTTGTCGTTAAGCAATATAAATATTATTTTTGTGTGCTTTTAAAGAAAATTCTCATGTATCGAATTATTTTTGTTTTATTTTTATTTGTATTTCCCACACTATCATTTGCGCAAACCAAACCTTCTAAAGAATATCTTACCCATTTAAAGGCAGCAAAAAGCCATAATATTGGTTTGGTTAAAGATAAAACACATTTAAATAAGTTAGTAAAACAAGGAAAGTTGGTTTCGCTAAAACAACGTGGTTACGGTTACCGTATCGATAAATTAACTCACAGTCACCCTTACATGGTGCCGAAAGGAAGAGCGGTTTTAAATGCCATTGCCCGCGATTTTGTTAAAGTTGCCGGACAAAACTTTTTTGTCGTAACCTCATTAACCCGCACCGAGGCTGATCAAAAGCGGTTGCGCCGTGTAAATTCAAACGCATCATCAAATGATAGTTCACATTGTTTTGGCAGTGCATTTGATATTTCTTACATCCGTTTTAATCACAAAAAGCAGGTAAATACCAAACTCGAAAAAAAATTAGAAAGCGTTTTAAAGCAATACCAGTCACAAGGAAAAATCTATTTTGTAAAAGAGCGTCATTCGCGTTGTTTTCACATAATAATTAGGTAAATTAGTAAAAAATATCTTTTTATGGATTTACATTCAGGCATGCCGTTTTGGATGGTACTGAATCCGTTGTATAATTATTATCATCCGCTGAAAAAGAACATTAATACCCACACCGTTATTATCGGGTCGGGTATTACCGGAGCTTTAGTAGCCCATGTGTTGTGTACGTTAGGCATTAATTGTATAGTGATAGATAAACGTACCATTGGTACAGGAAGTACGGCCGCTTCTACGGCGCAATTGCAGTATGAAATCGATATTCCGCTGGTTGAATTAATCAATAAAATTGGTGAAGAGAATGCTGTAAAGGCATATCAATGCTGTTTGCAATCAATTACAGATGTGGAAAATGTGTTTAAATCTATCAAAAAAGATCCTGATTTTGAACAAGTACCTACATATCTTCTTGCATCAAACAAATCGGGAGAGAAATTGCTGAAACAAGAATTTGAAGCACGTAAAAAAGCAAATCTTCCCGTAAAATACCTCGATAAAGAACAGTTGAAAAAATCGTTGGGAGTTGATGCTTTGTCTGCCTTGTACAACGATACATCGGCACAGTTAGATTGCTATAAAGGAGCAACATTTATTTTAGATCATCATTTAAAAAAGAACGAAATTGAGCTGTATTCCCACACATTAATTTCAGATTATAACAAAACCAAAAACGGTTACGAATTAATTACTGGAAACGGAAATAAAATCAACTGTAAAAATGTGGTCATTGCCGCTGGTTACGAAGCTGGCGAATTTCTACCCCAAAAAGTAATGGATTTATTATCTACGTTTGCCATTGTATCACATCCGGTGGACAAAAAACACATCTGGAAAAAAAGGGCACTGATTTGGGAAACACAAACGCCGTATTTATACATGCGAACCACAGCCGATAACCGCATTATGGTGGGGGGCGAAGATGAAGGATACAATAACGCAGACAGGCGTGATGCGGTATTGAATAAAAAAGCCAAAACGTTAGAGAAGAAGTTCAGGAAAATGTTTCCCGGTATTCCGTTTGTAACCGATATGTCTTGGGCAGGAACGTTTAGTGCCACAGCCGACGGTTTGCCGTTTATAGGGACCTATCCGTACAAACCAAATATGTATTTTGCTTTGGGATATGGGGGTAACGGTATTACATTTAGTATGATTGCTGCTCAGATTATCGGTAATTTAATTACAGGTGAAAAAGATGACCGAACCGAATTATTTGGATTCAACCGCTTAAAACATTCCGATTAACAATGGCTCTCCCACAAAAAAGAAGACCTGTAAAACGAAAAACAACACGCAAAAAGAAAAAAACAGCTGTATGGAAATGGCATGTTTTGGCTTATTCACTATTAATTGTTTGCTTTGTGATTTTTCATTACCGCGATGGAATCGGTTATTTTTTTGCCGATTTATATGAACGTATTTTTAAAAGTGAAGACAGTAAAGAAGTAACCGTGCACGATTTTAGAGCGATGGAGATTTTAGACAAACATACCGACCATTTGTTTGGATTTGATGTGTCACATTATCAGTACGATATTGATTGGAAAGAAATTGATTCGTTGTACGGAAAGTTTGCGGTTGATTATGTCTTTATCCGCTCAACAATGGGGATAGACGCTGTAGATGCCACCTTTGATTACAACTGGAAAAAAGCCAAAAGCCGATTGCTGGTACGTGGTGCGTATCATTATTACCGACCAGATGAAAACAGTACACAACAAGCACTAAACTTTATTAAAAATACACCTTTGGAACCCGGAGATTTTTTTCCGGTGTTGGATATTGAGGAACTTCCAAAAGAGCAGTCAAAAGAAAAAATGCGTGAAGGATTGCAAAACTGGCTAACAATTGTAGAAAAACATTACGGTGTAAAACCCATTATTTATTCGGGTGCCAATTTTTACGAACATCACTTAAAAGAACATTTTCCCGAATACAAAATCTGGATTGCCAAATACAGTTTGTTCAACGAAAAAATGAACGACGATTGGCAATTTTGGCAATTTACCGACAAAGGCACCGTAAACGGCGTATCAACAAAAGTAGATTTAAATATTTTTAAAGGCAGCCGATACGATTTAAAACAGTTTGTTATTCAGTAAATTTTGAAAAACGCAAAATTATAGGATAGCGGAGTATAGATAAAATAAAACCTACAAGGACTTGAGACTCACTAATGGTTTGGTACATGAAAAGTAAGGATTTTAAGCATATAAACTTTTAATTTAGACGAAAATCTGCCATTTTGCAAAAACTTTGTTAGTGGCGGGTTATTTTTCTACAGTATATTCTTTTAAAATTCATTATTCCATTTTGGTAATCTTCCGAAAATTTGAAAGTGATTTTTATCGTGTGTAACATACCAATAAATGTCTAAAGCTTCAATCTTTTCAATAATCATTTTTATTTTCCATGAATTTCTTCTCGGACTTCCAAATTGTTTACCATTTACAAGTCTATCTTTAATTCCTCCAATTCCTGATTTTCGAATGAACATTTTTCCGTCTCTTTTAATTTCTCCTGAACGACCAATATAAACTAGTTCAATTCTACCATTTTTAAGTTCATAAATTATGTAAACACCGCTTTTATCATTTGGTGCGTTACATTTTTCTCGTAGGTTATCGATTGGTTCGAAAAAAAAGTGATCGCTATGTTTATATTTTGAAAGCTCGTCAAACATAATTTACAGATTATTTTTAAAATTCTCAAGGATTACTTTATTTGGGCTTGAAAAAAGGGCAAAAATATTATCAGAATTTGCGGTTGAAATCACGTTGATTTTTATTTTTCCGTTATTTTCGGTTAAGGTTATGCTAATTTCTCCCCAAACTGTTAGTTTCTTATAATTTGCATTTATTTGGTTCAAAATATTATTTGTTTTTATTGAAGTAAATTCGCCTTTTTCTAATGCTTTTTCAACGTTAGATTTCCAATCTTCAATAGTTCCACTAACTTCAAAGTTTTCTTCTTTACTTTTTCTAATTGCCATATTTTTAGTTTTTTTATATTTAGTTCAAGTTAAATAGCCACATTATTAAATTTACGAACATATCTTAATATACCCAAATAATATTCGTATAACCTTATCATTTAGTATTTTTGCAAATGTTTTTTTATACTTAGTATTACAAATACATCAAATTACCCCTTCACATCCAACGCATCACGTAGAGCATTACCAATCATCATAAACGAAACCACCACCAGACTCATTGCCAAACCGGGGATTAATGCCAAATGCGGTTTACCTAAAATAATGTAGTTGTAGTGTTCTTTAATCATGCCGCCCCAGCTTGGAACGGGAACTTGTGCACCCAGACCTAAAAAGCTTAAACCGCTTTCGACCAAAATTGCCGATGCAAAATTGGCAGCTGAAATAACAATAACCGGAGCCATTATATTAGGAATGATGTGTTTAAAAATAATACGTGAATCTGAAAAGCCCAAAGCTCGTGCTGCGGTTACATATTGCATTTGTTTAACGCTTAATACTTGTCCGCGTACCACACGGGCAACTTCTACCCACATGGTTAAACCAACGGCAATAAAGACTTGCCAGAATCCTTTTCCTAATACCAGGGTAATGGCAATGACCAATAAAAGAGTAGGGATAGACCATATTACATTGATTAACCACAGAATAAAAGCATCGGTTTTTCCGCCGAAATAACCTGCAAGTGCTCCGAGTGTAATTCCGATTATTAAAGAAATAAATACGGCAACAAAACCAATGGCTAACGAAACCCTTGCACCAACAATTAAACGGCTTAAATAATCGCGACCTTGCGTATCGGTACCTAACCAATATTTTTTAGTTTTAATAAATTGCTGTTCAATTTCATAGGGGTTCTGTGTTGGGAATACATCTGTTAAAAGATATTTTGTCTGAGCTGTGGAAGCATCGACCGAAAATTCCTGATAATAAAGTGTATCATTCTTGAAATGATAGTCTAAAACGGGAATAAATTCTTCTTTTATTTGTTTTCCCGTAAAATAATCCGCCAAAGAGCCTTTTTTGTTTTCTAACGGAATATTTATTGTTTTAACTGTAAATCCTGGTTTTTGAGTGCTTATAGCTATGTCGCCATTGTTCGCATTTACGGTATTGTCTGGTGCAATAACGTAAGCAAACAAAGCAATGATACTTAAAATAATGATAAAGACTAATGAAAAAACGCCCCAAGAATTCTGTTTAAACTTTTGGAGCGCTTTTTTATTTGCCGAAACAAATTTTTTAAACACTTTTTTATTTTTTAAATGACGATCAGTAATTCTGTATTTTGATTACAAGCTCTCGACAAGCCCGAACTGACGTTCTAAATACATTACTTGACTAAATTTGTGGTTGAACCAATTTTAAATTTACTTGCTTTTATATCTTGTAAAACATTTACGGCTTCGTTTAAATACATGTCGTTGTTTAGGCTTTTAAACCAGCGGTTGCGTTTGTTTTGTAGCACGGTGTCGTTTTTAATCAACGTTTCTTCACTTGGCAACGATTTAAAAGTTAAATTGTTTTTGTATTTTTTAAGAACATTGAATTTTTTCGATTGCTCTTCTAATTGTTTTGATTTTGCAAGATACGCTTCATATTCTAACGGGAACGTGTTATCGTCTTGTTGTTCTTTTACCCATTGTGCACTTTCATCTAACAACTTAAATTCGTTATCTGTGGCAACGCGTTGTTTGCTTTTTTCGATAACCGGTGCAAAATTAAAATCAAATGTGGTGTAACGGGCTTTTGCAATTTTATCCCACTGCATGGCATTGTCGTTATCGCGTTCGCCTGTGTCAATATACAAGAAACGGTCTGGTAAAACAATATCGCTTTCAACACCTTTTAATTGGGTGGATCCGCCATTTACACGGTAGAATTTCTGAGTGGTAAATTTCATAGCACCCAAATCGCCAATTTCTTTATTGCTAAAACGGTTCAGATCGATTAAATTTTGAACAGTTCCTTTTCCGTAAGAATGTTTAGAACCTAAAATCAGTCCACGATTGTAATCTTGAATGGCTGCAGCAAAAATTTCAGAAGCGGATGCCGAATAATTGTTGATTAAAACCACTAACGGTCCAGTCCATTGCGTTTTATTGTCGCGGTCATACAGTACGTCATTTGATCCTGATTTAGTTTTTACCTGAACCACTGGTCCTTGTGGAATAAACAAGCCCACCATATCTACCACCGTTTGTAACGATCCGCCGCCATTGTTGCGCAAATCCATTACAATACCTTCAACGTTTTGCTCTTTTAAATGTTCAATTTCTTTGGCAACATCTTTAAATGCATCGCGGTTTTCTTTGTTTTCAAAGTTGATATAGAATTTAGGTAAATGGATGATTCCGTATTTGCCTTGCGGTGTTTCAATAACCGACGATTTGGCAAAAGTATCTTCAATTTCAAATTCATCCCGAACAATCGAAATTACTTTTACAGAGCCATCTACTTTTTTTGTGGTTAATTTTACGACAGTACCTTTTTTGCCTTTAATCATTTTTACCACTTTTTCTAAACGCATACCGGCAATATCTACAGGTTGTTCCTCGTTTTGTGCTACTTTTAAGATAATGTCGCCATTTTCCAGTTCGCCTTGTTTCATAGCAGGACCACCCGGAATAATTTCGGTAATTTCAACAGCATTGTCTTTTTTGCGAAGCTGTGCGCCAATTCCTTCCATAGAACCAGACATACTTTCATCGAATTTTTGTTTATCGTCCGGAGCCAAATAGTTGGTATGTGGATCAAATTGTTCTAATAGTGTATTTACATAAACCGATAGCCATTCTTCTCGGGAAATCTCATCAAAAAATTCGAAAAACTCATTCAAGGATTTTAAAGCGGTTTCGCGTGATTCTTTTTCTAACTCGGCGAACGATTTTTTAGGTTCCTTGTTTAAGGTATCGTTTTCTTGTAATTTTAACTTGTCTTCAATTCCTGACAAAACGTTTAGTTTTAATTGCTTACGCCAACGTTCTTTCAGTTCTTCTTTAGATTTTGCCCATGGTTGCTTTTCATAATCGGTATCAATTGATTCTTTAACCGAAAAATCCATAGGATGTGCCAAAATGTCTTTATAATATGTTTTTGCTTCTTTCAATCGAGCGGTAAACACAGAATAACTATCATTAAAGAAACTTATTTGTTGGTTTTTAAACTCATCGTCCAGTTCGGTTTTGTATTTGTTCAATCCGTCAATATCGGTTTGTAACAAATAACGTTTGTTTCCATCTATTATTTTTAGATAATTGGTAAATACCTTCCCGGAAAAATCATCGTTTAATTCAACAGGGTGATAATGCGCATTTTGTAAAACCAAATTTAAAACACCCATTAAAAAAGCTTCTTTTTCCGGATCTGGATCGTTTGATTTTTTCGATGGGACAAAACTCCACAATGCAGCGGCAAGTGCCACCACAAGTAATATTATTTTATAATTTCTCTTCATAAATTGCCAAATAGCAGTCATCAATAAATTTTCAACTAAAGTAAATAAAATTTGTCTTTCAAAAGTATTAAAGCTTAAATAAAATTTTGTTAACTGTTTTAAGCGGTATGCTATTTTAAAGTGAGGTTCAATTAAAATTACTATTTTTACAAGGATAAATTTTTACTTTAAAAATTTGTCAGAATATTCAGTCAGACTTAAAAAAAGCAAATAAAAAAACAGATGAAAAAACCATTGATTTTAGTTACGAACGACGACGGTATCACCGCGCCGGGTATTCGCGCTTTAATTAGCATTATGAAAGAAGTAGGGCAGGTAGTTGTTGTGGCACCCGATAGTCCGCAATCGGCAATGGGGCACGCAATTACCGTAAACAATACGTTGTTTTTAGAACAAGTACACATTGATAAAAGTGATGTTAAAGAGTTTGCTTGTTCGGGAACGCCGGTAGATTGCGTAAAGATTGCGATTGACCAGATTATTAAAGCAAAACCCGATATTTGTGTTTCGGGGATCAATCACGGATCTAATTCGGCTTCAAACGTTATTTATTCAGGAACAATGTCGGCAGCAGTAGAAGCCGGTATGAGCGGAATTCCAGCCATTGGTTTTTCTTTGGGGGATTTTAGTTGGAATGCCGATTTTGAACCCATAAAAAAGTTTGTAAAACAAATTACAATGCAAACCCTGAGAAACGGATTGCCGGAAGGAGTGGTTTTAAACGTGAATTTTCCCAAGTTGGAAGAAAAAGAAATTAAAGGAATAAAAGTTTGTAGGCAGGCAAAAGCTACGTGGGTTGAAAAATTTGACGAACGAACTAATCCGCACGGAAAAAAATATTATTGGTTAACCGGTACTTTTGTGAATCACGATAAAGGTGAAGATACCGATGAATGGGCACTGGCAAACGGATACATTTCTGTAGTGCCCGTGCAGTACGATTTAACGGCATATCACGCTATGCAACAATTAAATACATGGGAATTATAATGAATAAATTTTTGAAATTTTTATTGGGAACATTTTGTGCATTGGCAATTTCGTTTGTTGTTGGCTGTGTGCTTTTTAGATTGTTTACAGGGATGAACCCTTTAACCGATTGGGCTGTTTTTGTGTATAACGATGTGGCTTCTAAAGCATTTTCTATAGGTGCTATTCCAAACATAGGTCTGTTTTATTTGTTTCTTAATAGAGATAATTATTACAGTGCCCGCGGAGTTATTTTTTCGTTTATTTTAATAGGTTTGTACATTATTTTAGGTTAATGAAATACTATATTATTGCCGGTGAGGCATCGGGCGATTTGCACGGAGCCAATTTGTTAAAGGCTCTTTTTAAAGCCGAACCTGATGCTAAGGTGCGTTTTTGGGGTGGCGATTTAATGCAGCAAGTTGGCGGAACGTTGGTAAAACATTATAAAGATTTGGCATTTATGGGGTTTGCCGAAGTAATTTCCAATTTAAGCACAATTTTAAAAAACATTGATTTTTGTAAAAAGGATATTATGGCTTTTGATCCCGATGTGATTATTTTTATTGATTACCCCGGGTTTAATATGCGCATTGCCAAATGGGCGAAACAGCACGGTTTTGATACGCATTATTATATTTCACCACAAATCTGGGCTTGGAAAGAAGGCAGGATAAAAGCCATAAAACGCGATGTAAACCAAATGTACGTGATCCTTCCGTTTGAAAAAGATTTTTACGAGAAAAAACACCAGTATCCGGTTCATTATGTGGGACATCCGTTGTTAGACGAAATAGAGGAATTTAAGAAAAATCAGTCGGGAGATTTTAATCAAAAACATCAGTTAGACAATCGCCCCATTATTGCGTTATTGCCAGGAAGCCGAAAACAGGAAATCTCACGGTTGCTAACAGAAATGCTTCGTGTTGTAAATGATTACCCACAGTTCCAGTTTGTTATTGCCGGTGCACCAAGTTTAAATGCTGCTTTTTACCAGCCGTTTATCAAACAGGAAAATGTGAAATTAATATTGAACGATACCTATAATTTACTGAATAACGCCTATGCGGCAATTGTAACTTCGGGTACAGCTACATTAGAAACCGCCTTGTTCAACGTGCCACAGGTAGTGGTTTATAAGGGAAATGAAATTTCTTATCAAATTGCTAAACGAATCATCAATCTAAAATATATTTCATTGGTGAATTTAATTATGGATGAACCCATTGTAACCGAATTGATTCAAAGTGAATTTAACACAATCAATATTAAAAAAGAATTTGATAAAGTTATTAACAAAAATCATCGGGATGAAGTGTTTGTAAAGTACCGAGAATTAAGTAAAAAGTTAGGCGGTGGCGGTGCAAGTGAAAGAGTTATCAACATTTTGAGGTCTTTTTAAGAAAACTTTAGGATAATTTTAATAACCCTAAGAAAATTAAAAAACCTATATTTGTGATTAACCAATGCAAAGATTATAAATTCTATATCAAATATTAATTAATGAAAAATTTAGCTTTAACGTTAGTGATATTGTTTACTGTATGTTTAGGCACAGAGGTAACCGCTCAAACAAGAAAGGTTACTACCGTGACAACTACATCGCAGAAAGCAAAAGAAGAAGCTACACTTGCAAGCATTAATAAAACAATGAATGCAATTGATGATGAAATGGATAACAAAACCTTAAAGAAAACCGAAAAAACAAAGTTTTGTTATTTAACCGAACAGTTGCTTAACGTAGCTAATGACTATCAGGGAATTCGTTACCAATGGGGCGGAATGTCGCGTTCAGGTATGGATTGTTCAGGATTTGTAAAAACGGCTTTTCACCAATTTAGCATTGAACTGCCAAGAACTTCCAGAGAAATGGCTTCACGTGGTGAACGCGTTTCTAAAAGTGAGGCTAAACCGGGCGATTTGATTTTCTTTAAAAACGGTGGTTCAAGAGTAATAAATCACGTAGGCATTGTAATTGAAGTAGATGGAGATGATCTTAAATTCATTCATTCGGCAACTTCAAAAGGTGTTTCAATAAATTCGACGTCTGAACCTTATTACAGTAGAGGTTTTGTACAGGTAAACCGAGTTTATGACAGACAAGTATTATAGTTAGTTATTTAATATTCAAAAATTTCTTACCTTTAATTTTATGAATAAGGTAATGAAATATCCAATTTATCCCATTACATTTTCATATGTTAGTGGGATTTTTTGTGGCTTTTATTTTAAGCTTCCAGATATTGTTGTGCTTTCGGTTGCCGTTTTATCTTTTATTACATTACTTTTTCTCTATATTTTACAGCGAAATAAAGGTTTTAATAACAAGTTGAATGTATTTACCATTCTGGCTGTTTTTGTTGGTTTTTCGTCGCTTGGCTTTCTATCGTACAATTTCAACAACAAGTCTGTAATTGTTGATAATCTCAATCAAAAAGAATTTACGATTAAAGTTACCGATGTTTTAAAATCAAATGCTTATTCGCATCGAATGTATGCCGATTTGGTATCCAAAAAAGAACAACCTAAAGTTTTAGTCAGCTTTTTAAACAAAGCACCCGTTCCAAAAGTCGGAACGGTTTATAAACTGGTTGGAACAATCAAGAAAGTTCCCACCCCAAGAAATCTTTACGATTTTAATTACAGCGAATATTTGCGGTTAAAACATATTCATTATCAGATCACAGCTTACAACGAACCTTTTAAAATTAAAGAAGAAAAATCTTTTCAATCAATAATTGTCGGCGGCAGAGATTATCTTACTGCACAGTTTTCTAAATTAGGATATTCCGAAGAAACGCAAGGCTTTATTCAGGCACTTTTGTTCGGTATTAAAACCAATTTAAACGATGAAATTCAACAACAGTTTAAAGATTTCGGAATTTTGCACGTGCTTGCAGTATCGGGAATGCACGTAGTATTGT
>Ga0308157_10006806_pt1 | contig 13510 bp, 11 predicted proteins | sample PhyBR1_FD_201035 | JGI IMG/M metagenome (GOLD analysis project Ga0308157, IMG submission 201035) | Phyllosphere microbial communities from UC Gill Tract Community Farm, Albany, California, United States - DLSLB.R1 | ecosystem: Host-associated > Plants > Phyllosphere > Unclassified | place: USA...
GAAGTCGCAGCGAGAGCTGCTCGACGCGACCGAGCCGAACGATTATGCGCACCGCGGCCTGCCTGATCTCGACCTCGACGAGAACGAACTCGCGCTCGTGTATCGCACGCGCGGAATGAGCGAAACCGAGGCGCAGCAGAAGGCGCGCGGGATCGTCTCCAACGCGCATGCGGGGCAGATGCCGGCCCCGCACGTGACGGGGGAGGACCACGAGGTCGTCGGCAGCGCCTGGCGCGCGGCCGGATCGAGCTTCCTTCTGTTCGCGAGCGGCGCGATCATCCCGGTGCTGCCGTGGATCTTCGGCCTGTCGGGCGTCGTCGCGATCGTCGTCGCACTCGTGCTCGTCGGCATGGCCCTGATGCTCACGGGAGCGACCGTCGGGCTGCTCTCCGGATCCTCACCGCTGCCGCGCGCGCTTCGCCAGCTCGCGATCGGTTTCGGCGCGGCGGCCGTCACCTACGTACTCGGGTTGATCTTCGGAGTCTCCGCCGCGTGACGCGCCCGGGATCTGCGACCGATTAGGCCGCGGATCCCGCCGCTGGTAATGTTTCTTCTTGGTTCGGAACGCTTTTCGCTGGAAGAACCATCACCCATTTGCGCGGGTGGCGGAATAGGTAGACGCGCTAGCTTGAGGTGCTAGTGCCCGTATTAGGGCGTGGGGGTTCAAGTCCCCCCTCGCGCACAGTAGGAAAATCAGCCCCTGATCAGGAGTCGCAGACTCCAGGTCAGGGGCTGACTTCGTTCGGACCGGGAGAGAAGTGCGAAGCCCGTCCGAGGCTTCGTCGTTGGATGCTCCTTCGCGCGTGCATCCCCGCTGTTCTCGGCATTCCGTGATCGGGAGCGACAGGCTCGTACCAGGATGAGTGGCGAGAGGGGCATCACGAGGCTCTGCTGGGCCTTGTGCATGGGTGGACCGGCCGCGGCGCGAGGCTGAACTCGCACCGTGGCGATGCGATGCTCCTCCGGGGATTGTGGAGGCGGGATGATGGATCTGGTAGTTCGGACGTGCTGCACGGACACGCAGGATCTGCCCTGGTGGGTGTCGTGCATCGTCGGCGCGAACGTCGTCGTATGGGGCGGGATATGAGATCCCTGCCCGTGCCCGACGGCGGCTGGCCGCACGTTCTCCGGCAGGCAGTCGCCGTCGCCATGCTCTGGGCGATCGCAACCTTCGGCATCGCTGCGGCGGCTATGCCCGTGATGGATCCGCAATGCTATTCGGACTCGGACGGCGGCGCGCAGATCTGTCCCCTGCACCCCGATCCTGTGCTCACCCATCTCTTCGACGTCCACTGGCCCGCGGTACCCGAACCTGTGACCGTGATCGGAATCCTCGCGGCGATGTTCCTCGGCATCGGGCTCGCGATCTTCCTCGACACCTCCGAGCCGTGGTCCAAACGGGGAGGGGCGCCGACCGCCGTCGGACTCACCGCCGGGCTGCTCGGAGCCGGCCTCGGCCTGCTCGTCGCCGGCCCCGGCTTCGTGCATCCGCTCATTGCGGTCGGATGCACTGCTCTCGGTGCTCTGGTGTTCTTGCTGGGGCTGCTTGCACTACGAGCGTTCCTTCGAGCGCTGCGCCGGCGGTACGCGCGTCACCTGCGCCGCGAGCAGTTGCAGCAGCAGGGGGAGCGCACGGTCGCCACGGTCATCGGGCTCATCGGGCCCGACCCCGAGAGTCCGCGCGATCCCGAGGCGCTGAAGAAGTACCCGCCGGCACCGGAGAGCTCTCCGAGCTGACCGCGTCGGTGCCGCCGACGATCGACGGCACGCGTCGAACGGCGTATGGCGAGCGCCTGTGGGCGGTGCGAGACCGATCACGCGACAGACGGGCAGCGGAGAATCGCCTGCCCCGTTGTGACCGGCGTCGACGGCACCGCATGCGGATCTCGGCCTCGACGGGATCCCCGGCGAGCCGTCTCGTTCCTGCCGGGAGGGCTTACTCCTCTCGCGCAGCCGTGGTCGGGAGGCCCAGCTGTCGTAGCGCGAGGTGTGCGTGTTCTGTGGCGGCTCGGTGGTCCGGCGCTCGGGTGAGGCCGAGGAGACGTTGCCGGTGCGGCTCGCCGAGAAGCAGCGAGAACAGTGCTGTCGCCCTGTCTAGATCGGGCTCAGGCAGTCGGGCGTTGAGCGCCGTGATGTACGAATGCGGACCTTCGTCGTAGAAACGGCTGGCGAGCTCCGGGAACGTTGTCGCCTCGATGATCATGATCCGGTGCAGGCCGATAGCTTCGTCGGAGTGCAGGGTCTTGACGATGCTGATCGCGAGCTCTTCCAGGGTGTCGCTGATGGCGGGACGCTGCACAGTCCGGTTGCGAAGTCGTTCGATGCTCGCCAGAAAGACGTTGGTGCGATCCCCGAAATGGGTGTAGATCGTGCGCTTGGTGACGCGCGCCTCCGCCGCGATTTCATCGACCGAGACTTGAGCGAGTCCGCGGGCGGCGAAGAGCCTGATCGCCGTATCCAGCAGGTCGTCGAGGCGCTGTGCTCGCTCCGTGGCGGTCGGGCGACCTCGCTTGCGGGGTGTGGGGTCAGTCTCGACGCTCATCACGGTTCCTTCCGGATCGACAGTCTCGCTGGGACCATCCTATAATGAGACGACAACCGTTTCATTTATCCCATGAGTCGTCCGCCATGACTCTGGCTCGGCTCCTTTACTCATGCATCCTCGTGTGCATCACGCGCGAGACGATGCCGTATCTCCCGACGAGAGGAGAACTCCCATCATGTCCACCCCGAAACCTCAGGCCGCTCGCGCACAGGTTCGCCGCCACGCGTCAGGTGTCGCTGCGAAGCGAAAACCGCCTGTCGGCGACGAGCAGGCACTTGCGTTCTATCGTCAGATGGTTCTGGTGCGCCGCTTCGAAGAGCGTGCTGCCCGTGCGTACACAGAGGCGAAGATCGGCGGGTACTGCCACCTGAACCTCGGTGAGGAAGCGACCGTCGCCGGCCTGACAGCTGCGCTCAGGGCGGGCGACTACATCTACACGAACTATCGCGAGCACGGCTATGCTCTCGCCCGCGGTATCGCGCCGGGGCGGCTGATGGCAGAGCTCTACGGACGTCAGGATGGCGTCTCGCGCGGTTGGGGCGGTTCGATGCACATGTTCGATGTAGAGGCGCGCTTCATGGGTGGCTACGGGATTGTCGGCGGGCAAGTGCCCCTCGCGACCGGCACCGCACTTGCGATCGACTACCGCGCTGGTGCGGAAGCAGTCGTCTGCCTCATGGGCGACGGCACGACCAACATCGGCGCGTTCCACGAGTCGCTGAACATCGCGGCGCTGTGGGGTCTTCCCATCGTGTACGTCGTGAACAACAACGGCCTGGGGATGGGGACGACCGTCGAACAGTCGTCGGCAGAGCCCGAGCTGTACAAGCGCGCCGCCGCGTATCGGATGGCATCTGCGCGCGTTGACGGCAACGATCCGGCGGCCGTGTTCGAGGCGATGCGGGCAGCTCTCGCGAGCGCCCGCGAAGGCAAGCCGTACCTGCTCGAGACGATGACAGGCCGCATGAAGGGTCACTCCGTCGTCGACCCGGCGACGTACCGCAGCCGCGAGGAGGCCGAGGCGCTGAAGGCCGCTGATCCCGTCGCCGCCTACGCCGTGAAGCTGCTTGACCACGGCGTACTCACCGACGATCTCATTGCGCAGGTCGACGCGGAAGCGCTGTCGACGGTCGCCGATGCGGTGGCGTTCGCGGACGCGAGTCCACACCCGAACGTCACGACTCTGTTCGACTACACCTACGCGACCCCGGTACCGCACGACTCGCGTCGTCTCCCCGGCGAGGCGTTGTACCCGGCTGCACCCCGCCCTCTTCTTTCGGAGACGTCCGCATGAGCATCATCAGTTACCGTCAGGCCCTGCGCGACGCGCTCCGTGAGGAGATGCTGCGCGACGACGACGTGTTCCTCATCGGTGAAGAGATCGGCCTGTTCGAGGGCTCATACAAGATCACCGCCGGGATGCTTGAAGAGTTCGGGTCGAGGCGAGTCCGAGACACCCCGATCGCCGAGGAGGGCTTCACGGGCGCGGCGATCGGTGCAGCAATGGTGGGGTTGCGACCCGTCGTGGAGATCATGACGATCAACTTCTCCCTCCTTGCATTGGACCAGATCGTCAACCACGCGGCGAAGATCTACGGCATGTTCGGTGGCCAGGCCCGCGTTCCGATGGTGATCCGTACGCCCGGAGGCGGCGGGCAGCAGCTCGGCGCGACCCATTCACAGAACATCGAGCTCTACTACTCGTTCGTTCCCGGGATGAAGGTCGTCGCCCCGTCGACGCCGGCCGACGCAAAGGCGCTCATGCTCGCCGCGATCCGCGATGACGATCCGGTGCTCGTTCTCGAGAATCTTGCCCTGTACAACACCACCGGCGACGTGCCCGACGACGTGCAGCCGGCACAGATCGGACGCGCGAAGATCGCCCGCTCAGGCGCGGACATCACCGTCGTGTCGTATTCCCGCATGGCGACCGTCGCCCTGCAGGCGGCAGAGCACCTCGCGGAAGATGGCATCGATGCCGAGGTCATCGACCTGATGAGCTTGCGCCCGCTCGACCGCGACACGATCGTCGAGTCCGTCAAGAAGACCAACTGCGCCGTGATCCTCGAAGACGACTGGCTCACTTACGGGATCGGTGCGGAGATCGCCGCGACCATCTCCGACGGCGCCTTCGACTGGCTCGACGCCCCCGTGCGGCGCGTCGCGATGGCCGAGGTGCCGATGCCCTATGCGAAGTCCCTGGAGCTCGCGGCTTTGCCCTCTCTGGATGACGCGGTAAACGCAATCCGCGAAACGCTCGACGCCGTTGCACGGCGCCGCTGAAAGGACCCCCATGATCGACATCCTCATGCCGCGGCTCTCGGACACCATGACCGAAGGCGCCATCGCGGCCTGGCTCAAGAAGCCCGGCGATCTCGTCGCTCCCGGCGACGTGCTCGTGGAGATCGAGACCGACAAAGCGGTGATGGAGCAGGAAGCCTACGAGGGTGGCATCCTCGCGGCCATCCTCGTCGAAGCGGGCGAGAACGTCGCTATCGGCACGCCCATCGCACGCCTGGATGACGGCCGCGGTGAGCCATCCGCACCCGCACCAACCGCGGCAGAAGCATCGGATCCGGCGACTGTCGGCGCCCAGACGGAGGCCGTGGGACCGGCATCACTGCAGCCACCCGCCGCTGTGGTGGCAGCATCGTCGAAGGCGCGCCCCGAGAGGAGACCGGCGACTCCGCTCGTGCGGAAGATCGCGCAGGAGCGCGGCATCGACCTTGCAACCGTAGCCGGCAGCGGTCCCGGCGGGCGCATCGTGCGCGCCGATCTCGATGCGCTCCCGGCGCCGCAGACGTCCGCACTCGGTGCGACGCCCGCGTCTGCGAACGCGACTGTCGCCGATGCACGCGAGCCTGAGGTCGTCGCGTTCGACGGGATCCGGCATGCGGTCGCATCCCGCCTCGCCGAGAGCGGCACGATGATCCCGACATTCACCGCGACCGCCTCCGCTGATGTGGGTGCAATGCTTGCACTGCGCGCCCAGATCAACGCGGCACATGCGGGCTCGGACGTGAAGGTCAGCGTGAACGACCTCCTCGTCCGAGCGGTCGCCCTCGCACTCCGCGCGCATCCCGGAGTGAACGCCTCCTACTCGGATGAAGGGCGCGGGCAGACCCTCCTGCACGGGCGCATCCACGTCGGCATCGCCGTCGCCTCGTCCGCCGGGCTCGTCGTGCCCGTCGTGCGCGATGCGGACCGCGCGGCAGTGTCTGTGATCGCCGCGATCACGAGGGACCTCGCAGGCAAGGCATCTGAGCGCAGGCTCTCGGCCGCGGACATGGCGGACGGCACCTTCACGATCAGCAACCTCGGCATGTACGGCATCGAGCACTTCACCGCGATCATCAATCCGCCCCAGGGCGCGATTCTCGCTGTCGGCGCGGCGCGCGACGACCTCACTCTCGTGGAGGGCGGGGTCGTCGCCGCCAAGCGGATCCGGTACACGCTCACCGCCGACCATCGGATCATCGACGGTGCCCTGGCCGCTCAGTTCCTGGCGACGCTCACAGAGATGATCGAACACCCGCTCCGCATCATTGCCTGATCGCGACGGTGGCACGGAGCCGCCTCGGCATCCGTGCCACCGCGCGCCGATGACGTGTCGCGCGGGGTACCGCGCTACTGGATGGGCACGTCGTCGTTCGGTCCTGGGCTAACGAGCCATGTCACTCCGCGAGTACGTCTTCCGCGAAGCCCGCGGCACGGAGCTGCAGCTCTTCGAGGCGACGCACGCGCGCAGCCGCCATGTCGTAGCCGTCGTAGGGGAGCGGCGGGTCCTTGCGGACGTTGTGCGAGCATTGGAAATCGAGGCACGCGAGCGTTCCGATTGTCGCGCCCCGGCGTCCGGCGGATCCTGCGCGCTTCGCTGCCCAGAACACGACTTCGTTCGGCAACCGCACGTCGCGGCACCAGTTGCACATTGCGCGCGAGCGCGGTGAGGATTCGGTCTGAGTGAGCGCGATGCCAACGGGGTCGCCGTCGAGGCGGGGAACGATGACATAAGCGCGGCGCGCGAACTTCGGGTCGCGCCAGCCGAACACATCGAGTTCGGCCCAATCGGTTTCCGTCATCTGCTCGAAGGTCTCGGGCAGCGTCATGTCCTTGATCGTCTTGCGCGAGGCGTTGACGAAGGAGGAACGGATAAAGGTCTCGGTGAGAGATTGCATGGCGAACGCCTTTCGGGGGCGCACCATCGCGGCGCGTCCCGTAGTGAGATGAGATTTTTGGGGTTGCGTAAACACCGCCGGTGCGCGTCGATAACGGCCCGGCGGGAGCGCGATGGCTACTCACCGTCGGCGAGAAGCCCGCCGACAACCTCCTGGCGCTGTGCATACAGCTCTCGAAAACTCACGTACACCAGTTTACTCCGCCCGGCGCCGGGCGAGACGACGCGCCCGGGATGCCGAGCGCGCGAGTCGCGCGAGGGCGTGGTAATGTTGCCTCTTGGTTCGAAAAGCAAAAGCGGATCGAATCATCACCCATTTGCGCGGGTGGCGGAATAGGTAGACGCGCTAGCTTGAGGTGCTAGTGCCCGTATTAGGGCGTGGGGGTTCAAGTCCCCCCTCGCGCACAGTAGGACATCAGCCCCTGATCCAGAGTTTCAGACTCCGGGTCAGGGGCTGATGTCGTTGAGGGCACGAAGGATCCATCGATTGCTCGATTCCCGCACTCGCGGACCGAGAGGATGGCGCCCGGGCCCGGGCCCGGGCCGCGTCGCGTGCGGGACTGAGAGGTCGCCGTGGGTGCGAGTGCGGCGGATCGCATCGGACATCGCGTTGTCGGCATGCTTTTCGAGAACGGTGCATGGAACGCAACAAAGTCGTGACCCCGCCGATACCTTGTGAGCGTAGCGTGGGAGGACAGCCACTGATCGATGGAGTTCGGGGAGAAGGCCATGAACACCATGCAGATGTCCAAGACGATGACGATCCTGGGATGCGCCGTTTTGCTCGGCGCGCTGGCCGGGTGTGCGGACGAGGAGGCTCCGCCCGCCGAGCAGCCGTCCGAGTCCGCTCCCGCGGGGTCGGAGGAACCGGATCCGGTTCCGGTGGAGCCGACGGACACCACGCCTGCGGATCCGGAGGAGAGTGAGCCCGCGGAAGACCCCGGCGAGGATCCGGGGGCATGGATCATCGACGACTCGAGCGTCGGCCCCCTCGAGATCGGCGCCGACTTCGAAACCGTCCTTGCGGACGTGCCGGGCGAGTGGACGAACGACGAGATGTGCGCAGGCATGGCATTCTGGAACGCCGCCGACGGCTCGTACCTGATCTCCTTCCGTTCGGACGCTGCGGACGGTGGGGGTGCGATCGCGGAGATCACCGTCGAGGGGCTCGCCGAGGGTGCCGTCGGTCCACGCACCTCCGACGGCCTGGGGCTCGGCTCGACCGAAGACGATGTGATGGGCGCCTACCCGAACGCGGTCCCGCTTGACGCCTCGGTGGGCGGCGGAACGTTCCTTCGCGCCGACAGCGAGAGTCCGCTCTTCTTCACCTACCCGGAAGGCGGCGATGCGGCATCGCGTGTCACGGTGACGAGCCGCGACCTGCCGTCCTACGAGGCCTGCGCCTGAGCTAGACGGTACGACGGAGAGTCGATCCGCGTTCGACAAGCCGGGCGGGTGCGATCAGCTGTTTCGGAGGGGACGTGTCCCCATCGATCCGGTCGCACAGAATGCCCGTCGATTGTTCGACGACCCACTCGTTATCCGGATCGATCGTGGTCAGCGGCGGGTGGAGATGCTCTCCGACGGCGAGGTTGTCGAAGCCGACGACGGAGACATCTGAGGGCACGGTGAGGTTCGCGTCGTGGAGCGCGGCGAGGGCACCGATCGCGTCCTGGTCAGTGATCGCGAAGAGCGCATCGAACCGTAGCCCGGCAGCGATTGCGCGAGCGGTTTGGGTGCGAGCGTCCCGCATCTCCTGGCGGGGGAGGGGGACAACGAGCGACGGATCGATCGCGAGCCCCCGTTCCTCGTGTGCGAGGTGCCAACCGCGGTAGCGCGAGAATGCCATGCCGGCTCCTTCGCGGCTTTCGCCGCCGACGAGGACGACGCGTCGTCGACCCGAATCGAGCAGATGGCCCGTCGCGATTCGGGCGCCATCGATGTTCGCGAGCATGACGTGATCGAAGCGCGGCGGCATGTCATGCTCGCCGAGGAGCACGATGGGGATCTGAGCCTGGATGCGATCAACGTCGCGGTACGACAGGCCGACGACGCTGAGCACGACCCCGTCGTACATCTGTAGGCGCGCGCGAGAGATCGCGGAGAGCTCGCCCTCGGGGCTTGCGCCGCTCTGCTCGATCGCGACGTGGATCCCCCGCCTTGCGAAGGCGGAGACGTAACGGGCCGCAAGCTCGCCGAAGTACGGGTGGGCCAGCGTGGGCACGATGAGGCCGACCGTGCTCGTACGACCTGCGCGCAGGCGTTTCGCGCTGAGATTGACCTCGTAGCCGAGGTCATCGATGACCTGCAAGACCCGCGCCTTGGTCTCGGCTCCGACGCGGGGTCGGTCGTTGATCACGTTGGAGACCGTCATGACCGAAACGCCGGACGCGCGGGCCACATCGTTCATGGTCACATTCGCCACAGCGCCCTCCTGGACTCGATAGACACCGACGCTACCGGACGGCGGTGCGGACCAAAATCATTGACCGTTTCGCCTCGCGGGTGTAACGTTCAACTCACTCTCGGAAGTTTATCGATATAGCACGTCGGCGCAACTGGCCGCCGACGCCGAGAGAAGCACCAGGATACGAAGGAGTATTCATGAACAAGCGCCCCCTGCTCGCCGCAGCGGCCCTGCTGGCCGCGGTACCTCTCGCGCTCTCCGGCTGCAGTTCGTCGGACGACGGCGCGGATGGCAAGACGACGATCACGTTCCTCTCCTGGACCGGCGAGGAACAGATGACCCCCATTCTCGACGCCTTCTCGAAGGCGCATCCGGAGATCAAAGTCGACGTCTCGTACTCGCCGCCGGTCGCCGAGTACATTCAGACGCTCCAGACCCAGGTGCTGTCGGGAATCGCCCCCGACGTCTTCCTCGTCGCTGCGGAGAACAAGACGAACCTCATCGAAGGCGGGCACATGCTCGACCTCTCGGGCGAAGACTTCGTGAAGAACGTCGAGCCGTTCAACATGAACACGTACGGGCGCGACGGCGCGCAGTACGGCCTCTCGCTCTCCTCGTGGGCGGCCGGGTACGCCTACAACGAAGACCTTCTCGCGGAGGTCGGCGCGACCGGCATTCCCGAGACCTGGGACGAGTTCCTCGACCTGTGCGAAAAGCTGCAGGACGCGGGGATCACCCCGTTCCTCGAGAGCGTCGACCAGATGCCGACCACGCTCTCCGCCATGATCGGCGCGAAGAGTCACTCGATGGATCCGACGCTCGACGACCTCATCTTCTCGGGTGAGTCGACCTTTGAGGCCGAGTGGACTGGGGCGCTCACCGAGTACAACAAGCTCTACACGGAGGGGCTGGTCTCACCGGACGTCGTCGCCCTTGACGGTGACATGGTGCGCGACGAGTTCGCGGCCGGCCGTGTCGCGATCATCAACGCCGGCCCGTGGATCATCAACCCCGTCAAGGAGGCCGCACCGGACCTGAACTGGTCGTTCGGCAAGATCCCGGCGATCGACGGTGGAGAACCGTTCGTCGCCGGCGCCGCATCGCCCGGCTACGCCATCAACTCTGCGTCCGACGAAGCCCACCAGGAGGCCGCGAAGGTGTTCCTCTCGTGGCTCGCATCGCCCGAGGGCGTCGAGACCTTCCAGGCACAGACCGGCGACGTCACCGTCACGAGCGACTTCGAGCCGCCCGTCGACCCCGTCTTCACGACCATGGGCGAATCGATCCGGAACGGCGAACTCTACTTGCCGATGATCTCGTGGCAGCGCTCCGAGGACGTGCTCAATGTCGAAGCCGTTGCGCAGATCCAGCGCATGATCCAGGGGCAGAGCACGCCTCAGGAAGTCGCGCAGGCCCTCGACGCGAAGCTCGCGGCGTCCTAACCTCCCCGGTGTCCCGGCAGCGCAGCCGCCGGGACACCGCCGAAAGGCGGATCCTATGAGTCTCACAGCCACAGCGACCATCACGCGTGCAAAGCGCCGAGGACGCAAGGCTGGCTGGCGGCAGATCACCGCCAGCCAGGCCTTCCTCCTCCCCGCCACGATCATCTTCATCGTCCTATTCATCGTGCCGCTCGGGCAGAGCTTCTGGTGGAGTCTGACGGATTTCACCGGCTACAACCCGAACCCGAACTTCATCGGCTTCGCGAACTACGCGACGATCCTCCAGGATCCGTCGATGCTCGCGGGTCTCCTCTTCACCCTCCTGTTCGCGGTGGGTACCACCGTGCTCATCACCGCACTCGCCATTCCGCTCGCCGTGCAGCTCAACAAGGTCTTCTTCGGGCGGAACCTCGTGCGCTCGCTCTGGTTCTTCCCGGCGATTCCCTCGATGGCGATCCTCGGCCTCGTGTGGCGATACATCCTGTCGCCGCTCGACTCCGGAGTGGTCAACTCGGTGCTCGTGAAGCTCGGGCTCGATTCGGTCGGATGGCTCTCGACGGACGCCCTCGCAAAGGTGTCGGTGATCGTCGTGGGTGTGTGGGCCGCGACGGGCTGGCACGCGGTGCTCTATACGGCGTACCTGCAGTCGATCCCCGCCGAGTACTACGAAGTGGCGAAGATCGATGGCGCGACATCCCGGCAACAGTTCTTCGGCATCACTCTGCCGCTGCTCACCCCGGCAATGGTCATCAGCACCTTCCTGCTGATGACCGGAGGCCTCAAGGTGTTCGACCTCCCGTACACGCTGACGAACGGCGGTCCCGGCTTCTCGACCTACACGATCACGCAGTCGATCGTCGTCTCGGGAGTGGGGCAGGGGCGCTACGGCCTCGCCTCCGCGCTCGCCGTTCTCTTCACCTTCGCGGTCGGCATCCTGTCGTTCAGCCAGCTGGCACTCACCAAGGTCATCGAACGGAGGTTCTCATGACTCGTCCGCTGCGGCGCCGCATTGTCCTCAGCGTCGTGATGATCGCTCTGGCGCTCTTCGTCGCGATCCCGCTGTACTTCATCGTCATCAACACGTTCAAGACCCAGGCCGGCATGGTCGGCTCCCCGCTCGCACCGCCGACCGAACTCTTCTTCGGCAACTATCACGACGTGTTCACAGATCCGCGGATCTATCGTTCCTTCCTCAACACGCTGTATGTCACGGCCGCCGCCGTACTCCTTCAGCTACTGGTCGGTGCGCTCGCCGCGTATGCGATGATCATGCACACCAGCCGCCTCAACACGGTGATCGCGAACCTCTTGCTGATCGGCTTCGTCGTCCCCGGCCAGTCGACCCTGATCCCGCTGTACCGGATGCTCGTGGGCATGAAGCTCGTCGACGACCTCAACGGCCTCATCATCATGTACCTCGGCGGCTCGATCTTCTGCTACTTCCTGATCCAGGGGTACATGCGCACGCTGCCCTACGAGATGATCGAGGCAGCGCGGATCGATGGAGCGGGGGCGCTCCGCATCTTCTGGTCCGTCGTGCTGCCGCTCATCAAGCCGATCCTCGTGACGGTGGGCGTCTTCCAGACGATGTGGGTGTGGAACGACTTCCTGATCCCGACCGTGTTCATCTCGAGCCCCGCGAAGCGCACCGTCGTGCTCCAGGTCTACAACGCCGTATCCGAGTTCACGACCGACTGGCCGATGTTCATGACGGTGTCGGTTGTCGCCCTCATCCCGATGGTCATCTTCTTCATCTTCACCCAGCGGCACATCGTCTCCGGCCTCCTCGCCGGCGGCGTCAAGGGCTGACCCCCACCCTCTTTAGAAACGGAGTACTGCATTATGAGCGAACCGCTCGTCGCCGTGATCGATCTCGACCTACCCGGCGAGACGATCTCACGGCACATCTACGGACACTTCGCCGAGCATCTCGGCCGGTGCATCTACGGTGGCTTCTACGTCGGCGAAGACTCCGAGATCCCGAACGAGGGCGGTATCCGCCTCGACGTCGTCGAGGCACTGCGCGCGATCCGGATCCCGAACCTGCGCTGGCCCGGTGGCTGTTTCGCCGACGACTATCACTGGCGGGACGGCATCGGACCCCGTGAGCAGCGACCCCGAATGGTCAATTCCCACTGGGGAGACGTGGTCGAGGACAACTCGTTCGGCACGCACGAGTTCATGCATCTCTGCGAGCTGCTCGGTGCCGATCCGTATATCTCGGGGAACATCGGCTCGGGCACCGTGCGTGAGATGAGCGAGTGGATCGAGTACCTCACGCGGGACGACGACTCACCCATGGCTGCGCTCCGCCGGCAGAACGGGCGAGACGAGCCGTGGAGGGTGCCGTTCTGGGGCCTCGGCAATGAGGCGTGGGGGTGCGGCGGCAACATGAACGCCGAGCACTTCGCGAACCTCGCCCGCCAGTACGGCACCTACGTGCGCAACCACGGGGAGAACACCGTCTACAAGATCGCCGCCGGCGCGAACATCGACGACTACGCCTGGACTGAGACGCTCATGAAGAGCCTTTCGCACCTCGGCTGTCAGCGGGATCCGCACGGCTTCTATCAGGCGCTATCGCTTCACTACTACACGATCAACGGCGAGTGGCACGACAAGGGCGACGCGACGGAGTTCTCGGACGACGACTATTACGTCACGATGAAGCGCGCGCACCGCATGCGCGAGATCGTGCGCGGACACGCGGCGGTGATGGACAGCTACGACCCGAACAAACGGGTGGGTCTCGTCGTCGACGAGTGGGGCACCTGGTGGAACGTCGAGAAGGGAACCAACCCCGGCTTCCTCTACCAGCAGAACACCCTGCGCGACGCCCTCGTGGCGAGCGTGCACTTCGACACGTTCCACGACCACGCCGATCGTGTCGTCATGGCGAACATCGCCCAGACCGTCAACGTGCTGCAGGCGATGATCCTCAC
>Ga0308157_10006811_pt1 | contig 13502 bp, 11 predicted proteins | sample PhyBR1_FD_201035 | JGI IMG/M metagenome (GOLD analysis project Ga0308157, IMG submission 201035) | Phyllosphere microbial communities from UC Gill Tract Community Farm, Albany, California, United States - DLSLB.R1 | ecosystem: Host-associated > Plants > Phyllosphere > Unclassified | place: USA...
CGAACGTCCCGCCGATCGCGACCGCCGCGCAGCTCGCAGCCGCGATCACCTGGCTCCTCAGCGACGACTCCGCGAACGTCACCGGCGTCGTCCTGCCCTCGGACGGCGGCTGGTCCGCCATCTGATCGGTCAGAAGTCGCACAGGGAGGTGCGGGATCACCTGACCCCGCGCCTCCCGTCCCCTTAATGCGTTGATCATCGATGACGCTCAGGCTCCTACCCGTTCCAGACTGGCTCGGCACGGCGTGGCCGATGACGACGACCTGCACGATCGAGACAACGGCGACCGCGACGAGGAGCACGGGGCCGACGATCGAGATCAACCGCACCAGACCAGCGCGCGTCAGGCGTCCGGCTCCGAACCGGTGCCATCCCCACCACAGCACGAGGACGACGAACACCGCGATCGACCACGGGAGCATGAGGTCGGCGAGTTCTGTGTGGCGCTCCAGCAGCGCTGTCTCCTTTTCGCGGTGTTCGAGCCATTCGCCCGACGACGTCGCGAGGGGGACGGACACGAGTGCGACCAGACCGATGATCGGCCCGCCCAAACCGAGCCAATGCCGTGCCGCCGGTCAGACGGCGACCGCGATCGCCGTGAGCGCCGCGACCGGGACCGCCACGGAGGTGAGGTGGACGAAGAGGGGGTGGAGGGGGATCCCGCCGAACTGCCAGTTCATGTCGGCCTTCCAGGTCGTGCGCCGTCCGGTGTCGGCGCTGTCCGATCAGCCAACCCGAGCGGATCGCGGACGTCGCGGTGATGGTCCGTGCGGCGCGCGACCGGAATGTTCGAGATCAAACACGTTCCCCGCTCACGGACACGGGGGTGGTCGGCACCGCGAGATACCGACGACGCACCGTGGCGGATCCCACCTCGGTGACCCCGGTGTCGTGCTCGGACGCCTGTGCTCGCCCCGGTGGTCATGTCCGTCACCGTGTGCCGCGTCGGTACCAGGCGCGCGGCGTGCGCCGGCGCGCGAGAATCCGTGACCACGGTGACGTCCAACCGCGTCGGTGGGTCGAAACGAGCAGGAACGGTGCGACGACGAGCGCGGCGAGCATCGGCAGCCAGTACTCAACGGCACGCCAGCCGAGGACGCCGAGCAGCGCGACGGACGTCGGGACCCCCGCGACGTGGAGCGTCGTCACCGCGGCTCCCTCGACCAGCCCGAGCGCACCGGGGGTGATCGGGACGGTCGCGAGGACGTTCGCGAGGCCGTAGGCCAGGACGATCACCGGCCACGGGGCTCGGACGCCCGCGGCGACGAGCATGAGCCCGAACGCCACGAGGTCGGCGAGCCAGTTGCACCCCACCCAGGCGAGCAGGGTCGCGAGCACCCGCACCGATCGGAGCCGACCCATCCCCAGGGCGAGCCCGTCGACGTACCCGACCACGGTGGCTTCGGACGGGTGCCCGACGGCTCGTCGGAGCGGGGTGGTCAACCGGACGGCGTGCTCCCGGACGTGATCCGGTCGTCGCGCGATGGCAGTACCGCTCAGTCCGACGGCGACGGCGAGCAACAGGACGACTCCGACGACGACGATGACGACAGCGGAGGGACGGCCGTCCCAGGCGGTCGCCGCCGCACCGACGAGGAACAGCACGCCGAGGAGGACGTTCGAGACGACGACGCCGGTGGTGGCCGCGGAGGCCGCGACCGGGACCGGGACGTCGAACCGTCGCAGGAGCGAGATGCGCAGGCCCGCGGAGGTGGCCGCCCCGCCGGGCAGCACGCTGCGGACGCCCTGCGCGACGAGGTCCACCGCCAGGACTCGTCGGAAGGCCGGCGCGGAAGGGCCGAGGACGGTGCGGGTGGCACGGGACGCGGCCGTCAGCGACAGTGCCTCGGCCAGGACGGCCACCCCGGCGGTGATCGAGGCGCTCGGAGGGAGCTCGTGGAGGACGAGGAGTGCGTCCTCAGCGTGCGGTGCCGCGATGACCGCGGCCGCGGCGACCAGGAAGGGTGCGGCGAACGCGAGGATCCAGCGCAGTCGTGACGGACGGGAGGCGCGGTGCGGGTCCGCACCGCGCCTCCCGTCCCCTGGCCCGTCACCACCGTGAGCGGTCGTCATGGAGCGGCTTGGTCGAAGAGTCGGCCGGTGATGCTGGTCGGCGCGAGCACGACCGTGGCGCGCTTCGGCGTCGCCAGCATCGAGCGGATCCGCTGCGCCGTCACGTGTCGGGTGTCGGGGATGTGGGCGGTTCCCCTCGCGACCACGCTCCACGCGGTCCATCCGTCGTGTTCGTCGACCTCCATGACGATCTCACGCCCTGCGTGCACGGCGTCGAGGATGACGCTGCTCGACGTCGCGAAGGCCAGCTGCCGTGTCTCCGCGACGTAGTTCACCGGGATTACCTCGAGCGATTCCTCGGTGCGGAACGCCACGCGAGCGATCCGGGAGCGGTGCAGTCGTTCCCAACACTGGTCGGCGTCGAGCGTGACGACGAGTTCGTCCAGAGGGGTTGCGTCCAGTCCTTCCGTTCCCTGACCCTGCGGATCGTTCGCTCCGTCCGATGGTGCGGTCGCCGCTGCGTCCATGGCCTTGCCTTCCTGGTCTGCGGGACGGAACGAGGTGCTCGCTCCGGTTCTTCGCCCGTCCGGTCCAGCATGCGGCGCGCTGTCGCTCGTGCGCAGGGCCGGAAGTCCCACGGATCCGGGGCGACGACGCGACGCGTTCACCGGGTCCGACCGAACCGGGCTGCGAACCGGCGGACGTGGTGTGCGGTGCGGTGCGAACCGGGATCGTCGCGGAAGACGTACCGGAACGCGAACGCCTTGACCCCCTCGACGAGGAGCAGGTAGGCGACGGCGATCACGGCGATGACCGCGAGCAGGGTGCCGGGCAGCGGTGCGAAGTCGACGAGCGTGCCGATCGGACTGAGCGGCAGCGCGACGCCGAGAGCCGCGGAACCGAGCGCCCCGAGGGTCAGCCATCGTCCTGGCCGACTGCGCCACGACGGGACACGGTTCGTCCGGACGACGAACACCACCAGCGACTGGGTGAGGAGTGACTCGACGAACCAGACCGTCCGGAACTCCGTCGGACCGGCGTGGACCACACCGAGGAGGACCGCGAACGTCACGAAGTCGAAGAGTGAGCTCACGGGTCCGAAGACGAGCATGAACCGACGGACCGCCCCGACGTCCCAGCGCGCCGGTGCCACGAGTCGTTCCGGATCGACACGGTCCGTCGGGATCGCCAACTGCCCGAGGTCGTAGATCAGGTTGTTCAGGAGGACCTGCGCCGGCAACAGGGGGAGGAACGGCAGGAAGCTCGCGGCGACGGCAGCGCTGAGCATGTTGCCGATGTTCGATGAGGTGCCCATCATCACGTACTTGAGGGTGTTGGCGAACACGCGGCGGCCGGTCCGGACGGCGGTGGCGACGGCGTCGAGGCGTTTGTCGAGCAACACGACGTCGGCTGCGTCCCGGGCGACGTCGGTCGCCGAGAGCACCGAGATTCCGACGTCCGCGGCGTGCAGCGCGAGCGCGTCGTTCACGCCGTCACCGAGGAACGCCACGGTCTTCCCGGCGTCGCGGAGTGCACGTACGACGACCGCCTTGTCCGCGGGGCGGACCCGAGCGACGACCCCGGCGTCGAGCACCCGGGAAGCGAGGGCAGCCGACGGCTGGTTCGTCGCAGCGCCGATCTCGCTCCCGAGCAGCGCGGAGCCGACGGGGATGCCGACGTCTCGTGCGAGACCGGCGGCGACCGTCGGGTCGTCGCCGGTCACGACGACGACCTGCACACCGAGGTCACGCAACGCGCCGATGGCGTCGGCGACGCCGGCGCGTGGCGGGTCTTCGAAGACGAGGAACCCCTCGAGCACGAACGCATTGCTGACCGCGATCGGGTCCGCGGTCGTCGTCGTTCCCGGCACGGCCGCGGACGCGACGGCGAGCACCCGATGACCGGCGGCGAGCAACCGCTGCAAGGTCTCGTGTGCGGCGGGTGCGACGTCGCTGCACCGCGCCAGCACAACGTCCGGAGCGCCCTTGACGACCAGGCGGCGGCTGCCGTCGTGTTCGAGGACCAGGGCTGATGCGGTCATCCGCTCGTGGTCGAACGGCCGGGTGGCGAGGACGACCGGTGAGCCGCCGGGTGCCGCGTCCGCCGTCGACGCGTCGAGGATCTCGCGGTCGAGGGCATCGGCGACCGAGCCGGCGGTGCCGCCGTCGGGGACGCCTACGGGCACCGTGGCCCGGGCGACGCCCACGAGCGTCGGAGCAGGTCGACCGGCGGGGTCCAGCGCCTCCTGGAAGCGAAGGCCGCCGGAGGTGAGCGTGCCGGTCTTGTCGGTGACGAGGACGTCGATGCCGCCGAGGTCCTCGACGCAGACCAGGCGCTTCACGAGGACGTCCGACCGCTTGAGGAGCCGGGCGCCCGAGGCGAGCGCGGTGCTCACCACGGCGGGGAGCAGCTGCGGCGTCACCCCGACGGCGATGGCCAGCGCGAACAGGACGGTCGTCACCAGCGGCCGCGAGAACGCGATGCCCGCGACGACGATGAGGACCATCAGCGTCACCGCGACCCAGACCAGCAGCACGGAGAAGCGCGCCAACCCGGCTTGGAACGCCGTCTCGGGCTCGTGGGAACGCAGACCAGCGGCGATGCCGCCGAACTCCGTCGCCTTCCCGGTGGCCGTGACGCGGGCATCGCCGGAACCGGCGACTACGACTGCGCCCTGAAGCACGGACTCGTCGGTTCGTCGCTCGACGGGACGGGACTCTCCCGTGAGGACGCTCTCGTCGAGTTGGAGGTCCTGTGCCGACACCAGGGCGGCATCCGCGGGCACAACACTCCCGACCCCGAGCCGGACGAGGTCGCCGACGACGATGTCGCGGACGTCGACGGTCTCCCAGGCACCGTCGCGGAGCGCGCGTGCGGTGTGCCGCAACTGGTCGGCCATCGCCGACGACACCAGCGCGGATCGGTACTCGTTGACCGTCCCGAGTCCGACGCTCGTGAGGAGGATGACGGTGATCACGACGGCGTCCTGTACCTGCCCGAGCACTGCGGAGACGACCGCGGTGGCGAGGAGGAGGAGGAGCACGACGTTGCGGAACTGTGCGCCGATCGTGCGCACGAGGCTCGGTGCCGATGTGCCAACGGCGTTCGGCCCGTCGTCGGCGAGTCGGGCCGCCGCGGCGGCGGAGGTGAGCCCCTCGACGTGGTCGATGGTCATCGCCGTCGAGGTCGTGCGGGTCATCACCTGCGCGGGTCCGGCGACCGCAGCGGTGCGATGCACACCGGTGTTCGCGAACCACTGATGAGCTCGTGCGCGGTGGAGCCGAAGAACCGACCACCGAGCATCGATGTGTGGTGTCGTCCGAGCACGACCAACGACGCGTCCGCGGCGTACCCGCGGAGGACGTCGGCCGGGTCTCCCTCCTCGACGACGGGTCGGTGTTGCAGTCCGGGGAACCGGGTGTGGAGGAGCCGTTCGGCGTCGTTCAGGACCTCCCGTGCGTGCGCTTCGACGAGTTCGGGGTCCTCGAGGGCGCTCAGCGTCCCGACCCGGGCGGGCTCGGCGACCTTCCACGCGCGCACCAGGCTGAGCCGCCGGTGCTCCCGGATGGCCTGCGCGCCGGCGAAGCGGAGCGCGGTGTCACCGGTGGCGTCGTCGACCCCGAGGACGACGTCACCGTGGGTCGGCCGCCAGTCCTCCGGGACGACGACGGTCGGACCATTCGCGAGGGTGGGCACGCGTTCGGGCATCCACCCGTCGAGGGCTGTCCGAATGTGGTGCTGGCGCCGGTTCCCGATGACGAGCAGGTCCGCGGTCGAGGCAGCGTCCGCGAGCATCCGGTCCGGCGCCCCTGCCAGTCTGAACGTCGCGACGTCCACCCGGGGGTGTGCCAGGGACAAGCGCTCAGCGGCACGGTCGAGCCGCCGGTCGAGGGCGGGTCGGTCACCTCCCCACCCGTTGGCGACGGTGACGAGTTCGACCCGGCTCCCGGGCACGACCCGTCGAACGGCGACCCAGTCGACCGCTCGGTCACTCGCCTCGTGTTCGTCGATGCCGACCACCACGTGTTCGGTCCCGACGACGCTGCCGTCGCGCATCACCGCACCTCGGCGTGCAGCTGTTCCGGACGGCGCTCGGACTCCGTGCCCGCACCGGTGTCCGTCGGTTCGGGGACGATGCACACCGGCGCGTGCCCCTCGTGCATCAGGCGTTCACCGACCGATCCCGTGATGAACCCGCCGAGTGCCGTCCGGTGGCGACGCCCTACCACGACCAACGACGCCCCCCGGGACGACCGGAGGACCACGTCGCGAGCTTGCCCTTCGACGGCTTCGCCGGTGACGTGGAGCCCTGGCTGCGCTGCGCCGACTGCCCGGAGCGCGGCCCGGAGTTCGAGGTCGGCCTCCTTCGACCAGAGGTCGCGGTCCTCCTGGAGGTAGACCGCAGCGTAGGCGTCGACCGCGCTCGGGACCGCCCAGGCGCGCACGAGGGCGAGTTCGTGACGGCCACGGGCCGCTCGGTCGGCGGCCCAGGACAGCGCGGCGGACGCGGACCGCCCGTCGACACCGACGACGACCGGACCGTCGGACCGCTCCCAGTGTTCCGGGACCACCACGACCGGGGTGACGGCGTGCGCGACCACCCGCTCGGCGACGCGTCCCCGCGCCGCGGCGACGAACGTGTGCACCTGGTTGCCGCCAATCACGAGCACGTCGCCGCTCGCGGCGTCCGACACGAGGCGATCCACGGTCGGCCCGCCGGTCACGTCGTGTCGGACGGTGAGCTCGGCATGCGTCGAGCGCAAGCGCTGCTCCGCCGCCTCGAGTCGCTCCTCGGACCGTTCGAGGGCCTCGCCGGTGTACTCGCTCACGGTGAGCAGCCGCACGCTGTCCGTCGCAGGGTCGACGGCGTCCGCGATCCAGTCCACGGTCCTCCAGGCGGCAGTCGTGTCGTCGATGGCGACGGTGTAGGCGGTCATGGTCACTCCCTTCGCAGTGGACACCGGTTGCGCCCACCTGCGGCTCCAGCCGCATCCCATCCCCGCACGCTAGGTGCGGGCGGACGACGCCGGCAGGGCAGAAGGTCCCGCCGACCAGTGCTCCCTCGCGGCGTCGAGCAGGGACCTCCGACCCTGTCCTGCCGACGGCCGGCCCGGGACACTGCCGCCATGATGACCAAACACCGAACCCAGCCCACCGCCCGCCGTCACGTCCCGCGCTCCGCGGTCGTCCTCGGCATCGTCGTCGCCCTGACAGCCGTCACGGGAGGTGCCGCCGCAGCCGTCACGACGCCCCAGGACGACCCGTCCAGGATCGGCGCGACGGAGCGCGTGACCGGCCCGCAGTTCGTCAGCGGCACCGACGTCGAGGTCGCGGGGAACGTCGACGGGGACGTCTACGCCGCCGGTCAGAACGTCACCGTGAGCGGCCGGGTCACCGGGGACGTCATCGCGGCCGCACAGACCGTGACCGTCACCGGCGAGGTGGACGGAGACGTCCGGCTCGCAGCGCAGTCCGTCGTGGTCACCGGCACGGTCCGGCGGAGCGCAACCATCGCGGCGTCCACCATCAGCGTCGCGCAGTCGGGGTCGGTCGGGGAGGACCTCGTGGCTGCGGCGAACACGATCGCGCTCGCGGGCGACCTCGGCCGCGACGCGCGACTCAGCGTGGACCGGCTGACCGTCGCCGGGATGATCGGCGGGGACGTCGTCTACGTCAGCGACCACACCGCGCAGCTGCGTGCCGACCACGTCGACGGGTCGGTGCAGCACGTCCGTCCGAACCGGACGACCGATCGCCCCACCGCCGGCGAGGCGTTCGCGTCCTGGCTGGTCGGCCTGCTGTACGCACTCATCGCACTCGGCCTGATCACGCTGGCCGCCGGGCTCCTCGTCCCTCGGCAGCTCATCCGGGTGACCGACCGGCTCCGTGCGGCGCCCTGGAAGGCCGCATTGGTCGGCTTCGTCGCAGCAGTCGCCGCTCCGCCCGCCCTGCTCCTCCTGCTCGTGACGGTCATCGGCGCCCCCCTGGCCCTGGCGGGACTGCTGGTCCTGCTCGTCCTGACCCTCGCGGCGTTCCCGTACGGCGCGTTCGTGGTCGGACGCCTGATCCTCCGCGATCGACGTGGGCCGGTCGTCACGGCCCTCCTGGGCGGAGCGGTCCTCGTCGTGGCGCTGCACATCCCCGTGCTCGGGGTCCTCGTCGCCACGGCGACGATCGTCCTCGGGCTCGGTGGCCAACTGCTTCACGTCGCCGACGCCCGTCCGTGGGACCGGGCCGGACGGAGGACTGATGTGCTCCACGGCGAACCGACCGCAGTGACGCCAGGAGGCGCCGGCACCTCCTGACCCGGACGAGCATAGGAGACCGGTGCTCCGCGCACAGGCGCCCTCTGCTCGTGTGCCGGAGGGCCGCAGCTCGGGAGTCACGGCGTCGAACCGATGGCCGGACCGTTCGGTGCCGTGGATCAAGGTGCAGATCGCGGCCCGTCACCGACGACGGGGTCGCTGGACGCCCTGCGAGACCGTGGAACGTGCTGCATCGCAGGTCCAGGCCGATCCGCCCTCGTCGGGTCGGCGGCTCGACGGAACGGGGGGACGGCGAGCGGGCGGCGCACGGTCATCGCTACCGTCGGGTGGTCAGCAGGCCGAGCCCGATGAGGACGTGTCCGATCTCGCCGAGCCCGACGGCGAAGTACACCGCTTGGAGGGCGCTCCAGGGGATCATCACGGTCTCCACGAAGATCCAGACCAGCAGCGCGAGCGAGGCGAGCGTGAGGGCCAGCATCGTCCACCGTGACCGGATGACCGCGAGTGCTGCCGCCAGGATCTGCGTCCCGCCGACGACGACCGCGAGCAACGACCCGGGGATGACGAAGGAGTGGAACACCGTCCCGGCGAGGAGGTCGACCGGCGGCATGAACGCCGCATCGGCAGGACCGAGGACCATGAGCGCGCCGCCCGCGACGGCGGTCAGCCCGACGACGCCGGCGAGCGTGATGACGCTCCACCGGAACGTGGCGGAGCCTGGAAGCATCCCGGTCCGGCGCATGCCGTCGAGCGTGTCGTGCGAGGCCATCATCGGTCGCTTCGGTTCGGTGCGGAGGACGCGCTGCGCGAAGGCACACGGGCACCGGGACCGTCCCCGGGGCGAGGAGGCGCCGGTCGGTGGATGTCGGACGGGAGCGCCACGTGGGGGCCGACGACGGCGATCGGGACGTGCGCCCGGTGCATGAGAGCCTCGCCGATGCTGCCGGTGAGCAGCCCGCCGAGTGCGGTGCGGTGGCGTCGTCCGGTGACGACCATCGAGGCGGCGGTGGATTCGCGGAGCAGGACGCCTTCGACGGAACCCCGTCGGATGCGCCCCAGGGTGGGGACGTCCGGGTACCTGGCTTCGACTGCGTGGAGGGCGGCTTCGATCTCGAGGTCGGCCTTGCGCTCCCACGTCGGGAGGTCGTCCTCGTAGTAGGCGATGCCGTAGGGGGTGCGGACGAAGGGTGCCTGCCACGCTCGGATGAGCACGAGGTCCAGGTGGCGACCGGATGCCACCGTGGCTGCGTACAGGAGTGCGGTGCCGGCGCTTCGGGAGTCGACGCCGACGACGACCGCCCCGTCGTGGTGCGCCCGGGATTCGGGTACGACGACGACGGGTGTCAGGGCACGGGCGACGGCACGCTCGGCGACGCGTCCTCGGAGGCTCGCGACGAATCGGTGCCGCTGCCGTCCGCCGATCACGAGTACGTCACCGGCTGCCCCTTCGCTGACGAGTCCGTGCACGGTCCACCCACCGACGACCTCGGTGGTCACCTGCAGCCCGGGGCAGTGTTCCCGGAGGGTCGTCCTCGCTTCGAGCAGGCGGGCTTCAGCGAGGGAGGGAAGCTCGCCGAAGAACTCGGCGACCGTGACGAGGCGGACGGAGTCGGAACGTGGGCCGGCGACTTCTTCGATCCACTGGACGGCTTCGCGCGTGGCGTCGGTGGCGTCGACGGCGACGGTGTACCGGGTCATGATCCACTCCTCACGTCCGCTCGGCTGGTTCGCCGGCGTGCGAAGGAGCGTAGGAGTGCCCGCACCGCCCGTCGAAGGGTCCAAGGTCCCCCGGACGGGAAGGGACCTTCTTCCCTTGCCGGCTCGAGACGCAGACCCGAGGGTCGTCGAGGTGGGCGAGTGCCGTCCGCGGAACGTCGGAGGTCCCATGTCGTGGTCGTCAGAGGGTGCGTTCGTCCGGACGAGACTGGTCGTCGCTTCCGTCATCGGGGTCGCCGGCCTCGTCCTGACGCTGGCGGGTTCGGGCTTCGTCGTGCCGTGGCTGTTCTCGTCGACGGCTGTGCTCGTCGCGGGCATCGAAGCCGTGTCGATGGTGCGGTCGATGGTGCGGGGGCGGTTCGGTCTCGACCTGCTCGCGGTGACGGCGATCGTCGCGACCGTCGCGGTCGGCGAGTGGCTCGCGGCGTTCGTGATCGTGCTGATGCTCATCGGGGGTGAGGCGCTGGAGGACTTCGCTCGTCGGCGGGCGACCCGGCAGCTGTCGACGCTGTTGTCCGACGTCCCGCGGACCGCGCACCGCAGCCGCGGCGGCGTCGTCGAGGAGGTCGATGTCGACGAAGTGGCAGTCGGTGACGTCCTGGTCGTGCGACCGTCCGAGGTCGTACCCGTCGATGCGGCACTCCTGTCGGACCAGGCCACGTTCGACCTCTCCAGGATCACGGGCGAGAGCGTGCCCGTCGGCGTCATGGCGGCGGGGCCGGTGCCGAGTGGCGCGCTGAACGGTCCCGCGGCGGTGCTCATCAGGGCCGTGCGGCCCGCGACAGCGAGCGAGTACCAGCGGATCGTCCAGCTGGTCGCCGGTGCCCTGGAGTCCAGGCCGCGGACGGTCCGGCTCGCCGACCGATACGCCCCGTGGTTCACCGGCCTGGCGATCGCGCTGGGCGGGGTCGGGTGGTGGGTCAGCGGGGACCCCCGTCGGTTCGCCGAGGTCCTGGTCCTCGCGACGCCGTGCCCGATGCTGATCGCGGCGCCGGTTGCGTTCCTGGGCGGTATCGGTCGGGCTGCGAGGGCGGACGTCGTGCTGAAGGACGCGTCGGTGATCGAACGGCTTGCGTCCGTCCGGACGGTCGTGTTCGACAAGACGGGGACGTTGACCCTCGGGCGCCCGACGCTCGAACGGGTCGTCACGGTCGCGGGCGGCCCTGACCGGGAACAGCTGCTGCACCTGGCGGCGAGTGCGGAGCAGTACTCGTCCCACACGCTCGCGTCGTCGATCGTCGAGGCGGCGAAGGCGGAGGGGATCCCGCTCGCGCCCGCGACGTCGGCGGTCGAGTCGGAGGCCGACGGCGTCGCCGCTCGGGTCGAGGGGCGGGACGTCGCCGTCGGGACCCTCGCGTTCGCGCGTCGACGAGCACCGCAGACCGAGTCGGCCGACGTCCCGGGCGGCAGGGTCGTGTCCTACGTCGTGGTCGACGGCGCGCCTGCCGGCTACCTCGTGCTCCGCGACCCGGTCCGGCCGGAGGCCCAGGAGACCGTCGCGTCGCTGAGAGCGCTCGGGGTGCAGGACGTGTCGATGCTCACCGGCGATGCGGCCGCCACGGCTGGAGCGGTTGCGGACGAGGTCCGGGTCCCGGTCCTCCGGGCGGAGTGCCGACCCGGGGACAAGGTGGATGCGGTCCGAGCGATCGTGGAGCGTCCGGTCCTGATGGTCGGCGACGGCGTCAACGACGCTCCGGTCCTGGCGGTTGCGGACGTGGGCATGGCGATGGGCGCGCGAGGAGCCACCGCGGCGAGCGAGACCGCCGACGCCGTCGTGCTCGTCGAGGACGTCGGACGGGTGGCCGACGCCGTCCGCATCGGTCGTGAGACCGTCCGGATCGCCCGACAGAGCCTCTGGGTCGGGATGGGCGCTTCGCTGGGCCTCATGCTCGTCGCGCTGACCGGTGTCGTCCCCGCCGTGGTCGGCGCCGTCCTGCAGGAATTCGTCGACGTGGTGACGATCGTCGCTGCGCTCCGTGCCGCGCGGCCCGGGTCGCGCTCCGCCGAGACCGTCCTCCGGGTCAGGCGGTCGGCTCCGGCACGGTGACGAGCGCGGTCTTGGACCGGTGCATCGTCCGGCGCCCGACGGACCCGAACAGTTCCCCGCCGATCATGGTCCGGTGCCGTCGGCCGATCACGATCAGCGACGCTTCGACGGCGGCCTTCGCGAGGGCCTCACCCGCATCGCCCTCCCAGAGTGCGGCGCGCGTCGGGACCGTCGGTTCGAGGTCAGCGGCGGCGCGTGACGCGGCGTTCAGCACGAGCCGAGCGGACTCCGCGTCTGCTCCCGAGGGGTCCTCGACCAGTGCCAGCGGATGTGCTGCCACCGGAGCCGTCACCTTCCACGCGTGTACGAGCTGCGCGGTGCGGCCGGCGCGACGCGCCTCCTGCAGCCCGAACGCGAGGGCGCGGCCCCCGGTCCCAGCGTCGATGCCGATAACGACGGGACCCGTACCGAACGTCCAGTCGTCCGGGACGACGACGGTCGGTACCGTCGCCATGGTCGCGATCCGCTCCGGGGTGGATCCGGTCGCTGCGGAACGGATCCGTCGAGTGCGGTGCGCACCGATGACCAGGAGCTCCACCGACGCGGCTGCTCGCACGAGCACGTCCGCGGCGAGGCCCCGATGGACCGCGGTGGTGACCGTCGCCCCGGGCGCGGTGGTTCGGACGAACGCTGCGGCCTCGGCGAGCCGCGCGCGGACGGCCACGGCGTCGGCGGATTCCATCACGTGCACGATCTCGACGTTCGTGGCACCGTCGGCGGCGCGGTTCGCCGCCCATCGGAGCGCGGTCCAGCTCGCCTGTGCATCGTCGAGGCCGACGACGATGTGCTCGACTGACATGAGGTTCTCCTTCGTCGGGTCCGCGTCGGATCCGCACGACGCGGTGCGTCCGGGCGCTACCCGTGCCGAAGGACCGGTCGCAGTGTCGAAGGTCCCGAAGCCTCCCACCGGGTCGGAAGTCCCTGGTGTGCGCGCCGCGTCCGGACTGGGATGGTCTGAGCCGGACCACCGGCGATGGACAGATGGGAGTGGACATGGACGACGCGGCAACGACCTCGAGGGCGCGCTTCGACGGGCGGACGGTGATCGTGACCGGAGCGGGTGCCGGCATCGGCAGGGCGACGACGGAACGGCTCATCGCGGAGGGGAGCCGGGTGGTGGCGGTCGACCTCCTGGAGGATCGTCTCGCGGCACTCGCGGAGGACGTGGCTTCCGAACGCCTCGTCACCGTCGCCGGTGACCTCGCCGACCGTCGGACGATCGAACGCGTGGTATCGGAGGCCGGCGAGCACATCGACGGCCTCGCGAACGTGGCGGGCATCATGGACGGCTTCCTCCCGACCGCCGAACTCGACGACGACGTCTGGGACCGCGTCCTCACCGTGAACCTCACCGCCGTGATGCAGCTCACGCGCGCGGTCCTCCCCACGATGATCACGGCGCGGACCGGAAGCATCGTGAACGTGTCGTCCGAGGCCGGCCTCCGGGGCTCCGCGGCCGG
>Ga0308157_10006818_pt1 | contig 13493 bp, 18 predicted proteins | sample PhyBR1_FD_201035 | JGI IMG/M metagenome (GOLD analysis project Ga0308157, IMG submission 201035) | Phyllosphere microbial communities from UC Gill Tract Community Farm, Albany, California, United States - DLSLB.R1 | ecosystem: Host-associated > Plants > Phyllosphere > Unclassified | place: USA...
TTTTTAATTGTTGAGTTTACTTCTTTGTGTTAGAACTATTGTAGGCAGCTTGTAATAGAAAAATTATTTTTCTAATTGCTCTAAGAGAGTGTTGATTTTGGCAACACGCTCGTTTGTATTTTTAATATTTTTCTCGTTGTTTAAAGAATATACTTCTGCATTGGTTCCCAGTTTCAAAGCGCACATTGCGAGAGCATCCTGTTTATCTCTCACATCGAAACTTGCTTCGAAATCCTTGATCATACTATCTATCTGTTTCCCTACTTTACGCAAGGTCTCTTCCTCAGCAGCAGGCACATTCAAAGGGTAATTTCTTCCGGCAATATTGATTGTTATTCTTCTGAAATCCATTTTTATAAACCGCTGTTTTGTAATTCAGAAACGCACATATCTATTTCTTTTACCAATCTGTTGATGTGATTTTTCATCAGTCGGTTGTGTTCTGCGTTTCCGGATAATGCTGAATAGAGTTTTAATTCTTTATTTTCTTCTGCTAATATCTGGTTTCTGCGTTTTTCCTCTGCATAATCTTCCTTCACTTTTTCCAGCTCCTCAGACGTTTCTGCGTGTTTTTGTGAAAGTATCCTGAACTTTTTATAAAGGTTCTGAATCTTTTTCTCTAATACAGAAAAGTTGTTTTCTAATTCGCCTAACATAACCAGAATTAAATTCTAACTTTTACAAAAATAGGAAAAATTAATGATGAATTAATACGATATTTCTCTTTTATAAATTAGACTTTGTTTCTATTTGATTTTTAATGATTTAACTTTAAATAAATGATCAAAACATTTAAAAATGAAAGCTTTAAATTGATTTTATTAAAGATTTATGCAAAAAAAGAGCCTTTAAAAAAGCTCAATTTAATTTTATTCGAATTTCAGAACAAACATAAATGCTCTGGTTTGCATTGTAGAAATCGCTGGTGTCCAATAAGGCGGTGTGGTAGATTTGTCCTGAACCAACTCATTATTGGTAAAGAATGTTCCCCGAATCGCCGGTGTCAATTTGAATCGGCTAAAGTAAAACTGAATCCCAAGCTCTGCTGACCATCCGAAATTGTGTGTCGTTGTGCGGAAAGTATTCACACTGTTGTCAGATTCGGAAGTTTCATTGGACTGAAGATTCATCAGATAATTAACGCCTACTGCGGCATAAGGACGGGAGTTGTACCAACGGTCACCGTGGATTTCCAGCAAAATCGGAACATCTACATACGTAGATTTTACAATTTTTTTCTGGTCAGTCTCCGTAAATTCTGCTAATGGTGTAAACGGCGGATTGTGTGTGGTTCCGTCAGTGGTAATATCATTAACGTGATCAAACGTATTGAAGGTCAGATCTCTCTGTACAAAGTGTAAACCCGGCTCTATTCTTAGATCCAGATAATAATTAAGCCTCATTTTTCCAATCAGCCCGGCACCGAAACTGTAAGTTGCTTTGGATTGTACCAGATTTTTGTTGCCATCCATTCCATAGGTTGGGTTCAGAACCATTTTATAATCAAAATTGTTGCCGGCCAGATAAAATCCATAACTGAATTTTTCCAGATCCATTCCTTCTCGGTTTTCTACTCTGTCTTTTGTTCTGAAAAGATTATTGTAAGTCTGCGCCCGAAAGTTACTGCCAAATATTATGGCAGATATTGATAAAATTTTGATTAATCGTTGCTTCATTCTATTTTGTAGCTTTATAAATGGTGGCTATTCCTAAACTTAATTTTGTGTATTCTACTTTTTTGAAACCCGTATTCAGAAGAATAGTTTTCATTTTTTCTCCAAACGGAAAAGCATTTACAGAATCCGGAAGATAGGTGTAAGCGCGGTTGTCTTTTGAAACCAGCCGCCCAATGGCAGGCAAAATGTTCTTAAAATAAAACATATAAAAAGGTCCTAAAAATCCTTCTACTTTTGAGAATTCTAAGATATAAATACTTTTGTTTTCTTTTACCACTCTTCTCAACTCTGCTAATCCTTTTTCCAGATTTTCAAAATTTCTTACTCCAAATGCAACGGTAACGCCATCAAATTTATTGTCCTCAAACGGAAGTTGTTCTGCATCACCTTTTTGCATTGTGATTTTGCTGTCAAGATTTTGTTTCTTGATTTTATCAATTCCAACGTTTAGCATTTGTTGAGAAAGATCCAAACCAACCACGTCAGCATCAGTTCCTTTTTGGACGGTAATTGCCAAATCTCCGGTTCCTGTAGCCACATCCAAAACCAGTTTTGGCTTATCCTGTTTCAGCATATTGACCAGCTTATTTCTCCAAAGCACATCAATTTTCATTGATAAAACGTGATTCAAAAGATCATATTTTGGCGCAATATTGTCAAACATATCTTCTACCTGACTTTTTTTGCTATTGTCGGAGTTATATGGTGTTACGTTGTTGTGTTCCATTTTATTGTTGATAAATGATAATTGATAAACAGTTATTTAAACCGAATGATCAAAATTTGTAATAATTATTGTAATAATTGATAAAATCTTGTTTTCTGAAAATCTTAGAACGGCTTTCTGTTTTCGCCACGTTTTTGATGACGCGATCATATTCTTCGTCAAGATTATAATAGAAATCTTCAGAATAAAGTTTGTTCATCTTTTTCACATCTCCAAGATAAAGTTTCTTGTCAATCTCGATGCCTGGTTTGGAAGCCATTAGAGAATCTCTGTTTAAACCGTAGCCATAATACTGATTGTTGATGTAATAATCTTTGTTGGTAATATTCAAAAGACCTCTCACTTTGTTCACCGTGAAGGCAGAATCGTAGAGCAATTGCTTGTTTTGATCGAAAACCTGAATATTATTTTTTCCTTTATTAAGGTCTACTTTCAAATATTGTCCAGCTGACAAAATTTTTTCTTCGCCATTGTTAACTTTGAAATAAAAAGTCTCCGGTGTTGGATTGTCAACCAAATAATAATTGGGTTTTGCCAAAAACAAAAAGTAAACGGCAAAAGCAAGTCCCATTGCCAGCAAAGAAAAAATCAAACCTTTTACAGACGCGCTCAGATTTTTCATAGAGTGATTAAAGGTGCGAATTTACGGAATTTTTTCTCAGCTGTAATTCTGATATTAATCAACACTTTTGTTGCTGAAAAATAAAACTTCAGTATCTCTAAGATTTTCTGACTTTTCAGGATTGAATCTGAAGTCCGGAGCTTTGGTTCCGTTTTCCAGATTTAGATTGGGGTTTTTGAAAATTAAGGCTTCATCCCAAAGATTTTGATCGATAAATTGCTGCAACGTAAATCTTCCGCCTTCGATAATCACAGATTGGATTTGTAATTCGTAAAGTTTTTCAAGAATTTGTTTAATAGAATTTTCTTTCTCTATTTTGATAAATTTAAGATTTTTATCCTCAGAATTCTTAATGGAATTGAATATAATTGTTTCTGCTTCATCGTTGTAAATATTAAAAGTTTCAGGAACATCAAGATTAAGATCAATCAAAATTCTGATAGGATTTCGTCCTTCGATTTCCCTCACGGTCAGACTTGGATTGTCGTGAAGCGCCGTGTTTTTCCCAACCAAAATTGAGTGTTCCTCACTTCTCATTTGATGAACAAATTGCTTGGAAAGTGAATTGCTGATTTGAGTCGGTTTGAAATCTTTATCCATAAAACCATCTGCGGATTGCGCCCATTTCAGAATAATAAAAGGTCGTTTCTTCTCGTGGTAAATGAAGAATCTTTTATTCAGATCTCTGCATTCATCTTCCAAAACGCTGGAAACAACTTCGATTCCTGCATCGGTAATGATTTTTTTGCCTTTTCCATTGACTTTGTCGTGGCTGTCCATTGCACCGATCACGACTTTTTTGAAACCGAGTTCCACGATTTTCAAAGCACAAGGTGGCGTTTTTCCAAAATGCGCGCAAGGTTCCAAAGAAACATAAATCGTAGATTCCGAAATCAGATGTTTGTCTTCCTCTTTTATAGAATTAATTGCATTGATTTCTGCGTGCGGTTCACCTGCTTTTTGGTGAAAGCCTTCGCCGATAATTCTTCCGTTATAAACGATCACAGAACCAACCAAAGGGTTTGGATAGGTTTTTCCTAAAGCCTTATTTGCTAATTCGATACAACGTTTGATGTACAATTCATCATCATTTTTAACTTCTGGCATCTTCAATCTAACTTCAAATAAATTATTTTTTAGGTTCTACAGCAGTTGGTTTATAAGTGACAACAGGAACTGCAGTTGCAATAACGGCTTCCATTAGTTTGCCTCTTTCCTTTGATAAAGCTTTTGCTGAGTATTTCAAATCGCCTGCAATTCTTTTTGAATAAGAGAAAATCACGAACGATTTTTTACCATTAAGATCAAAGTTTTTGAATCGGTCAATATTATATTCGGCGTAAGATTCGCCTTCTTTTGGGACAACGGTTATGAGATAATCTACAATGTTTTCTTTTCCATCAGGACTTTCTGTTACACCCACAAAAGAATAGTTGTCCTGAGTTCTTTCTTTTCTCTTTTCCACATATTCCACTTTTTGTTTTACGGCAGTTTCCATGTCGATTTCTTTGTCGAAATAAGAAATATTGATGAGCTCTTTGTAATTATTAAAATCATCGTCTCGCAAAATATATTGCTGTTGCGCCCAAGTTGGAGAGTTTTGCTTGCTCCAAACTAAAAAATATTCACCTTCACGATAAGTCAAAGGTCCAGGAATATTGAGTCTGTCAATCACTTCAGCCGGTGCAGAAACAGCAATTTCTTCAGCTTTCGTTTCCTGAGAATGGAAAGCCGAAGTGAATGTAAAAAGACTTAAAGCAGAAAGTAGAATTTTATTTTTCATATTAATTTTTGATTTGGTGTCTTGAATCTTATGTGTTGTTTCTTGGATCTATTTCAACTCCTCCGGAATCTCACAAATCGGAATCGGATTCATCTTATGTTGCGTCGCTCTGTTGAATCTCAGATAGATGGTCATCACTTCTTTTTCCCGTCCCTCAAAATCAGCTTCGGTTTTCCCAGCTTCTTGCTGTTCCATTGCCCATTCCAATTCTGGATAAGTCGCGCCAATTTGGTCTTCGTCCGTTCTTTCCACTTCCCATAGTCCATCTGTAGGTTTAGCGACTTGAATACTTTCCAGAATTCCTAATTCCTTAGCAATCTCATAAATCTGAGTTTTATAAAGGTCGGCGATAGGAGAGATGTCCACGCCACCGTCGCCATATTTTGTGAAAAATCCAACGCCAAAATCCTCAACTTTATTTCCAGTTCCTGTCACAAGAAAACCATTGATCTGTCCGTAATAATAGAGCGTCACCATTCTCAATCTCGATCTCGTATTCGCTTCAGCCAGATTTTTGCTTGGTGAATCATCTTTGTAACCTTCCGTTGTTTTTTCAAAACTTTCAAAAGTCGGCGTCAGATCAACACGGAAACCTTCAACATTTGGGAAATTGGCTTTCAAAAAATCAATGTGATCCTGAGCTCTGTCCACCTGATCGGCTTTTTGACGGATCGGCATTTCCAAAACCAAAACCGGCAATCCCGTTTTCGCCACCAAAACTGAAACCACTGCGGAATCAATTCCTCCCGAAACTCCAACCACGAAACCTTTCGAGTTCGCTTTGGTCGCATAATCTTTTAACCAATTGACGATATGATCTATTACTTTTTGTGTCTGCATTTTTTATTTTGTTTTAATTTCTTCAAAAACATATTCATTTCCGATTCTGTCAACTTCGATTGTCTTTCCGACCAAACTGTTCTTTGTGTACAAAAATTGTTTGATATTCAATGGTTCGCCATATCGGGTCAACTTTTCTACTTTTACAATATTTCCTTCTACGCTATAATTGGTTTTATACTTATTTTCAGATCGGACTCCACAAGTATTTTCATTTTTTTCATTAACCAAGACAAAATCATTCCTGAAACTTAATTCCAAAAAAACGGTATATCCGGCGCACGGCTGTGGCGTACTTGTCTCTTCACAGACACTACCTAAGGCTGTTTTGAAGGTTTTGTTTAAAACTATTTTATTGTTTTTATTATCAGTCTGTGAACAGGCAGGAAGAGAAAGTACTGTCAATAAACAAAATAATAAATTCTTAATCTTCATAAGTTTATTTTTTATCTAATTCATACCAATAGCAATTGTCACCATTATCGAGAAAAGCACCTTTGTTTTCGAAACCTAATTTTGTCAGAACGTGATTGGAAGATTGATTTTCGACATCAGCATAAGCGTAGATTTTATCAGCATTAAGTTGGTTAAAACCTAGGTCTAATGAAGCTTTTGCAGATTCTGTAGCGTAACCTTTTCCCCAGAATTCGGGAAGGAATCTATAACCCAATTCGTAAACATTTTTGAAGCCATTGACCTCGTCTGTTAATAGTTTGATGCCACTCCAGCCTATAAATTTATTGGTTTCTTTTTCGATAACGGCTAATCTTCCTGTTCCGTTTTTTTCGTACTGATTGAGGATATTATCGATCATTTTCTCGGATTCTGCTTTGCTGGTAACTGGTGAAACGCCTACATACTTCATCACGTCTGGATTGCTGTCCAATAGGAAGATGTTATCAACATCATCTTCGGTCAATTTTCTTAAAATTAATCTTTCCGTAATTATTGGTAGCTTCATCTATTAAATTGTATTTTTGCTTTTCGAAAATCTTAATGTAAAAATAATGAAGTTTTTCCGATATATCTCTTTTTCGGCCATAATTGTTTTCAGTTTATCCGCCTGCAAAAAGGAAAATGAAAACAGATGGGACGTCGAAATCAAAAATCCGGTCAAAAAAGTAAACGTCATAGATTTGTCTGGAGAATTTTATAATCCTTCTGTCAGTTTAGAAGATTTTAAAAAGAAATATCCTTGGTTCCAAGGTTCTGTTCCAGATGCAGATTATGACAATCGCAGAAAAGACACGATGGAAGTTCGCATTTATAAAGAAGCGATTTCTAAGATTGATAAAACCAAACTCGATAAAAATTTGGTTGATCTTTTTTCTCACATCAAAAATTATTTCCCGAAGTTCGTTCCGCCGCATATTTATCTCTATTCATCAGTTGTTGATCCTCAAAATGTGACAGATCCGATTTTTTTGAGAGAAGATGAAAATATGCTTTTCGTAGATATCACAGGATTTTTGGGCGATGGAAATAAGAATTATAAAGGTCTTGATTTTTACTTTCAAAAATCGATGAATCCGGAAAATTTAGTTCCTAAAATTTCTGCGTTTTTCGCAGCAAGATTGGTTCCTGCTCCAATTGATCAACAAAAATTTTTGGATCAAATGGTGTATCAAGGAAAAATTCAAATCCTTCAGGATGCCTTTTTACCGAATGTTCCTGAGCATTTGAAAATGAATTATTCCAAACAGCAATACGATTGGGCAGTTGCGAATGAAGCCAATATCTGGAATTATTTCGTAGAAAATGATTTGCTTTTCAGCGCAGATGCCGGTCTTTCCGAAAGATTCATCACGCCTGGACCATTTTCAAAATTCTATACCGAAGTGGACAGAGAAAGCTCTCCTCAAATTGCAATCTGGACAGGTTGGCAAATCTGTAAACACTATTTGAAAGCTCATCCGGAAGAAAAATTGCCAGTGTTTTTAAAGGAAAATGCAACAGAAATTTTTAATGGCTCAGAGTATAGACCGAAGTAATTATGAGTTATAAATTATGAGTTTCAATTTCAGAATCTCTAAATATTTAAATTTTATTAAGAATTAAATCAATGAAAAAATCAAAAATAGTAGTCGATATAGAGCTGGACGATAATCACGTTCCAGAAAAAATGTTTTGGAAAGCCGAAGATGGTGGGATCAAAAGACAAGAAACCAAAGCGGCGATGATTTCCGTTTGGGACAGCAAAACAATGGAAGCTCTTAGAATCGACCTTTGGACGAAAGATATGCCTGTAGACGAAATGAAGAGATTTTTCCACCAAATCCTAGTTTCAATCGGACACACCTACGAAAGGGCAACCAGCGAAGAAGATGTCGCACAATGGTTAGGCGAAGTGGCTGAGGAATTTGCTGTGAAATCGGCGATAAAAATGTAAAAAAAATAATCAATGTAACAATTTAAGAGTGTAGCAATGTAACAATCATTGTTAAACTGGTAAACTGATACATTATAAATTGATATTATGAAATTCAATACAAAAGTTATTCACGGAGGACAACAGCACGAGCCAGCAACTGGCGCAGTCAACGTTCCCGTATTTTTAACATCCACATTCGCACAAAAAAGCCCAGGTCAACTGATTTCAGGCTACGAATATTCTAGAGGAGCAAATCCTACAAGACAAGCTCTTGAAGACAGTTTGGCAAGCATCGAAAACGGTGCAAGAGGTTTGGCTTTCGGTTCTGGTTTGGCTGCAATTGATTGCGTTTTGAAATTGCTAAATCCGGGTGATGAAGTGATTGCTGTGGATGATCTTTACGGCGGTTCTTACAGAATGTTCACAAGATTATTCGAAAAGTATCAGCTGAAATTCACTTTCATCGGTTTTGATAATGTTGAGGAACTGGAGAATGTGATTACTGATAGAACCAAATTAATCTGGCTGGAAACACCAACCAATCCATTAATGAAATTGGTGGATATCAAAATGGTGGCTGATGTTGTAAAAGACAAAGATATTTTGGTAGCGGTTGATAATACATTTGCAACGCCTTACATTCAAAAACCTTTGGATTTAGGAGCTGATATTGTGATGCATTCTGCAACCAAATATTTGGGTGGCCATTCTGATGTGATTGCAGGAGCTTTGATTGCAAAAGATGCAGAATTGGGCGAAAAACTACATTTCATCCAATTTGCGAGTGGCGGAATATTGGGTCCTCACGATTCTTATTTGGTCTTGAGAGGAATCAAAACTTTGGCGCTTAGAATGCAAAGACATTCGGATAACGGTTTCGAAGTGGCAAAATATCTGGAGAATCATTCTTTGGTTGATAAGATTTATTATCCGGGATTGTCGTCTCATCCGCAATACGATTTGGCAACAAGACAAATGACCGAGTTCGGTGGAATGGTTTCTTTCACTTTCAAATCAGGAATGAAAGAAGACGCGATTAAATTCTTAGAAAATGTAAAAGTTTTCACTTTGGCAGAATCTTTGGGTGGAGTAGAATCGTTAGCAAATCTTCCTGCGATGATGACGCATGCATCGATTCCTGAAGACAAAAGAGCAGTTCTTGGAATTACCGATGATTTAGTTAGACTAAGCGTCGGGATAGAAGATGCAGAGGATTTGATTGCCGATTTGGAACAAGCGTTTAATACATTGAATTAAGAAATTAAAAATTAAGAGATTTAGAAATTTCTGAATCTCTTAATTTCAAAATCTCAAAATAATAAATATGACTTTTCGTGATGCGACTTTAGATGACCTTCCGAAGATTGTGGAAATTTACAATTCTACCGTCACATCACGCTTGGTTACCGCTGATTTGGAACCTGTTTCGGTCGAGAGCAAACTCTCTTGGTTTCATCAGCATAATTCAGAATTTCGTCCGCTTTGGATGGTCGAGGATTCACAAAAAAGCTCGATTGGCTGGGTCAGTTTTCAGGATTTCTACGGAAGACCGGCTTATCAGAAAACAGCTGAAATCAGTATTTATATTGATGAAAAATTTCGGGATAAAGGTTTTGGAAAACAGATTCTGGAATTATCCATAGAAAAATGTCCAAGTCTGGAAATAGAAAATCTATTGGCTTTCATCTTTGCTCATAACCTTCCAAGTTTGACATTATTTGAGAAATTCGGTTTTGAATTATGGGCCAATCTCAAAAATATTGCCGAACTCGATGGCGAGAAAAGAAGTCTCATTATTCTCGGAAAAACCATAAAAGATTAGCGGAAAATGGAAAGTGTAAGCCACTGTGTATATTGGATTTTTTCCGCATTGTCGATTTTGTCGATACTCATTCCTGCAATCAAAAATACCTATTGGACTTTTAGAATTTTCGATTATCCCAGATTTCAGAAATTTATTATTCTTTTAATTCTCATTTTTGCTTGGTTTTTTACTTTCGAAAATCCGGATATTTATGAATATTTAATTCTCGGTATCGAAGTTGTTTCTGCCGGATATTTGTTCTACATCATCCTTCCGTACACAGATTATGGGAAAACGATGATTGATAAAACTCAACCAAATCCAGACGAAAAATTGTTGGATATTCTGGTTTGTAATGTTTATCAGCATAACAGAAATTATCAGAAATTAATTGATCTGGTTAAAGAAGAAAATCCATCCGTTTTATTCTTTTTGGAAACCGATGAAAAATGGAAAAAGGCTCTTGAAGTTGTCACCAGAGATTATGAATATAAAATTGAGGTTCCTTTAGCCAACACTTATGGGCTTTTGTTTTACAGTCATTTTCCCGTTAAAAATTATGAAATCAATTATTTGATTGATGACGATATTCCGTCAATTGTGGCTGATTTAGAATACAATAATCAGATTATCAGATTGTTCGGGATCCATCCAACACCGCCCGTTCCACAAGAGAATCCTGAAAGTACAGAACGTGATGCGGAAATTCTTTTAGTTGGGAAAAAAGCCAAAGAATTTGGAAAACCCGCTATAGTTTTTGGAGATTTGAATGATGTCGCTTGGTCCAGAACGACTAAGTTATTCCTAAAATCCAGCGGAATGCTCGATCCGCGACGTGGACGAGGTATGTTCAATACTTTCCACGTCAAATATTGGTTTCTGCGTTGGCCTCTAGATCATTTTTTCGTGAGTCCGCATTTCCGATTGATCGATATGAAAGTGATGAAATCTGTTGATTCTGACCATTTTCCGATTTGGATTTCGTTGGTTGTGAGGAATGAAGATAAGGAAGACCAATTCCAGATTTCTACGGAAGAAAAAGAAGAAGTTGTAGAAAAAATAGAAGAAGGCATCGAAAAAGGCGACGCGAATTGATTTAAAAATATTTCTCACGCTGATTAGGTAAATTCGGCAGATTTTAAATTTTCTAAATCTAAAAATCTGCGAGAGATATTTGCTGATTTTCTTAACTTTAAATTAAAATTATGAAAAAACTGATTCTTGCTTTCGTAGTTTTCTTTTGTGTTCAATTTTATTTTGCTCAGAAATCGCAAGCTAATCCAATTTATATTGTTGATAATGTGATTGTTTCTAACGTACTGCTTCACAGTTTCAATCCAAATGAAATAGAAAGTGTTCAGGTTTACAAATCGCCGTCTTCGCAAATCGAGCAATATGACGACCTTGTGAAAAACGGTTTGATTAATATCATAATGAAAAAACCTTTGAATCTCGAAAAAGTAACGATTTCTGAAGCGAAGAAAAAACTAAATCTCACATCAGAATCCAGATTTTTTCTCAATGATATCGAAGTTCACAATGAGTCAATTTTGATTGCAGAAGACCTTTTGAAAAGAGCAAGAATTCTGCAACCTGATAAGAAATTCAATAATTATAAAGTTCCTGCAATCAGCATAGAAACTAATTAAAGTCATTTGCTTTTGCCTTTTTGAATCCCTATTTTTGCTGAAATCGATAACATTTCAATATGGTTTTTACGAAAGCAAAATTATTCTTTAACGTATTTTTTTTAGTTTTAATTTCAAATTCATTTTCTGCACAAAACCGAATCAGCAATCATAATAATATTGGCTGGTATGCTTATAACGGAACTTTTAAATTGGATTCCAAATTCTCCATTCACACCGAATATCAGTGGAGAAGAAACGATTACATCACGACTTGGCAACAAAGTCTTTTGCGTCTGGGAATTAATTATCAAGCAAATCCAAATCTACAATTACGTGTTGGTTATGCTTGGGCAGAGACTTTTCCTTACGGCGATATCCCGATCAACGGAATGGGAAAAGATTTTACAGAACACAGGATTTACGAAATGGCAACTGTGACAGACAAGATCGGGAAAATTGATTTGTCGCATCGTTTTATGGTGGAACAGCGCTGGGTTGGGAGATATTCTAATGCCAATCTCACTTCCGAAGACCAATATCCTTTTATGAACAGATCGCGGTATATGATTCGTTTGCAAATGCCTTTGAAGGGAAATTCAATTGCGGACAAAACGCCTTATGTTGCGGTTTATGATGAAATAATGATTGGATTTGGGAAAAATGTCGGCGAGAATATCTTTGACCAAAACCGAATAGGCATTTTGCTGGGTTATAAATTCAATAATCTAATTAGAATAGAAGGCGGTTATCTGAATCAAATTGTTCAGTTGGGAAGGGAAGTGGAAGGTAAAAATGTTTTCCAGTACAATAATGGTTTTATCGTAAGCGCCAATTTTAATTTTGATTTTTCTAAGAAAACGGTTGATTGAGATTAACCACAAAGGCACAAAAGTTTTTATTCAAATTTTCTAATCTTTTGTTAACAAAGGCTTCGACTCCGCTCAGCCTGACACTGTTGATAATTAAGTCTATTAGAATTGTCATCCTGAGCGGATTCGAAGGATTTTCTATTGATGAATAAATCTTCTTTTGTGGTTCAAATAAAGAATAATCTTTAATTTCGCAGTATGAAAATAGCATTCTTAGGACCTGAAGCCTCTTTTACGCAGTTGACCGCGACTCAATTATTTCCAAACGAAGAATTGATTCCGAAATCAAATATCTTGGATTGCTTTCTGGCAGTTCAGAATAATGAAGTTGATAAAGCGGTCGTTCCATTGGAAAACTCGATAGAAGGGACAGTTTCTATGACGTTGGATTATCTTTATCAAACGCCGGAAATCAAAATCGAGGCTGAAGCTGTGATGCCGATTGCGCATCATTTGATGATTCATCCAGATCAGGAAAACCCAGACTCTATTGAGAAGATCTATTCTCATCCGCAGGCTTTAGCTCAAAGTTTTCATTCACTCAATAAAAATTATCCCGACGTTCCGAAGCAGGAATTTGCTTCCACGGCTGCGGCTGCAAAACGTGTTTCCGAAAATCCAGAAAGAAAAATCGCAGCTGTTGCGAATAAATTTGCAGCCGAATTATACGGTTTGAAAATCCTTAATGAAAACATCCACGATGTCGAGGAGAATCATACCAGATTTATCATCATTTCCAAAACCGAAAATTCTTACGAGAATCATCTGGAAAATATCGGCAAAAAAACAGCAATGCTCATCACTTTACCACAAGATCACGCCGGAGGATTGCATCAGGTTTTGTCGGTTTTTGCGTGGCGAAATATGAACCTTAGCAAGATAGAATCCCGAACGCTGAAAACCAAATTGGGAAATTATTTCTTCTTTGTCACTGTTGTTGGCGGTTGGGACGATGTGCTTTATATCAATTCTGTGGATGAACTGAAAGCGATTGGTGCTGATGTGAAGTTTTTGGGGAATTATAAGGAGTTTTTGTTGGAAGGATAAAAACAATCACAACATCGAAATTTCTTTTTGAATATTTTCTCTTGTCATCTCCTCATATTTCTCTTTAAAATAATCCGTTTTGAAAATCTCTTCGAATTCAAGAAAATGAATCAAAACTTTTTT
>Ga0308157_10006819_pt1 | contig 13491 bp, 14 predicted proteins | sample PhyBR1_FD_201035 | JGI IMG/M metagenome (GOLD analysis project Ga0308157, IMG submission 201035) | Phyllosphere microbial communities from UC Gill Tract Community Farm, Albany, California, United States - DLSLB.R1 | ecosystem: Host-associated > Plants > Phyllosphere > Unclassified | place: USA...
AGCGATGCGTCTGAATGGCCTGATAGCCCTTGAAGAACAGCAGCGGCTCGACCGCCCGGTGGCAGGCCGGATCGCGCTCCAGCGTTGCCGCCAGGTCAACCCGCGCATTGGTCCCGATCTCGGGATGATCGACCAGGGTCTCGGCAAAGGCCTGGCGGATCAGGTCGGCGGAAACGTCGTCATGATCGAGGCGCGCCGCAAGGCGATGCGCCAGGGCCTGCTCAAACGTCTCGTGGTTGAGAATCGCCGAGACAGCCATATTGGCCAGCGATGGCTCGGCCGCCACAATGCCCCGCGCTCCGGCCCGCACAGCCTCCCACACGGGGTCGACCGAAGAAATTTCTGCAGACTTCTTGGCGCTGGCCGACATGGCTTGGCTCCGCTTTATCGAGATTTACCGATATAAGGCATCTCGTGCTCCAAAACAAAGCCCGCGCATGCGATTTGGTTCACGATTGCCTGTGTCAGGCGAATGTCCTGCCCAAAAACTCAAGCGCCGCCGTCTTGAAGGCCTTGTCGCCGGTAGCCCGCATGTGATCGCGCTTGGGGATGACGAAAGCCTCGCCCTGCGGCAGCATTTCGGCCAGAGGCCCGGGCGGGCCCGCCATCTCGTCGGCCTCGCCCACCGCCACCAGCACCGGCACGTTGATCCGCCGCACATCGGCCCGCGCCATTGGCGCCCGCGAGGTCTCCATGCAGGCAGCCAGCGCTTCCCGGTCGGCGCCGGTATGTTCGGCAAAGATGCGGAACTGCCGCGCCGTCGGATGCGTCAGCCCATCCAGCGACGGCGCCAGCAGGCCCGAGATGATGTCATTGCCATCCGACAGGCCATTGATGAGATTCATCCCCATCCCGCCAAAAATGGCTGACGCCACGCGCTGTTCATGCTCGAACGCCAGAAAGGCACCGATCCGCGCGCCCATGGAATAGCCGAGCACTGCAGCCCGCTCGATGCCCAGGTGGTCGAGCAGCGCCACCGCGTCATTGGCCATGGCCTGCGGATAATAGGCCTCGGTGTCATAGGGCTTGTCGGAATCGCCATGTCCGCGATTGTCGAGGACGATCGCGCGATAGCCAGCGCCGGTCAGCGTCTCCACCCAGCCGGTGTCGATCCAGTTGACCTTGCCGCTCGAGGCAAAGCCGTGGATGCACAGCACCGGCTTGCCCTCTCCAAAGCTCTGATAGCTCAGGTTCAAACCATCGGACTGGAAATGCGGCAAGTCACGCGCTCCTGCTCTCGATGCTAACAGTCTGCTAGCGAATAAGGACGAAGTGCGACACAGAAACGAATGGGATGTGACGCCCTTTTCTTCGCGCTGTCCTTGGCATATGGTCCGCGCAAATCAAACAGGTTTATCTCCATGGCACACGGCACCACGCCCCACTTCCACAACACCGACGGCCTGCGCCAGATCGAAGTCGGCTCCAAGGAATTCCAGTGCGTCGGCGCCCTGCCCCCGTTTGACCATCCGCATATTTTCATCGACATGGGCAAGGACAACGAAGCCGTTTGTCCTTATTGCTCAACCCATTACGTCTTCAACTCCCGTCTTGAAGCCGGCTCGGCCAATCCTGTTTCCGCCATCTTCAACGCCGCCTGAGAACTATTGCCATGCCCGCTACGGGCCAGACCTATTATATCGCCGGTGCCGGCATTGCCGGGCTGACGCTCGCTCTCGCTCTTGCCAAATTCGGCGCCCATGTCGTCGTGCTTGAGCGCCATGCCGTCATTTCCGAATTCGGCGCCGGCCTGCAGATCAGCCCCAACGCCCGGAAAGTGCTCGACAATCTTGGCCTCGGCGAAGCCCTGACCGCGGTTGCCTTCGAGCCCGAGGGCGTCGACATCTATCCCTATCGGCATGGCCGGCCCATCGCCACCATGCAGTTGGGCGCCATCATGCGCGAGACCTTCGGCGCGCCCTATGCCGTCATGCACCGCGCCGACCTCGCCGGGGCGCTCTACAAGGCCACGCGCCGCTTCGCCAACATCGACATCATCTTCGGCGTCAAGACCTGGGACATCGCATCCCATTCCGATGGTGTGACCGTCACCATCACCGAATCCAGTGGCCAGAGCCGCACCGGTCGCGGTCGCGCCTTCATCGGCGCCGACGGTGTCCATTCCCAGACGCGCGCCCGCCTGCTCGACGGTCCCGTGGCCAAATTCGGCAATCGCGTCGCATGGCGTGCCCTCGTCTCCTTCGAAGCGGCCAAAGGCCTGATCGCACTCGACAAGGTCTCGGTCCTCTTCGGTCCCGACTACCATATGGTCTGCTATCCGCTGCAGCACCGCCAGCAGGTCAACCTCGCGCTCTTCGCCAAGGCCAAGCTGTCCGACATCGATCTTGGCGACCGGCCCGATCTGCCGGACACCATCCAGAAAAGCCCGCGCATCGAGGCCCTGCTCAAGGCCGCCGGCAGCACCTGGACCACCTGGCCGCTGTTCACCGTCCGCACACCGCTCTGGCACAAGGACAAGATCGGCCTGATCGGCGACGCCGCCCACGCCATGGTGCCTTTCCAGGCACAGGGCGCCGCCATGAGCATCGAGGACGCCGCTGTGCTCGCCCCGCTCCTGGTCAGCGAATCCACCGTCGAAGCCGCTTTCGGCAAATACGAACAGATCCGCCAGCCGCGCGTCACCCGTGTCGCCGACCTGTCCCTGCTCAACGGCCGCATCTTCCACATGCATTGGCCGCTGAGCATCGCCCGCAATCTGGGCGTCCGCATCCAGGGTCGCACCGGCCACATCCGGCGTCTTTCCTGGCTCTACGGCCATGAAATCGCACAGCTTCAGACATTAAGTCGCACTGAGTAAGTCGGCGGCATGGAACCATGCTGGCCCCTTCGGCCTTGCGTTGCTGACCCGTGCTGTGTCAACTGCGCGACACCGCCAAACCCGCCGCCGATCAGAAGGTTAGCGCCACCAGCATGCAAGCAGCGACCCGCTCACGCCTGACCCTCACCTGTATCCTGGTGACGATCCTGCTGGACATGATCGGCGTCGGCATCATCGTGCCGGTCCTGCCCGAACTGCTCGAAGACCTCACCGGTGGCAGCGTCGCCAATGCCGCCGTCATCGGCGGCTACCTGGTCTTTGTCTATGCGGCCATGCAGTTCATTTTCTCGCCCATCCTCGGCAATCTTTCAGACCGCTTCGGCCGGCGACCGATCCTCCTCGCCTCGCTGCTGGGCCTCACCTTCGACTACCTGATGATGTCGATCGCGCCATTCGTCTGGTATCTCTTCATCGGCCGTATCATCGCCGGCATTGCTGGTGCCGCTCTGGCCACCGCCACTGCCTACATGGCCGACATCACCCCGCCCCATAAGCGCACCCACCGCTTCGGCCTGATCGGCGCCGCCTTCGGCCTCGGCTTCATCATCGGGCCGGTCATCGGCGGCGAACTGGGCGAACTGGGCCCCCGCGTGCCCTTCTATGCCGCCGCGGGCCTCGCCTTTGCCAATTTCCTCTTTGGCCTCCTGGTCCTCCCAGAGAGCCTGCCGAAAACCTCGCGCCGCAAATTCGACATCCGCCGCGCCAATCCGCTCGGCGCCGTCGTCGCCCTGCGCAAATATCCCTCGGTGATCTGGTTGCTGGCCGTGCTGTTCTTCCTCCAGCTCGCCACCCAGGCCCTGCCGACGGTCTTCAGCTATTTCACCGTGGAAGTGTTTGCCTTCACCTCCTCCACCATCGGCCGAACCCTCGGCGCCTTCGGCATAGGCTTTGCCTTCAGCCAGGCGGTCCTTGCCGCGCCCCTGTCCAAGGGCATCGGCGAACCCGCCGTCGGCATCGTCGGTCTCCTGGCCGCCGCAACCGCTTTCGCCGGCATCGCCTTTTCCGCCGATGTCTACCAGCTCTACCTTTTCATCGCGATCGGCACGGTCAGCGGATTTGCCCCGCCCGCCATCAACGGCATTCTCTCGCGCCAGGTGCCCGACAATAGCCAGGGCGAGTTGCAGGGCGCCGTCAACGCCGCCTCATCGCTGGCCACCATCATCGGCCCGCTCGGCGCCACCCAGATCTTTTCCTATTACACGGCGGCTCCGACCTCCGGTCACTACTTCCCCGGTGCGCCTTTCATTGCCTGCGCCATTGCCGTGGTCATGGCCCTTTTCCTTTTTGCCATTGCTGCCTGGCGCTTCGAACTCGGCCGCCGCCCGTCCATCGCCGACCATCCGCATGTTCCGGGCACGCCACCGCCCGGTCAGGTGCGTCTCGCTCCGATCGAAGAAGACGATGACCGAGACGACCATACGCCCCGTCGCTGACGCCGACATCCCCGCCGTCCTCGCCATCGTCGCGCCCACCCTGGCTGCCGGCGAAACCTATGCCATCGCCACCGATCTCGATGGGGCAGGCGTCATCGCCTATTGGTTCGGCCCGACCCACGAGGTCTTCGTCGCCGAACAGGACGGCATCATCCTCGGCACCTATTACCTCATGGCCAATCAGCAGGGCGGCGGCGCCCACGTTGCCAATTGCGGCTACATGACCGCCCCTTCCGCACAGGGCAAGGGCATCGCCCGCAGCATGTGCCAGCACTCCCTGATCCGCGCCCGGGACCGCGGCTTTCGCGCCATGCAGTTCAACCACGTTGTCTCGACCAACACCCGCGCCGTTGCCCTCTGGCAAAGCCTGGGCTTCGATATCGTCGGCACGCTGCCCATGGCGTTCCGCCACCCCACCCACGGCTATGTGGATAGTTTCGTGATGTTCCAGTCATTCGACTAGGACATTGATTTAACGCTTCCTTATCGGAATTGGGGCCTGATGGCTGCGGGGCATACGCGGATATTTCAGGCCAGTGACTGGGCACTTTTTCTTTACGCTATTAAATCCGGGCGTTTCGGCGATCCTCGTCGCGACCTTCCTGCTGCTCTGGTGCAAGCGTCCGGACCAGACCTATCTCGGCATGCTCGCGCTTGCTTTCCTCACCAGCGGTCTGGCCTTTGTCGTCAATGACTTCCTGCCCGGCTTTGACTCAATTCTTTCGCGCGTCGCAGCCAATCTCTTCTTCCTGATCGCCATCACCTCCGCCTGCATCGGTGCTTTGCTGCGTGTCAGGGCGCGCGTGCCGACAGGCCTTTTCGCCATCACCGGCCTGGTCTGCGCGGCCGGTTTCATGTGGTTCCTCACGGCCGCCCCATCGACCGAAGCCCGCATCTATGTGGTCAGCGTCGCCTATGTGGTCATCACGGCCACCACGGCGTGGAAACTGTTCCGCGTCTCCCCACTCAAGGGCATGGACTGGCTGTTCATCGGCCTGACGCTGGGCCTGACCGCCCTGTCGATCCTCCGCCCCGCCGCCACCCTGCTCAATCAGCTCGATACCAATGCCGGAGGCTCGTTCCGCGAATCCACCTACTGGGCCACGGTCCAGGCGGCGACGCCCATTCTTGCCATCGCCATTGGCCTGGCCTTCCTGGCGGCCCTTGCGCTGAAACTCTTCGACGAACTCTCCCTCGAAGCCAATCGCGACTTCCTCACCGGCCTGCTCAACCGTCGCGGCTTCGACAAGGGCGTGCAGAAATTCCTTCTCGGTTCGCGCAACAACACCCGGCCGGGCGTCATGATCGTCGACATCGACAACTTCAAACTGGTCAACGACAGCTATGGCCACGGCGTCGGCGACAATGTCATCGCATCGGTCGCCCACATCCTGTCGCAGCGCGGCAAGGCCGAATTGGTTGCCCGCACCGGTGGCGAGGAATTCACGCTGTTCTACCGCGATGTGTCGCGCACCGAACTGCTCGATCATGCAGCCGCCATTCGCGGCGAACTTGCGCAGGCCAACTTCTCCGGCATTCCCGCCGATCACATCATCACCCTGAGCATGGGCCTTCATTCCGGCAGCGGCACGGAATCGATCAGCGAAATGATGAGCCACGCCGACCAGGCCCTCTACGACGCCAAGCGCAGCGGCAAGGACCGCGCCGTCCTCGGCGCCGTCCCGCTCCGCACCGTCCCCACCGGCCACGAGCGCCGCACCGGCAGCCGCCTGCGCGCCTGATGCACCGCTGCGGCTCTAGTCCACCATGACCTCCCCACCCTCGATGTCATCATCTGCCACATTGCCCTAGTCATTGGCTCTGGATGCTTCCCCATCCACGATGTCATCCCGGCCTTGAGCCGGGACCCATCCCGAGATCTCGCCACAGCCGCCAGGTCGACCAGAGGGCCACCACAACCACCACGCGGCTGCTGAGCACACCCTATTGCCGCCTACAAACAAAAAGCCCCGCCGAAGCGGGGCCTTTCTCATTCAGATGGCAAAAACTTACTTGCCCAGCGTCGACGGCCAGGTGCCGTGCAGATCGCTGCCGCGGCCCTCGATCTCGAAGCCATGCGCGCCGAAGAAGTCGCGCTGGCCCTGGGTCAGGTTGGCCGTGCCCTGGGCCTGGCGGTAGCTGTCGAAATAGCTCAGCGAAGCCGAGAGGCAGATCATCGGGAATTCGCCGACGGCAGCGGCGGCCACCACCTTGCGCAGGCTCGGGTGAGCATCCTTCATGATCGTCACGAAGTCAGGCACGACAAGCAGGTTGGTCGCTTCGCCCTTGGCATAGGCCGAGCTCATCTGATCGAGGAAGCGCGAGCGGATGATGCAGCCGGCGCGCCAGATTTTGGCGATCGTGGCCAGCGGCAACGACCAGCCGAATTCTTCCGAGGCCTTGTTGATCACCGCAAAGCCCTGGGCATAGGAGACGATCTTGCCGGCCAGCAGTGCCTTTTCGAGGTCAGCCAGGGTGACGTCGGTCTTGGCACGATCCGGCTTGCCATAGATGGCTTCGGCGGCAACGCGCTCGGACTTGCGCGACGACAGCGAACGGGCTGCGACAGCGCCTTCGATGGCGGTAGCCGGCACGCCCATCTGCTGGGCGACAACGGCGGACCACATGCCCGTGCCCTTCTGGCCAGCCTTGTCGAGGATCAGGTCGACCAGCGGCTTGCCGGTGTCTGCGTCGACGGCCTCCAGCACATGGCCGGTGATTTCGATCAGGTAGGAATTGAGCGGACCCTTGTTCCATTCCTGGAATACGGCAGCGCATTCCTTGGCCGACATGCCCAGGCCATCGCGCATCACGCCATAGATTTCGGCGATCATCTGCATGTCGCCATATTCGATGCCATTGTGGATCATCTTGACGAAATGGCCGGCGCCGCCTTCGCCCAGATAGGCGCAGCAGCTCTCGCCATTGAACTGGGCGGCGATGGCGGTCAGAACCGCCTCGGCATTGTGCCACTGTTCCTTGGAGCCGCCGACCATGATCGAGGGGCCATGGCGCGCGCCTTCTTCACCGCCCGAAACACCGACGCCGAGATAGCCGATGCCCTTGGGCTTGAGATAGTCGAAGCGGCGCTGCGTGTCGGTATACAGCGAATTGCCGCATTCGATGATGGCGTCGCCCTTTTCCAGATGCGGCAGCAGCTGCTCGATCATGTCGTCAACCGGCTGGCCGGCCTTGACCATGATGATGATCGAGCGCGGCGCCTTGATCGTCTGGATGAAATCGGCGAGATCCGCCTTGGGAATGACCTTGCTGTCGAGGCCCTGTTCCTTGGCCGTCACGACGAAGTCGTCGATCTTGGCCGCGGTTCGGTTGTGCACAGCGATAGTGTAGCCTTTTTCGGCAATATTCAGCGCCAGGTTGGAGCCCATCACTGCCAGGCCAATCAGGCCAATATCCGCTGTCGACATCAAACGTCCTTCCGAGAACTCGTTTCCCATGCCTGTAACGCATGGCTCGCGGGGCGCAACTCACCACAAACTTCCACCATGCGGAAGTCCAATTCGGGGAAACATGCGGCAATATTGCTTCTTGTATGGCAGATCGCCTTGCCGCGACCCGACGCACTGCTTAGGCTCCTGTCAAACCGGAGATTTGCCGTGCCCACCAATCCCTTCGACCTCACCGGCAAACGTGCCCTTGTCACCGGCTCCAGCCGCGGCCTCGGCCGCGCCATGGCCACCGCCCTCGCCCAGGCCGGCGCCGCCGTTGTCCTCAATGCGCGCGACAGTGTCGCCTTGGGGGCAGCCGCGCAGGACCTTGCCGCCACTGGCGCGACGGTCAATGCCGTCGCCTTCGACGTCACCAGCCGCGACAGCATCAACGAGGCTGTGACCTATATCGAGGACGAGATCGGTCCCATCGACATCCTGGTCAACAATGCCGGCATGCAGTTCCGCTCGAGCCTCGAGGCCTTTCCGCCCGAAAAATTCGATCAGGTCCTCGCCACCAACCTGACCTCGGTCTTCAATGTCAGCCAGCCCGTCGCGCGCTACATGATCGCCCGCGGCCATGGCAAGATCATCAACATCTGCTCGCTGCTGGCCGAGCTCTCCCGCCCATCTGTCGCGCCCTATGCCGCCACCAAGGGCGCCGTCGCCAATCTCACCCGCGGCATGGCCGTCGATTGGGCCAAACATGGCCTCAATATCAACGGCATCGCCCCGGGCTATTTCGCCACCGAGCTCAATGACGCATTGCTCAAGGACGACAAGTTCAATAGCTGGATCGAGACCCGTACCCCCATGGGGCGCTGGGGCCAGCCCGAGGAACTGGGCGGCACAGCCGTCTTCCTCGCTTCCGAAGCCTCAAGATTCGTGAATGGACACATCCTCTATGTCGACGGCGCCTTCACAGCCACGGTCTGAACCAGCCCGCATCATCATCGTCATGGGCGTCAGCTCGTCGGGCAAGTCCACGGTCGGCCAGTCCATCGCCCGGCGCCTCCACGTCCCCTTCCTCGATGGCGACGGCTATCACCCCGAAGCAAATGTCGAAAAGATGCGCGCCGGCACGCCTTTGACCGACGAGGACCGCTGGCCTTGGCTTGAACGCCTGGCCCAGGCACTGCACGAAGCCGCTGATCGCAAGGACGCCGCGGTCGGCGCCTGCTCGTCCCTCAAGCGCGCCTATCGCGACTATCTCGTCGAAAAGGCCGGCGAGCCCATCCGCTTCGTCTATCTCAAAGGTAGCCGCGAGGTCATCGGCGAGCGCATGGCGCGGCGCAAGCACGAATATATGCCGACCAGCCTGCTCGATTCACAGTTCGCCACGCTCGAAGAGCCCGATCCCGCGACCGAGAATGTTCTGGTCCTGCCGGTTACCGACAGCGTCGAAAAGCTCACCATGTCGGTGGTCAAGAGCCTCGACCACCTCAAGAGCTTCAAACGCTGGCAGTAGCTCCGCCGCTGCAGGCCAGCCAGGCCTTGCCGCGCGGCGACAGGTCGTAGCCCACGGCAAGGCTCTCGGTCAGACCGAGCGCCTTGAGCCGGCGCACATTGTTCTTGAACTTGACCTTGTCGAGCTCCAGCAACCCGGCCAACTCATTGGCCGAAACACCCGGCTGCTCGCCGATCAGCACCAGCGTGCGGTTGACCCACGGATTGCCGCCATCCATTCGGCCCAGCGTCTCGCCGATCTCGGCCGCTTCCGCCTCGGACAGCTCCGTCTTTTCGCGCAGCGCCGCACGCGGGTCTTCGCCCACATAGCGCAGGCGGATGCGATACAGCGTTCCCTCGCGATTGCCGAGCATGGCATAGAGCTCGTCGCGCCCGCCAAACCCGGCACGCGCCAGGTCTTCCTCAGCCACGGCATTGAGCCCCACCACATCCACCGCCTCGATCGCCAGCACGCCCTCCGCCGTAGTCAGCGTCCCGCCCGCCTTGACCGTCGGCCGCACCCAGCGCCGAAACGCCGTGTCCACGCGCCCCGCAACAATCGCTTCAAAATCGTCTGCCGAGATCAACATGGTCATCTTTCCGTTCGGGCCGCTTGAAAATCACCCCTGCCCTTACGCCACCTGCGCCGCGACCGCCACAGGAATGACCGCTTGACCTTCCCATCATGGGAAGCCCCATAGCCGTGTCAGACTTCACGGACCAAACCAAATCATGCCCACCATATTGATCGTCGGCGGCTACGGCGCTGTCGGCCGCCACATTGGCAAAAACTTATCCTCCACCCCCGCAAACCATGTCATCATCGCCGGACGAAGTCTGGCCAGGGCACGCGCCACAGGTTTCGATGCGCGACGCATCGATATCGGCGATCCGGCCACCTGGAATGCTGCTCTTGCCGGCGTCGACCTCGTCATCACCTGCATCGACCAGCAAAACACCAGCTTTCTGCAAGCATGCTGCAAGCAAAACGCCGCTGTGCTTGACGTCACGGCCGGAGATGCCTTTTTCCGCCAGGTCGAGGCGCTAACCCTCTCCACGCCCATACTTTTATCCGTCGGCCTGGCGCCCGGCCTGTCCAACCTCCTCGCCAAGGCGGCATCCACCGAAATGGACCGAGCTGACACGATAGACATCGGCCTGCTCATGGGCACCGGCGACGACCATGGCTCCGCCGCCATCGCCTGGTCCACCGCGCAAATGTTTGACCCGCATGCACAAATTGACGACGCCATGGTCGATTTCGGCCCCGACTTCGGTCTGCGCAAGGCCCATTACATGGACTTCGCCGACCAGCATGTCCTGGCCCGCACCATGCCCGGCACCCGCACAGTGACCCGCGTCACCTACGATTCAAAACCCCTGAGCGCCCTGCTCTTCTGGCTCGGTCGCCGCTTCGCCGGAAATTCGGCAATAGAGAAATTCGTAAACCGCCTCAGCCATTTGCCAACCTTCGGCTCCGACAAATGCGTTCTGTCAGTCACCGCCAAAGGCTCCAAAAGCGGCGCTGGCGTCACGCAAACGGCCCTCTTCCGCGGCCGCCGCGAAGCCGCCGTCACCGCTGCCGTCGCATCGCTGATGGCCCAGGATCTGCTATCCGGCGCCATCCCGCCCGGCGTCCATCACAGCCACCAGGTGATCGACCCCGCCCGGATTTTTGAGGCACTCGAACAGCTTGGCCATGGCGCCGTGGGCTTCTCCTGAATCAAAAGGGCGGCCCGAAAGCCGCCCTTCAAAATTCTTACTGCGCAGCGTAACCGCCATCCACCAGGTGATACGACCCGGTGATGAAGCTGGCTGCATCCGACAGAAGGAACAGCGTCAGCGCTGCAACCTCGTCGGATTGTCCAAGCCGGCCAACGGGATGCAGCGACCGCAGGCCATCAAAGACCTCCTTCTGCGTCGCCGAACCGAGCAGCGGGGTCTCGATAAAGCCGGGGCCAACTGCCGTCACGCGAATGCCTTCCTTGGCATAGTCGATCGCGGCGGCCTTGGTCAGGCCCACCACGCCATGCTTGGCGGCAACATAGGCCGGTGCATTGGCAAAACCATTGGTGCCCAGGATTGAAGCCATGTTGACGATGGCGCCACCGCCGGCCTTCTGCATGGCGGCGAGTTCGTACTTCATCGAGTAGAAGACTGAGTTGAGGTTGACGTCGATAACCTTCTGCCAATCCTCAAATGTATAGTCGCCAGCCTTGGCGGCCTTGCCACCGATACCGGCATTGTTGACCGCCACATTGAGCGCGCCAAACGTGTCCACAGTGAACTGTACGGCCTTTTCGACCTGGTCGATCTTGGAAACGTCGACGGCAACGGCAGCCGCTTCGCCACCCGCCGCCTTGATTTCGGCAACGGTCTTTTCGGCCGCGTCGAGCTTCAGATCAGCCACCACCACCTTGGCGCCACGCGCCGCGAGCTGCTTGGACACAGCTTCGCCGATGCCAGAGGCACCGCCGGTAACAAAGGCAACCTTGCCGTCAAAATCCTTGGACATTTTATGCTCCTAAAGTTGTATCTCCCATCTCGGTACTACACCCAAAGCCGACAATGACCTGTGTCAAAATGCGCGTTGAACGCACTATTCAGCCCGGCACCCCATCCGCCCTCGACAGGCTCGCATTGAAATAGCGGTCATCATCGGTGACCTCCCTGCCGACCCAGGCGGGCAGCTCAACCTTCTGGTCTTCGGATTGGAGCTCCACCTCGGCCATCACCAACCCGGCGTGGCGCCCCTCAAACACGTCCACCTCCCAGGTCAGCCCGCCAAACGGCACGATATGCCGGCGCTTTTCCACCACATGCGGCGCGGCCATCGCCAGCATTTCCCGTGCATCCTCGACGGGCACGGCATATTCATACTCGGCCCGCGACATGCCCTTCGACGCACCCTTGATGGTGACGAAGGCCTCGTCGTCATCCTTGGTCCGCACCCGCACGGTGGCCTTGGCATTGGATGACAGATAACCCTGTCGCAGCCATTTGCTGCCGCTCACCGCTGCCTTCCAATCGTCAGAGACAACCAGAAACTTGCGCTCGATTTCCTGCGCCATGGCTCAATCCTTCTTCGGCAGTAGCGACCAATATTGCTCGAACCGGTCACGCAGCATGCTCGGCTTTTCCGCCGCCAACTGCCGCCCCAGTTCGAACGCGCCATCTGCCAGCTTCCCCTGCCATTGGGCAACCGCCTTGCGCACCAGGATCAGGTCGGCCTTGCTCGCTGCTTCCTTGTGCCGGCGCAGCGTGTCGTCGAGCACCGCAAGGTTGTGGTGATCGCCCAACAATTCGCCAAGGCGATCAAGGCATGCCTTTCTGGGCCCGAGCACATCCGGCGCTGCAAGCTTCAACAGGCTGACATGGTGCCAGTGATATTTCGTCTGCTTGCGCCATTCATGCAGCGCTTCCGGCGTCCCCTCGCGCTCCGCCTCCTTCAGTCCAGTCCGCATCAGCCGATAGGTGTCCTCTAGCCCATCGCCGATCCGCTCGAAGCCAGAACCCGATAGCGACCACGACTTTGCGCGCTTGTCCGCTGACTCGAACGCTTTCGCAAAATCGGCCAGGATCTCTGTCTGCTCGCTGGCATTCGGCGGTGCCCCGACCTGACCGCGCAGCCAGTCGAGCAGCATGTCGCCATGCTGGATGGTCGCGCCATGCTTCTGAACCCGGTCGAAACCCACCAGCGCCGTGAACGTCTCGACCATCACCGTGGCGTCGCGCGTCCCCGCCAAAGCCTGCGCCGCATCGCGAAACGCCCGGTTCTCCTTCTTGTCATCCTTGAAATGCGGCCTGATCAACTGCACCAGCCCGCGCAGTTTCTTGCAGTGCCGCCGTAGGTTGTGGACCACCACGTCGAACGGGTCGTCCGTCCCGCGGCAGTCTTCGAGCGCCTTTTCGATCTGCTTGCGCGCGATTTTGCGCACCTGACCTTCGATGTCGTTCCGCTGCTTGAATGCAAAAGCCATGCTAGCCCTCAAAGCGTTTTCAGCAAAAGTGGCTACCACTTTTGCGGTTCGAAAACGCGACAACTAAGAGACTTAGAGCTGTTTTCGCCGTTTCAAGGAAACGGTGAACTGCTCTAGAAACCAAACGTCATTTGCCCGGCGGGCGTCCCCACGTTCACCCCTTCCAACGCCAGCATGCGGACTTTCGATCCCGCGCCACCCGGAGCCGAAAATCCGCCCGGCTTGCCGTCACTGGCCAGAACCCGGTGACAGGGAATGATCAGCGGAATCGGATTGGCGCCCATCGCCGCGCCCACTGCCCGCGACAGGCCGACGTCCCCGAGCTGCCGCGCCAGCGCCCCATA
>Ga0308157_10006821_pt1 | contig 13489 bp, 11 predicted proteins | sample PhyBR1_FD_201035 | JGI IMG/M metagenome (GOLD analysis project Ga0308157, IMG submission 201035) | Phyllosphere microbial communities from UC Gill Tract Community Farm, Albany, California, United States - DLSLB.R1 | ecosystem: Host-associated > Plants > Phyllosphere > Unclassified | place: USA...
CTTGCGATTGGCTTCTTCGTCACATCGCTCGCGCTTGGCATTATGGCGCGTTACGGCGAGCAGCCAACAGACATTCTTAATCGTATTCCAGCAGCTTCCGGCACACAGACTCAGCCTGCGGGTGGAACTGGTACGGGTGGCGGCATTCTTAATCAGTTGGGTGGCGAATCTTCGCAGAACAACGATACGCAAACACCTGCTCCAGAAAGCGCCCCCGCACAGCCTCAGGCTCCGCAGGTTCCTAGCTCGCAGTAAGTTTGGATTGAGCGCACAGAAGTTTAAAAGCCGGCCCTATAGGGTCGGTTTTTTATTGGCAAACGCTTACTAAAAATTTGTGGCGGTTTTTGCAAAAAAAGTGGGCTTATTGTAGAATGCGGTTTTCTAGAGTGTTGCAAGCAGGCAATAGGTTGGTTTGAATCGTTACAAACACACAATGCTGTTAATTGAGTAGTGAGAGACTTTACAGTATGGAGAGCTAAAGCCTGAACGCGATACTGCGACAGGTGTTTTCCGCACTGCTTGGGTTTTCGGGAACAGATCATGTCTTCACGTTTCATTTTAATGGCTGGTATTGCGAGCCTTTGCATTGGATTCTCAGCTCCGAGTTTTGCCGCTGGTGCGGCCGGCGCTGAAGCCGAGCTTGATGCCGCAGCAAACAGCGTTCAGCAGGTCGCAATGGCCAGTGACGCCAAGGCAAAGCCTGCCAAGACCAAAAAGAAAAGTGCTTCAAATTCGGGAAGTGCTAAGAAGGTTGTTCTGAACCGTCACAATATTGATCCGCGTTATCAGGCGCAGACGGTTGCATTCTCTGGTTATGAACCAGGAACAATCGTAATCGATCCTGCGAAATATTTCCTCTATCTTGTTGAAAGCTCGGGCTCTGCACGCCGCTATGGTATTGCCGTCGGAAAAGTCGGCCTTGAGTTTAAGGGAACTGCGAACATCAACGCCAAGCGCGAATGGCCACGCTGGATTCCGACGAAGGAAATGATCGAACGTAATCCTTCGCAGTACGGTCGTTATAAGAATGGTATGGATGGCGGTCCGGGCAACCCGCTGGGGTCGCGCGCCATGTATCTGTTTCAGGGTAACAAGGACACGTATATCCGCATTCATGGAACGACTCAGCCATGGACAATTGGTAGCCCCGCTTCAAACGGTTGTTTCCGCATGACTAACGAAGATGTCATGGATCTTTATGATCGTGTAAACATGGGCGCAAAAGTCGTCGTTCTCTGATGCGGACTTAAAATACCCGAAAGGCCGGGAATTTCCCGGCCTTTTTTCGTGCGCCCGATCTTTTTCGTGCGTATGTCACAATCCGAGTTACATGCTACGAACAGAACTAGTTTGGTGGAAGCGTCCGATATTCCCACAAGGAATGCAGTACGGGCGCGATTTTGATGGAAAAAACATTGATTCCCATTTTTTTAGTGGCGGAATCAATCAGAAGGGTCTAACGACATAAGCCCATGGCGCGATATGTATTCATCACAGGCGGCGTGGTTTCTTCCCTTGGAAAAGGCATTGCCGCAGCAGCATTGGCTGCACTCCTTCAGGCACGTGGTTACCGCGTGCGTATCCGTAAACTCGACCCTTATCTGAATGTCGACCCCGGCACGATGTCGCCTTACCAGCACGGTGAGGTGTTCGTCACTGACGATGGTGCCGAAACAGACCTTGATCTGGGTCATTATGAACGGTTCACCGGTCGTCCTGCCAATCAGCGGGATAATATTACGACGGGTCGCATTTACCGCAACATCATCGAAAAAGAACGCCGCGGCGATTATCTCGGTGCGACGGTTCAGGTCATTCCGCACGTCACGGATGAAATTAAAAACTTCATCCTTGAAGGCAATGACGAATATGATTTCGTCTTGTGCGAAATCGGGGGCACAGTTGGCGATATCGAAGCCATGCCGTTCCTTGAAGCGATTCGTCAGCTCGGCAATGAATTGCCACGCAATAGCGCGGTTTATATCCATCTGACATTGATGCCGTATATTCCTGCGGCAGGTGAACTTAAGACCAAGCCGACGCAGCATTCGGTCAAGGAACTGCGCTCAATCGGTATTGCTCCGGATATTCTTCTGGTGCGTGCGGATCGTGAAATTCCTGCTTCTGAACGCCGCAAGCTGTCGCTGTTCTGTAACGTGCGTGAAAGCGCAGTTATTCAGGCGCTCGACGTCTCGACCATTTATGATGTGCCGATTGCCTATCATAAGGAAGGTCTCGACAACGAAGTGCTTGCAGCATTTGGTATCGAACCGGCTCCTAAGCCCAGAATGGAGCGCTGGGAAGGTATTTCCAACCTTCTCCACAATCCTGAAGGCGAAGTGACCATTGCGGTTGTCGGCAAATATACCGAGCTCAAAGACGCTTATAAGTCGTTGATTGAAGCGTTGCAGCACGGCGGTATTGCCAACAAGGTCAAGGTCAATCTCGACTGGATCGAAGCGGAAGTCTTTGAAAGCGAAGACCCATCGCCTTATCTCGAAAAAGTCCATGGCATTCTGGTGCCGGGTGGCTTTGGTGAACGCGGTGCAGAAGGCAAGATTCTTGCGGCCAAGTTCGCTCGCGAACACAAGGTGCCTTATTTCGGCATTTGCTTTGGTATGCAGATGGCATGTCTCGAAGCCGCGCGTAATCTCGCTGGTATCGAAAATGCATCTTCGACAGAGTTTGGTCCGACCAAGGAACCGGTTGTTGGTTTGATGACTGAGTGGCTCAAGGGCAATATGCTCGAAAAGCGCACGAAGTCGGGCGATCTTGGTGGAACGATGCGTCTTGGAGCTTACGAATCCACGCTTAAGGCTGGAACACGTATTGCTGAGATTTATGGTTCGACCGATATTTCTGAACGTCATCGTCACCGCTACGAGGTGAATGTTGACTATAAGGATCGTCTGGAAGCAAGTGGTCTGGTTGTCTCTGGCATGTCGCCGGATGGCGTTCTGCCGGAAACAGTCGAATATGCCGATCATCCTTGGTTCATCGGCGTTCAGTACCACCCGGAACTGAAATCGCGGCCATTTGAACCGCACCCTCTGTTTTCTTCTTTCATCGCAGCTGCGATGGAGCAGGGCAGACTGGTTTAAGCCTCTTACGCGCCCCTGCTGGGGCGCGTTTCATTTGTGCGCCAATTATCCGCGCCTTGTTTTCGATCAATTCGCACGCCAGATAAGGTGCCTCTGAGGTACTTGTAATATTCGAAGGTTCCCAATCATGACGACCGCCAATCCTGTTGTAAAAATCGGCAATGTTACCTTTTCCAACAGTGCGCCGCTGGCTCTGATCGCCGGTCCGTGCCAGATGGAAACCCGCCAACATGCGTTTGAGATGGCTGGTCGTCTGGTAGAGATTACGAATAAGCTTGGTATTGGTCTTGTCTATAAGTCGAGCTTCGACAAGGCCAATCGGACGTCGCTCAGCGCGCAGCGCGGCATTGGTCTGGAAAAGGCTCTGGAAGTCTTCGCCGATCTCAAGAAAGAGTTCGGTTTTCCCGTGCTCACCGACATTCACAATGAGCATCAGTGCGCAGAAGTGGCCGAAGTCGTTGATGTCCTACAGATTCCTGCATTCCTGTGCCGCCAAACTGATTTGCTTGTTGCGGCTGCAAAGACAGGCCGTGTGATCAACGTCAAAAAAGGCCAGTTTCTGGCACCATGGGACATGAAAAACGTGCTTGCCAAGATTACCGACAATGGCAATCCGAATGTGATGGCGACAGAACGCGGTGCATCTTTCGGTTACAACACGCTGGTGTCCGACATGCGCTCGCTGCCAATCATGGCAGGGTTTGGTTCGCCGGTTATTTTCGATGCTACTCATTCTGTGCAACAGCCTGGTGGGCAGGGTGGTTCTTCCGGCGGTCAGCGAGAATTTGTTGAGACGCTTGCAAGTGCTGCGGTGGCTGTTGGTGTCGCTGGTATTTTCATCGAAACCCATGAAGATCCAGACAATGCACCGTCTGATGGCCCGAACATGGTGCCTATCGATAAAATGCAAGTACTGCTTGAAAAGCTGATCGCTTTCGACAGGATTGCTAAATCGATTTAAAATTTCATCAGGAATTCACAGGCGGGGGATTTTCCTTCGCCTTGAATGTCTGTAATGAAGACCTGAAATTGAATTTCTTCAATGTGCCTTGCAACAAAGCGGGGCTACCTACAGGGAAGGACTTGCCCCTATGACTGCAATCATCGACATCGTTGGTCGCGAAATTCTCGACAGCCGCGGTAACCCAACCGTCGAAGTCGACGTTTACCTCGAAGACGGCTCTTTTGGCCGCGCTGCTGTGCCGTCAGGCGCATCGACTGGCGCGCATGAAGCCGTTGAGCTTCGTGACGGCGGTAGCCGTTATCTTGGTAAGGGCGTTGAAAAGGCTGTTGAAGCCGTCAATGGCAAGATTTTTGATGCAGTCGCCGGTCTGGATGCGGAAAACCAGCTGCTTATCGATCAGACGCTGATCGAACTTGATGGCACGCCAAACAAGGGCAATCTCGGTGCAAACGCGATTCTTGGCGTTTCGCTTGCCGTTGCCAAGGCTGCGGCGCAGGCTTCCGGCCTGCCGCTCTATCGCTATGTTGGCGGTGCTAATGCTCATGTTTTGCCAGTTCCAATGATGAACATCATCAATGGCGGTGCACATGCGGATAATCCTATCGATTTTCAAGAATTCATGATTATTCCGGTAGGCGCTTCGTCGTTCCGTGAAGCTGTGCGTTATGGTGCGGAAGTTTTCCACACGCTCAAGAAGCGTTTGAAAGATGCTGGCCACAACACCAATGTTGGTGATGAAGGTGGCTTCGCACCAAATCTACTGAGTGCAGAAGCAGCGCTCGATTTCGTTGTCGAATCAATTGAAAAAGCCGGCTTCAAGCCGGGCGTAGACATTGCAATTGGCCTTGATTGCGCAGCAACCGAATTCTTCAAGGGCGGCAACTACGTCTATGAAGGCGAAAACAAGACCCGAGATCCAAAGGCGCAGGCTGAGTATCTCGCAAAGCTCGCTGCTGATTACCCAATCGTGTCGATCGAAGACGGTATGGCCGAAGACGATTGGGAAGGTTGGAAATACCTGACTGACCTGATTGGCGATAAGTGCCAGCTCGTGGGAGACGATTTGTTCGTCACCAACTCGGCACGTCTGCGCGATGGTATCAAGATGGGTGTTGCCAACTCGATCCTCGTCAAGGTCAACCAGATCGGTTCGCTTAGCGAAACGCTGGATGCTGTCGAAACCGCGCACAAGGCTGGCTATACCTCTGTCATGTCTCACCGTTCGGGCGAAACAGAGGATTCGACTATTGCTGATCTCGCAGTTGCTACCAATTGCGGACAGATCAAGACGGGTTCACTCGCGCGTTCGGATCGTACTGCAAAGTACAATCAGCTTATCCGTATTGAAGAAGAACTTGGCAAGCAGGCCCGTTATGCTGGCCGCAGCGCGCTGAAGTTCCTCTAAAATTCATTCGGTTTAAACATAGAAAACGGCGGCTTAAATGCCGCCGCTTTTGCTTTATTCTTATTTGGCTTCTTCCTTGTGCACCATCAAGATAACGACTGCCATCATGCTTGGTAGACTATAAAGCAAGGCACCCAACTGAGTATTGAGCGGATTTTCTTTTGCTTGCCATGCCATAAACCAGTCGCCCGCAACAACCATAAAGCCGATACCCCAAACGGCGATTGCACATAAAGCACCCAGCATTGCCCAGGATTTTCCACGAGCGAATGTTGAGTAATCTTTGCCAATGCTCGTAACCATTTTTAGAACACCGATTGTTGCAAGGATACCCGCGAGCGTTTCCATCGTGGTGATTGCACCAAGCCCGACATAGGGCGCCCAACTAAATGTTATGGCGCGCCATGTCAGTGCGGGATTACCATAAGTATCTGCCATAGACAAAAGTGGTGCCACTGCATTCTGTGCTGTTCCCGAAAAGTCCGCTGTATTATTTAGAAAGCTGAACAAACCCCATAATGCGGGAAATAATGCCATAACTATACAAGCGAGGCGTTTGATTAATTTTTCACACACTATATTATATCCCTATATCATATTATACTAATATAATTTCATTATTATTGTGATTGCCGGTCTTTGATATTCTATATTTAGAAATATTTCTACATTTTTGATTTAGATAAAAATGGTAATTTATCGGGTTCTTACGATTACTCCCTATATATCTTGGTTCGCTGTACTTCTTGCATTTTCAGGTCTCGCCAGCACTTTGTTATTAAAAGTGTTCGGAAAATCGAGGCGTAAGCTGTTATTCTGAATATCGCTTAAAAGTACTGCAAGATTTGCGTTGAATAAACGATGGACGTTTTTTTATGTATCTTCTCTGCTGACTGTGGGAGTTCAGCAGGTTTTTATGTGGTGGGGGCAAGCAAAGGGAGAGAAAAATGGCATATATCGAAGGATTTGTTGTGGCTGTTCCTAAGGCCAATAAGGAAACTTATCAACAACATGCGGCGAAGGCTGCCGCATTGTTTAAGGAATTTGGCGTCACGCGTATGGTTGAAGCCTGGGGCGATGATGTGCCCGATGGCAAAGTTACTGACTTCCGCCGCGCCGTGCAGGCAAAGGATGACGAGGAGGTAGTTTTCTCGTGGTTCGAATATCCAGATAAAGCCACACGTGATGCTGCCAATGAAAAAATGATGAGTGACCCGCGCATGAAGGAAATGGGCGATACGATGCCTTTTGACGGCAAACGGATGATCATGGGTGGCTTTTCAACAATCGTTGATATGTGACTTTTACCCGATATGTTGATCAGATGGCGGCTTCGGTCGCCATTTCTAGAGCGTGTCGCGCTTAATCGTATCCACACGCTCGCTCCAGCCATTTGTGTTTAAGCATGTCTCCCAAAACCGGTTCTCACTTTTGGGAGACATCCGCTAGTTTTACGCAGATAATGTTCATGCAAAAAATGCATCAGAGTGTTCTGTCATCGTTCAGCGGTAAAGCTCTGTTAAGCAGAATAATGTTTTATGGTGGAAATCGGATTGACGGCTTTAACGTAGAATCAAAGCCGTCGCGAGCGTCCGGGAAGGAAGCCGAAATGTGGACCAAACAGAAACGTAAATCTATTCGCGGCCGCTTTGTGCTGCCGATTTTGACGGCTGCGTTTCTGAGTTATTTTGGCTTTCACGCTTATCACGGCGAATTTGGTCTCTATTCCCGTCTCCAGCTGGAGCAGCAAAAAACCTTGCTGACAGAGCAGCTTGAGAGGGTGACTGCCGACCGGGCAGCGCTTGAAAAGCGCGTCACGCTTTTGCGTGATGGATCGATCGAAAAGGATATGCTTGACGAGCAGGCGCGCAGAGCGCTTAATCTTTCCCATGCGGACGAAATGACGATAATCATTTCAAAAGAAGATCAGTCAAATTAACTCAAATCCAGTTAATTGTCTTTTTGTGATATGTTTTTAAGGGCTTGGCGGCATAGCAGCTATGCGCTGCGTGCATATTGTATCTTGTAAATTGCCCGTATAACGTCACAATGGAACGACAAACGCAGATCGCCGCGCGTCCTTCGTGTGCGTGAATGGTGCTCTGATAATTTGAATCGACGCATGTCGCTTTCAAAATCGATGCCGATTTTGGGTGCATGCGGTAGGGAGCGAAATATGGCACCGAAGGCTAATAAGGCGTCGGCTGGAAAATCGCAGGCGTCTTTTGGGAATGTTCCCAAGACTCCAGCGCCAGCTGATTTCACTAAAGAGCAGGAACTGAACGCCTACCGTGAAATGCTGTTGATCCGCCGTTTTGAAGAAAAGGCCGGTCAGCTTTATGGTATGGGCTTCATCGGTGGCTTCTGTCACCTCTATATCGGGCAGGAAGCTGTTGTCGTCGGCATGCAGAGCGCGCTTAAGGAAGGTGATCAGATCATCACTTCCTATCGCGACCACGGCCACATGCTGGCAACTGGTATGGATGCACGTGGCGTTATGGCTGAACTGACCGGCCGCCGTGGAGGTTACTCCAAGGGCAAGGGCGGCTCCATGCACATGTTCTCGAAGGAAAAGGGCTTTTACGGCGGTCACGGCATCGTCGGCGCTCAGGTTCCTCTCGGCACTGGTCTTGCCTTTGCGAACAAGTATCGCGGCAATGACAATATCTCTGTTACCTATTTCGGCGACGGCGCTGCCAATCAGGGCCAGGTCTATGAAAGCTTCAACATGGCCTCGCTGTGGAAGCTGCCGGTGATCTACGTGATCGAAAATAATCGTTATGCAATGGGTACGTCGGTTTCGCGTTCATCTGCTGAAACAGATTTCTCCAAGCGCGGTGTTTCGTTCAACGTTCCCGGCATCAAGGTTGACGGTATGGATGTTCGCGCCGTTGCTGCTGCTGCTGAAGCTGCTGCCGAATGGGCGCGTGCTGGCAAAGGTCCATTGATTCTTGAAATGGAAACCTATCGTTATCGTGGCCACTCGATGTCTGATCCTGCGAAGTATCGCTCGAAGGATGAAGTGCAGAAGATGCGTTCCGAGCACGATCCGATTGAACAGGTCAAACAGCGCCTGATTGAAAATAACTGGGCCACTGAAGAAGAGCTGAAGGAAATCGACAAGCAGGTCCGCGACATCGTCGCTGATTCGGCTGATTTCGCTCAAAACGATCCAGAGCCGGATGTTTCCGAGCTTTACACGGATATTCTGCTCTAATTCAGGAAAGGTATTGTCATGCCCGTAGAAATTCTCATGCCTGCCCTTTCCCCAACGATGGAAGAAGGCAAACTGTCCAAGTGGCTGAAAAAAGAAGGCGATAAGGTCACATCTGGTGACGTGATCGCTGAAATCGAAACCGACAAAGCAACGATGGAAGTTGAAGCTGTTGACGAAGGTACCGTCGGTAAGATTCTAATCGAAGAAGGCACTGAAGGCGTGAAGGTCAATACGCCGATTGCTGTTCTGCTCGGCGATGGCGAAAGCGCATCCGATATCGGTTCTGCGCCTGCTGCAAAAGCAGAAGCACCGAAAGAAGAAGCAAAAGAAGCGCCAAAGGCTGAAGAAAAGAAGGCCGATAGCGTTCCAGCTGCTCCTAAGGTTGAAGTTGCTTCTGACCCGGACATTCCAGCCGGTACAGAAATGGTTTCGACGACTGTGCGTGAAGCACTGCGCGATGCCATGGCCGAAGAAATGCGCCGCGACGACAATGTCTTCATCATGGGTGAAGAAGTTGCTGAGTATCAGGGTGCTTACAAGATCACGCAGGGTCTTCTCGACGAATTTGGCGCACGCCGCGTTGTCGATACCCCGATCACTGAGCATGGTTTTGCAGGTGTCGGCGTTGGTGCCGCTATGGCTGGCTTGAAGCCAATTGTCGAATTCATGACGTTTAACTTCGCCATGCAGGCGATTGACCAGATCATCAATTCGGCTGCGAAGACGCTTTATATGTCCGGTGGTCAGATGGGTGCGCCAATGGTGTTCCGTGGTCCTTCGGGTGCAGCTGCCCGCGTTGCCGCCCAGCACTCCCAGTGCTATGCGGCATGGTACAGCCAGATTCCAGGCCTCAAAGTCGTTATGCCTTACACGGCTGCTGATGCGAAGGGTCTTCTCAAGGCTGCAATCCGTGATCCGAACCCGGTCATCTTCCTTGAAAACGAAATCCTTTACGGTCAGCATTTCGATGTGCCGAAGCTTGATGATTTCGTTCTCCCAATCGGTAAGGCCCGCATTCACAAGCAGGGCAAGGACGCGACCATCGTTTCGTTCGGTATCGGCATGACTTATGCGGTCAAGGCAGCTGAAGAGCTGGCTGCACAGGGCATCGATGTCGAAATCATCGATCTGCGCACCATCCGCCCGATGGATATTCCAACGGTTGTTGAATCGGTTAAGAAGACCGGTCGCCTCGTCACCGTGGAAGAAGGTTATCCGCAGTCGTCGGTTGGCACTGAAATTGCCACCCGCGTCATGCAGCAGGCTTTCGATTATCTCGATGCGCCGATCCTGACGATTGCTGGCAAGGACGTGCCGATGCCATATGCGGCAAATCTGGAAAAGCTGGCTCTGCCAACCGTTGCTGAAGTGGTGGAAGCGGTGAAAGCCGTAACCTACACCGCCTGAGGAGGTACTGGACATGCCGATTAAAATCACCATGCCAGCGCTTTCGCCAACCATGGAAGAGGGTAATCTCTCAAAGTGGCTGGTTAAAGAAGGCGACAAGGTAACGTCCGGCGACGTGATCGCCGAGATCGAAACTGACAAAGCGACGATGGAAGTCGAAGCTGTTGATGAAGGTGTTATTGCCAAGCTTGTCGTTCCTGCGGGAACCGAAGGCGTTAAGGTCAATGCGCTGATCGCAATCCTCGCCGAAGACGGCGAGGATGTTGCGGAAGCAGCAAAAGGCGGCGATGCCGCTCTGGCACCTAAGGCAGAAGCACCGAAGGAAGAGCAGAAGAAGGAAGCTGCACCCGCAGCAACTCCGGCTCCTGCAAAGGCTGAAGCCCCAGCGCCTGCTCCGGCTGCCAAAACCGGCGACCGCGTTTTCGCATCGCCGCTTGCTCGTCGCATCGCCAAGGATGCTGGCGTTGATGTCGCCGCTGTCAAAGGCACTGGTCCTCATGGCCGTGTCGTTCAACGTGACGTTGAAGCTGCAATCAAGTCCGGCGGCACGAAAGCTGCATCTGCAGCACCACAGGCAGCGGCATCGGCTCCGAAGCCTCAGTCAGATGATGTCATCCTCAAGCTCTTTGAAGAAGGCACATACGAGATCGTTCCTCACGACGGTATGCGCAAGACCATTGCCCGCCGTCTGGTTGAATCGAAGCAGACTGTTCCGCATTTCTATCTGACGATTGATTGCGAACTCGATGCGCTTCTGGCTCTGCGTTCGCAGATCAATTCTGCTGCACCGCTCACCAAGACGGAGAAGGGCGAGGTTCCGGCCTACAAGCTTTCTGTCAACGATCTGGTGATCAAGGCTGTTGCTCTTGCACTGCGTGACATTCCTGAAGCCAATGTCTCGTGGACTGAAGGCGGCATGATCAAGCACAAGCGTGCGGATGTGGGCGTTGCTGTCTCCATTCCGGGCGGTCTGATCACGCCAATCGTGCGTCAGTCGGAATCCAAAACACTGTCCGCTATCTCCAATGAGATGAAGGACCTTGCCAAGCGTGCGCGTGATCGCAAGCTTAAGCCTGATGAATATCAGGGTGGTTCGACCTCTGTGTCCAACCTTGGCATGTTCGGCGTGAAGGACTTTGCAGCCATCATCAACCCACCGCATGCGACGATTTTCGCAATCGGTGCAGGTGAACAGCGTCCAGTGGTCAAGAACGGTGAAATCAAGGTCGCGACAGTTATGTCCGTAACCCTTTCCACCGATCACCGTGCCGTTGATGGCGCTTTGGCTGCTGAGCTTGCACAGGCCTTCAAGCGTCACATCGAAAACCCGATGGGTATGCTCGTCTGATATGGTTGAGCGCCGCGTGTCGTTGACACGCGGCGTTTCGTATTTTGTAAGCCGACAGGAAGTCGGCGATCCGGGAATGCGCACCGCATAAAATTAAGCGTATGATGCCGTTTCCCGTTTTCTGATAGATAAAAGGCAGGATAAAATGGCCGACATCTACGACGTTATTATCATTGGATCGGGACCGGGTGGTTATGTCACCGCTATCCGCGCAGCCCAGCTTGGTCTCAAGACTGCGATTGTCGAGCGTGAGCATCTGGGTGGTATCTGTCTCAACTGGGGTTGTATTCCGACGAAGGCGCTGCTGCGTTCTGCGGAAGTGCTGCATCTTGGTGAACATGCCAAGGATTATGGTCTCAAACTTGAAGGTTCGATCTCGGCTGATGTTGAGGCCGTTGTTGCTCGTTCGCGTGGTGTGTCGGCGCGGCTGAATGGCGGCGTTGCCTACCTCATGAAGAAGAACAAGATCGACGTGATCTGGGGCGAAGCCAAGCTCGTTAAGGGTGCTTCCGGCAACACGCCAGCCGAGATTTCGGTCGGTAAATCATCGAAGCAACCAATGCTCCCGCAGAACCCAGTGCCGAAGGGCGTTCTGGGCGAGGGCAGCTACAAGGCCAAGCATGTAATCGTAGCGACTGGCGCACGTCCGCGTTCGCTGCCGGGTATTGAGCCAGATGGCAAGCTGATCTGGACCTATTTCGAAGCCATGGTTCCATCAGCGCTGCCAAAGTCGATGGTAGTCATGGGCTCTGGTGCTATCGGTATTGAATTTGCATCCTTCTACAATGCCATGGGCGTTGATGTGACGGTTGTTGAACTGATGCCGAACATTATGCCGGTTGAAGATGTGGAAATTTCCACCTTCGCACGCAAGCGTCTGGAAAAGCTCGGCCTCAAGATTATTACCGAAGCCAAGGTTACCAAGGTTGAGAAGGGCACGGACTCTGTCACCGCTCACATTGAAACTAAGGACGGCAAGGTTGAGAAGCTGACCGTTGATCGTCTGATCTCGGCTGTTGGCGTTCAGGGCAATATCGAAAACCTCGGTCTTGAAGCACTTGGCGTGAAGACCGATCGTGGCTGCGTTGTTATTGACGGCTATGGCAAGACCAATGTCGAAGGCATTTATGCCATTGGCGATGTTGCCGGTCCTCCGATGCTTGCTCATAAGGCCGAGCATGAAGGCACGATCTGCGTTGAAAAGATCGCTGGTTTGCCGAATGTTCATTCGCTCGATAAGCTGATGATCCCGGGCTGCACCTATTGCAATCCACAGGTCGCATCTGTTGGTCTGACCGAAGCCAAGGCCAAGGAACAGGGTTTTGACATTCGTGTTGGTCGCTATTCCTTCTCGGCAAACGGCAAGGCCATTGCGCTTGGTGAAGATCAGGGTCTGGTCAAGACGATCTTTGACAAGAAGACCGGACAGCTGCTTGGCGCTCATATGGTTGGTGCGGAAGTGACTGAGCTTATTCAGGGCTTTGTTGTCGCGATGAACCTTGAAACCACGGAAGAAGAACTGATGCACTCAATCTTCCCGCATCCGACCCTTTCTGAAATGATGAAGGAAAGCGTTCTGGATGCCTATGGACGCGTACTGAACGCTTAAAGCACGTCTCCCAAAAGTGGGGAACCGCCTTCGCGGGGAAATCAGTTCACTGGACTGATTTCTTATCCCGCTACGATGGGATTAAAGACATGCGTGAAAACTAAAGCTAGGAGTAAGCTTATTCCGCTGATCGAAAATGGAGGGCCGTGGCGGAGCGCCGCCTGGCCCATGATCAAATGGTGTACCACTGGAGGCTTATGTCTTGGTTTTATGGCCGGCATCTTGAGCTTGCTTGGCGGAAACACCATATCGTTCAATGGAATAGCGATTGCCGGCTGGTATGGTGTTTGGACATTGACGCTGGCACTCGGAACAAGCGGATTTTTATTTGGCCTCGTATGGGCGCTGGTTTTTAGAGCAATCGAATTTGCAGCGAGACGGTAAGCCGCAGTAATAGGCATTGCGCAGCAATGCTTCAAATTGTTAGGGCAAGCTTAA
>Ga0308157_10006822_pt1 | contig 13489 bp, 21 predicted proteins | sample PhyBR1_FD_201035 | JGI IMG/M metagenome (GOLD analysis project Ga0308157, IMG submission 201035) | Phyllosphere microbial communities from UC Gill Tract Community Farm, Albany, California, United States - DLSLB.R1 | ecosystem: Host-associated > Plants > Phyllosphere > Unclassified | place: USA...
GGGCCGAATTCAGGCCTCCGAATGAAATACGATTGAAGGCGTGTTCAATGTGCTTGGCAGCCTGATCTGAGCGCTTTTCTACCTGCGCCATCTTTTGATTGGTGATGCCGACTGCGCGATTGAATGAGCGTTCAAAGCCCTTGAGGTCAGCAGCGAGCTGAACTACAAGTTTCTCAAGATCTGTTGCCATTGGGGGCCTTATGAAGAGAATTTTTGCAAGCGTCATCGCGCTGACAGCGCTCACGGCACCGGCATTAGCTCTTGATGATGCTGGGTTTCAGGCGGCAGCGTTGAAGTGCTGGAACCAACCTGCTGGTACTGTGGGAGGCAGTTAATTCGTGTTGTCGGTAGAGATCGACCAGAGAGGTCAACCGATCGACATCACTGCAAAAAAATACAATAAAGACGGCGCTCAGAGAGCAATGGGCGAGTCCAATAAAAGAGCTCTACTCCGCTGCGCGCCGTATAAGTTTCCTGCCGGCGTCTACACCATGACGCTAAACGCCAAAAAAGGCGGCAAATCCCTGAACCCATTCAAGAACTAACCAGCTTGCAACCAATCCCAGAGATCGTCTTTTTCGGTCTCTGAAAGCTTGCCCGGCTCTTCCGCCGAATTGGCTTTGATGTAGCCATCCATGGCGGCCATATACTGCCACATCGACATTTGCCTGACTTCCTGCGGGCTAAAGCCTACTGCGGCTCCGTTTCCGTAGATTGCGGCAAATCGGAGTTTTCCGTTCGGGAGACTGTCGAGTTGTTCCCCTCCTGACTTGCCGCTTCCTGCTCCCCCACCTTTTCCTCCGGCGCCCCGACGAGGCCCGCAGATAGAACAGCTTGCGATAACGTCAGATTTTCGAGCGGTGGGCGGTCGGTCACATATCGACGAATTAGCGTCAACGCCTCAGTCGGCTTTAAACCACCGCCGACAAGGCCCAGCCTGATCGTTTCGCTGATATCCTTGATGCGCCAGGATCGATTGTTCAGACGTTCCAACACCACGTAAGGTCCAGCGTCGCACTTCTCCTGCAATTCCTCCAGCTCGCCCCATGCGAGACGGAACGTGTAAGTTCCGTCTGCAAAGTCGAGCGACACAGATGCGTCGCGGCTCATTATGGCGTAGCCGGGGTAGACGTACGGACCATGACGCCATCAGACTGCAGGCTGACATTCAGCGTCGCGCGCTGGCCATTGGTTGCGCCCGCCTCAATGCTTTCAACATGCATGAAGCCGGTCCACGTAATGGTTTTTGCAGGAAATTCCCACTCTACCTTCACTGGAATGGATTCGAGACTGTCGACCGCATCTAGCCAAACATCGACGCTTTCAGCGGCAAGTACGCCTTCACCACTGATGCTCATCGAAAGACTGGTTGCATCGCGACCGACCCAATCGACAAGATCTGGGTTTTCGCAGTCTGGTATGTTGACCTCTTCGAGGCCCTTTGTGATGGTAATCGAGCGCTGCGTGAAGCCGCATGGGTTTTCGTATACAATTGGGTCGGCATCGTTGCCGATAAGGACGCGGAATTTGCCGCCCTTGATAGTCGTTGCTTGAGCCAATGCGGCCTCCAACAAAAAAGCCGCCTATGGCGACCTTAAAAGAGAATGAGTGGTGAAATCCGGCTGTGCGGCTACGGCGTCTCGATGACGGCCGTGTACTGGATAGAAGCCTGATTGATGCCGGGCGCGCGGATGTAGTCAGTCCGCCAGTAATCGAAGGTGACGAGCGCGTTTACCGCAAGCGGCGGCTCCCATCGCTTCAGCGCCTTCGTGACCGCGTCAGCGATTTGCCGAACCTGCTTCTGACTTGGCAAAGACGACCAGCAATTAATCTGGAATGTGACGTCAACCGCATCAACACAATCGGCACTATCGTCAGAAGACGAAGCATCGCCAAAGGACACATACGGGTAGGTTGCGGCCGGTATATTGCCATTCGTATCAGCCGGAGGATTGTCATAAACCTTGTCGGCACCGATAAGCGACGTCAGCGCAGCATCCTGCGATAACCGCGAATAGATCGCGGTTTGAAGTTCCCATGCAGGATCCATTCTTTAATACCCCGCTGCGGCTTTCTTCGCGGCTCTCGTCACTGCAGACCTGATGCGGCGCTTAGTGCTTTTTTTCTTGGCGCGCCAACTAACGTAGAAGAATGGCTGTTTTCCCTGACCGGGATTTTTCGTGCCAGCGAACATTCCCTTGTTCGTGAAACGCGCAGTGCCAAACTCAACCCAGCGAGCGTAGTAGGCTTCTTTGTTGCCTGCATAGATGGTGATCGTCGTGTCTTCTCCGGCAACGGAATCCACAGAAGCAATTGTGATGCTTCCGGGAGGCGCCTTACCCCACGTCCAGCCAATGCTATCGTGGAGCACCATATCGTCAACGGGAACGAGATTGCGCATCATATCGCAAATCTCTTCTGCGCTTCTCTCCATAGCCTTTTTGATCATATCCTGAGCTATCTGAGGCAGAAGCTTAAGCTTGCGATTAAGGCTAGTGAGACCCGTAATTTTTGTAGCCATCAGCCACCGCCCTGCACGACAGCGCGCATCTCGATGTACTGATTAACCTCGTCGGGGTTCGCACAAGACTGGATCTCGTAAAGAATGCCAGTTCGCTTGTTTCTCGCGCGCCATGACGGCGTAACGCCTCGCGTTCGCGGTTCACTGCGAACAACAAGCGTATAAGGCTGGATGCCTTGCGTACGAGCGGCAATGTCCGTTTCGGAACCGAGGCGGGGCTGCAAACGAGCGGCCGTTTCGAACTTGTCGACCCAATCCTGGCTAGTGCCTCCGCCCTCGTCCCTCACCGCTTCACGCTGCTGAAAGACGACGATGTTGTTGAGCGCGCCTGCGCCTTTACGTGTCGCCATCCTTCTCACCTTTTCTCGGAGTTTTCAGGCGAACAGCCTTGTTACGTTCGATTGCAGCAGTCGCGCAGGGTGTAGTCACAAGGCCGGACCAGCCAGCCTTATAAGCAATCGTGACTTGCGGGAGTGGCTTCCAGTCAAAGTCTTCGGAGAAGCGGACGTGGGGCATATTTCCCTCCTTCGCTCGACAGCAAAGAACGAGTCTGATCATATAGCGGCAAAGACTGGAGAAGCGCGGTTAGAGCAAAATTCAAACGCCAATCAGCCGCGCGCGTGTATCGATGATTGCAGAACAAAACGAAATTTTTGATGAGTTTCAGATTTCCCTGCTTGTCAGAAAGCATGGATGGTCAAATCTTGTTCTTAGCTTGCCGAACAGCACACATACTTCAGTTGTAACCGATGTATTTTCCGACATCGTCAACAATATTCTAACGTGCTGCGAAGCAGTCATCGACAATCATCAACATACTCAGCCATTTTATGATGAGCCAGGTGGATCGGTCTGGCGACTCAATCCGGATCCAATCATGAGGCATCTTGTGCGCGTCAGGATTTTTGATCTGCCGGGCAATGCCGGTGAATTCTCTGAGTCCGATCTAGCTAAGCCAGTCGTCGACTTGCTCACAAAAAGGAAGCACTTGCTTCTCAATTTTATGATGGAGTTACTGAGAACCAAGCTGCTGTATGCCGATGCGTCATTTTACAAAGACCGGCAGGCCTTTCCTCCTGATCGGTTCGAGACTGTTTGGAACAAATGGGCAAAAGCCAATATTGGCTGCCCATTTTCTCTGCCGCGCTAAATAGTTATTCCCGCCAAACTCGGTAAGCCGAAAGCAGTGCACGAACATGCCGTGGTAGCACTGCGTCTCCGCTCGCGCCCATGTCAGGCTCGCGATTTTCGTAAAGGTCTGCACCGACAAGTAGAATGGCCGCCGAAATAGCGGCATTAATGACGATGCCATCAGTAAGTGATGGCGTTTGTCCCGCCGCTACGACCTCTCGATCGAGGTATTCAGTGACCACAGTTTCCGCTGCCACCAGATAAAGCGTTATCTCGTCGTCTTCGTCGTCGTGAAAAACACGAAGGTGACGCTTGAATACGGTAAGATCAATCAGAGCCATCGCCACCACCTTCAGGTGGCACTTCCGGCTCAGGTTCGGGCTGAGGATTTGGAATAACAACCCCAGCGCCGATATAGCTGGCTACCCGCCTCTTACGCGTCTTTGTCGATACTGCCATCTGATTTCGCCTTCTGCTTGGGCTTGTTGCCATTCTCTGGCGCGCCGCCGTCCGCTTCCTTAATCACGTCGGTCTTGCTGCCCAGCGCGACAAGTCCCTGCGCTTCCAACTGTCGAGCTTCACCAGCTTCAACTTTGAAAGGCGGGCTCTTGCGGGTTTTCAGATCTTTGCCTAGCGCAAAAGTCTTTAGGGCTTTGACTTCTAGAAAATCGGTCATTGTTCTCTCCAATCTGGACAAGGGGAGCCGAAGCTCCCCCAGCACAATTACGCGCCTTCGACTTCGCCGGTTACGAACGACTCTGGACGATAGACGGCGAACGCCAGTCGCTCTTCCGCTCGGATCGTGAACATGTTCTTTTCGAAGTCGTCGACGTTCTCGCTCGACAGCAGCACTTCGATATCGAGACGATCAAAGATCTGTGCTGCGAAGCTGAAAGCGCCAGTAAGGAATTCACCTGCGGCCATAGCCTGCGTGGAAACCACTGGCAGGTTCCATAGGGTTGGCGTCAGCGAGCCCTGGGGATTGCCGATGATGTAGTTTCCGCCAAGATCCTTGGTCAGCTCAATCTTCGCCCAATCAATTGGATTGAGGACAAATGCCGTTGCCGGGTATTCAGCGAGAACGACCTGAAGAATGGCGAGACGCAGTCGGTCAATGCCAGTTTCATTCTCTGCGGCGAATGCCGGATTGAACGCGGTTGCCTGCGGAACCAGACCGTGAATGTTCTGACCGGTGCCAGAGCCATTGAGTAGCTGATTTTCTTCCGCAAAGCGCAGACCGTAACGAGCGCGGCCATCGATGTAGGAACGAAGAGCCGGTGCATCGTCCAGGATCTGGCGCGAAGCCTTGAACAGATGCGCAATCGTGCGAACCGGCGCAGAAGTCATGTCGAACGTCAGGTCCGAATATGGCTTTGCAGTCGTTTCAGCGACCGGGGCTGCATTGTTCGTATAACCGGTTTCCTTCACGTACTCGATTGAACTCGAAGCAGTCTGGCCTGGAAGCACAAGATCTCGAATGGTCAGAGTACGCTCTGGCAGACCAAAGATGCCCGGCACGCGTGCACCCGGAACGAGTGACGTGCCCTGACTACGGCCAGCGCCGACCGTGGTGTTGGCGGAAGTGATTGCAGCACGATCTGCCGTCACCTTAATCGAACCGCGAGACGAACCTGTCAGCATACCCGCTTTATAGTCGGCAGAGTCGATAACCAGATCGCCAAGCGACTTCTGCTCGTTCGCGCCTTCTTCCTTTTCGCGGGCGGCGCGTTTTTCGAGGTCGCCGAGACGTGTGGTCATGTCGCCGAGTTCAGAAAGGGCCTTGTCGGTCTTTTCCTTGAGCTCAGCAGCAACCTCACCGTTAGCAGCAAGCTTCGACGTAAAATCTACAGCGAGATTGCCGACCTGTTCCTTGATGGAGGCAAGCGAAGTACCAAGCTCGCCGATCTTATCGGCAAGTACATTATCAGCCATGTGTGGCTCCTTAAATTTTGATGAGTGGTGTGTTTGCTTCGGCCAAAAGCCGGTTTAGGGCTGCCAAAGCAGCAGCATCCGTCTCGACGTCAGGAGCCCCCTGACCTTCCTTGAGGTAGAGCCGAGCGGCCCGCTCTGCCTCAGAATTCGATAGGTTTAGAAGACCCTTCAAACCATTCTCGAATTCGCGTTTGGTAATCTGTTCGCCTGTTGCCATTTTCGAGGCAAGAAGCGTGGCTGCATCGGCCTTTGCGGCGTTAGATGCTTTTACCCGTCGCACATACGCTGACTCGGTTTCGGCGCCAAAGCGTGCCAGTGTCTCGTCAAGCGTTGCGACACGGTCAGCCATGCCCAGCTCGATGAGCTTTTCCGAGTAGAAAACCCTGCCCTGACCGAAGTCAGCTTCCACGCGGGCTTTTGTGATACCGCGACCATCGGCAACGCTTGTTAGGAAGCGTTCATATGAGCGATTCACGCTTTCCTGAATGTAAGCCAGCGTTTCCTTGCCGAGCGGCTCAGTTTCGTTCCCCTCGACTTTGTGCTTGCCCGCCGAAATATACGTCCGCTTGACACCCGCATTATCCAAGGCAGCGGAAATATCATCATGCGCGGTGTAGACACCGATCGAACCAGCTCGGCCCGAAGGCGTAACAACGATTTCGTCAGCGGACGATGCCAACCAGTAAGCGGCACTTGCGGCAAGACTGTTGACCTGCGCAATGATCGGCTTTTCGCCACCGCGTAGCTTGCGGATCTCGGTGGCCAGCTCGTCGGTACCAGGTACAGAACCGCCTGGGCTATCAACGTCAAGCACGACGGCCTTAACATCGTCATTCGACAGCGCCTTGTGGAGCTGCCGCTTGATGCCGGCATATGAAGTACCTCCGCTCATTGCAGAAAACATGTCCATACGGTCAGAGAGAACCCCGTAAACAGGAATAACTGCAACCTTACCGTCGGTTTCCGCAATTTCTTTCGCCCGAGCATCAGAAACAGCAGCAGCAAACTCAGACGTCACAAACTTATCACCGGCAGCACGAGCTGCCATAATATCCGCAAGGACTGCCAGTTTTTCGCGCTGAATCGCCCACGGCTCAGCCTCAAAGGCCGTCAAAATGTGTTCGAATTTCATAAAGTATCCTTAAGCAGCGCGCGTGTCCGGCGCATCATCGAGCGATGGTCCGCCGTTGTGGCCGATGCCGTGCAAAGGTTGCATTGTTCCATTGACGATGAGCTCGTCACCGCCAGGCATTTCAGCCTTGTTTTCATAGGATCGAGCTTCATTCGGCGTATAAATGCCGTTCTGAACCATCCTTTGAAGAAATTCAGCGCGCGCTTGGCTATCGCCTCTCAAGAGGCCTTCCATATTGAACTTCACGACAGTCGTTTTGCGCGTTTTTGCGTCCAGCAAATCGCGATAGACTGCTGATTCAATACTACGCAGCAACGGGGTGAGGCAGGTCTTAGTAAACTGCAGGATAAGTTGCTCAATCCCGCTGCCCCACGTCGTTGTCCCATTTGACGCATGGCCAATCATGACAGGGGGCACGCCGAAGATGCGGCAGATCTGCTCAACGCTGAACTGGCGCGTTTCTAGCATCTGTGCGTCTTGAGGATTGATCGTTAGCTGCTGGTATTTAAGCCCAGCTTCCAGAACAGCAATCTTGCCGGCCTTTTCAGACCCGGCAAACTGGCCAAGAACTTCACCAAGCTGTTTACGCTGTTCTGATTTCAGGATCTGGTCAGATGAAAGAACGCCCGCAACCTGCATGCCGTTGGCAAACATTTTGCCAGCAGTCTTTTCACCAGCAAGCGCATTGCCGACAGTATTCCTGACAACGCCAATTGGCGAAAGACCACGATCACAGCCGGGAATTACCATACCGCGAACGTGAAACATCTTGTCTTCGCTGATACGACGGATTGTGCCTGACTTGCCTTTGGTAGTCTCAGTCACTTCGTAATAGCGATTATTCCGATCGTCACGGCAGACCTTAACCGCGAGCGGATGAAATGGATTCAAAGCAGTAAGGCGACCGCCGTTCATCTTCTTTTCCGCAAAGAAGTTGCCATCCAGACAAAGGCACATAGCCACCATGGCCCAAAAATCGGAAGCTGTATCGTCAAAATTGGGCATATCGTGTAGCAGCTCATACAGAACGTTTTCACGATCGATTGTGACGCCGTCGTCTTTAAAAACGTTGCATGGCAGCGTTTTGACGGAGTTTGCGATAAGATTTACGCACGCCCATACGGCATCGAGCTCAAGAGCCTTTTCGTAAGTTACTGTCTCACCTGAAGTCGTTCCAAGGCCGAAAAAACCTCGCCAGAACTCGCCGTCGGTGAGCTTGATGGGTTTTCCGACCCATCGATCAATGAAGCCCATATTCGCTCCGTCGTGAGTTAGGCGATGACGACCATGTTATTGATAAAGTCATCGAGGTTTTCATCTGGCTCAATCGGCGTATCCATCGCAGCACCAATAGCCATTGCCAACGCGACGGCCGCATCGATGCGAACCGATGCTTTCGTTTTGACAAACCATCGGTTTTCTTGCGGGTCGTGATCGAACGTTGCGCCCATGAGCGCAGTCATCAAAACCGGGTTTCGCCTCATGCGAATGCGCCCGTCGATGATCATATCTTCTAGCGCAAGCACCGAGCCCGGCATCCACAAGCCTTGCGGCGGTGGCAGGCCCGCAGCTTTTGCGGCTTCGACCTTGGCTGGTTCAGGCTTAGCCCTGACCTTACCGCCCTGCGGATGGGCAACGTGATCTACTTCAATGCCGAGCGCGTCTACCTCTTCGCGAAACTTGTCGTAAGCGTAGCGGTCGTAAGCAATCGCTTTGATTTCGAATTGCTGGTCAAGCTGTTGGAGGCGTGCTGCAACGAAGTCATATCGGACACGTTTGCCAGGCGTAGCATTGAGCCAGCCTTGCTGCACCCATAACTCATATGGTGCTTTGTCGGCCTGCGCTCGAGCTTGCAGCGTTTCCTGTGGCGTCCAAGCCTCAACCCACGCATCAAACGTCGGCAGACTGACGGTAGCTCCGTCATCACGTTCCATTTCCATGAAACCCGTAGGAATCACACAGGCAAGAACAGTCATATCCTTACTGCCGGAAAGGTCGACACCCATGAAAACCGGCTTGTCAGCATGATCCTCTTCCGGTTCGAAGTCGTCCATGACGCTTTCGACAGTCTCACGCGGCATCCAAGCTTTATCGGCATCCGTCCAGCAGCAAAAGTGTAGGCGCAGAATGCCGTTGAGCTTGCCCGGCATCTGCTTGGCCTGAGCAACAACGCCTGCAAGATATTCATGCGTCAGAATCACGCCGAGAAGTGGATTAGCTTTTTTCCAGCAAGTCGGATCGTTCAGAGGATCATCGCCCTTATCGAGCGCACAAACCCATGCAAACGTTGTGTCATCGATGACTTCACCGACGTAATTAAACACCTCGTCTGGCGTCTGCGTCCCAGCCGCAACCCGAACTGCGTGCTCGTGTTCTTCCCAGCAGATGCTGTTCTTGTCACTACCAGAGTTCGTAATCATCAGGAGCAGCGGTTGACGACGAAACTTGAAGCCACGCTCCAACATTTCCATCGTCGATCGGTCTGGATGCTCATGCACCTCATCGCAAAGCGCGAAATGAGGTCGCGGACCAGAACCCGACTTTCCCGAATCCTTTGAGATCGGACGGAAAAACGATTGTGACTTATGGTGTGCGATATTGAACTCGCGGCCGATACCGCCGCTGAACTTCACACGCTGCATCAAAGCCGGTGCGGCCCGGGCCATTTTCACAGCGTCCTGGAATAGGATCCCTGCCTGTTCTTTCTTGGCAGCAGCGGCATAAATCTGCGCGCCAGCTTCCTTGTCAGCAATCAATCCAAATAGGCCGACACCGCCAGCGAAAGGAGATTTACCGTTGCCCTTGCCTTCTTCGATGTAAGCACGACGAAAACGACGGGAACCGTCTTCACGCTTCCAACCGAACAGCGAACCGAGCTTGAATGCTTGTGATGCATGTAGCTTAAACGGCTTGCCTTCAAACTGGCCCTCTGAGAGCTTCAACCGCTCCTCGAAGAAGCGAAACACGCGATCTGCTTCCTCGTCGTCAAACCAGAGCCCGCGCTCACGACCTGTCGCCAAATCGTCAAAATGACGCTGGCAAGCGTTCCGAACGTGCGGGCCTGCAATCTCAGTGCCGTCAAGGACAGCTTGCGCGTAAGCGCTCACACGCTCCAGCGCAGGCATATCAGTCAAGCAAATCGTCCTTCTCATCGCCGTCATCACCAGTCGCAACTTTCGATGCGTCCGCCGGCGTTGCACCCATCTGGCCAAGCATCTGACGCAGCAAGTTCATCGCCTGCACGCCAACTTCTTGCCCAGCCATGATGCGGCCCTGAATATTGGCCGCCATACCGACCAAAGTGCGATGTGACTGGTTCAGCCACGGCAGCTCTTTTTCAAACAGCTTCCATGCAGCCTTGGCTTTTAGCTCCGGCGTATCCTTCAACCATGCGGGAGGATTGCCGAGCGGGCCATCGGCCTTAGCGTCGGTGCGGTTTTTAAAGCGCTGCGGGTTTTTCTTATCGCTTGCCTCGACTGCCGCCTTGGCGCGAGGCGTTCTTGGCCTCGCCATGGCATAAATCCTTTACAGGGGTCATATTTTGAATTGTGGATGCGTGCGCGATGGACCCTCGCCGTTCCGGCGTTTTCGACCTTCGTCGACTTTTTGATGCCCCCCCGGAGGTGTCAAACCGGCCACCCGTCGGCCCCGAAGGTCACGATGTCCTGACCTCGCTCCAAGCGCTGCTTGGTTCGGTCATGGCACGTCTTGCAAAGCGACTGGAGGTTGCCAGCATCCCAGAAAAGGAACTCGTCGCCCTTATGAGCGATGACATGATCACACACGGTCGCGGGTTCTACGTCGCCAACCTGCAAGCAGAACATGCAAAGCGGTTGCTCGGTTAGTTGTCGCTCACGCATTCTCTGCCATTGGGCAGTCCTATAGAGGCGAAGCCATGTGCGTTGTGTCATGGTGTGGAACCAAACATAGAGAACCGGCAAAAAGCAGGGGAGTTATCAATGAGCAGTTTCAATTGGCAAATACGTTTAGATCGCGCGCCGATGCTTGCAGGTAAATTATACTCATTCCAAACAAAACGGCCTGATCTGTCGAATTATCGTACGGGCGCAAGACATAGGTGCTAGGCTAAATTAGAGCAAAATGACCTGAACGGATATCTGTGCAGGTTTGGAACAATCCGCTCTGAACAAGAAAGTTTCCGTCATGGCAAAAGGCCAAGTACGCAGTAATCGTGAAGTGCGCAAACCGAAGAAGGATAAATCAGCATCTGCTGAGAAGTCTGCAAGCAAAACAGGAGGTGGCTTCACCACCCAAATCAAAGATACCGAGAAGCAAAAGAAATAATTCAAAGCTCTTGCACAATACTGCCGGATACGAACTTGAGGTAGGCGTTTACCGCCTGCCTTTTTTCAAATGAAAACGCCCCGACAAGCCGATTCAAAGGATTTTTTGTGGCCGCATTTCACATCACTCTAAGCTGGATCGCCCCTTTTTATAAGCCCGGACTTAGGTTTGCTTGATAGTTTGGTGATTATGTATACCATTGTATGATGAAAATTTCGGCGAAGAACGCCTATCAGCTCGTTCTAACTGCCGTGTACGTCGATGGAACCCTTTTAGAACCATTTACGGCTCGTGATTTACGTCGAATTATACCAGGTTGGAATTACACCGATTATTTCGGCTTTCTAGCTTACAACAGTGATTACAACTTACCCTTAGAAGTTGCGCTTTTTATCCGAGTAGAGAGAGGATCTTATTCCCTCAACAACTATTCAGTTCAGACCTTTTGATAATTTTCCCGTAGTTTACGCCGAAGCTTTGCCGGTCTCGTTTTGATTGATCTGCAACCGCGAAGGCGATTTCGCGGGCTATGCCCTAGAACAGATCAATTGGTTGCAGGAGCCGGACTTGCACCGGCGATCTTCTGGTTATGAGCCAGACGAGATGGCTGCTTCTCTATCCTGCTAGATTGATCGGCGGGGAGCCCGTTTAAGTAAGCTCAACCCGCCGTATCCCGTCTGCCGGAGGAGAAACGGCGCCGGGGATTTGAATGGATTGGCAAGCGCAATGCAGGCGTGCACTGCCTATGTCTGCGAGCCATTGGCTGCAGGGGATTGCGCTTGCTTTTCAGATTGACGACTGAATACCGTCGTCGGGTAGTTACGCCCGGTTCATCGCTGACCGAGCGTCTGTCGCTGGCAACAGCCTGTGCGCACAGAACGTGGAATGAATTGGAAGATTGCCTTCCCACTATTACCAACGTTCTGGCTGATCAGTGCATGCATCAGGCCGCAAGGTCTCCGCGGTTCAGTTCCCCGATGATGGCTCGCAAAGTCACAAGCGCAGTATGAACCAGCGCCCTGCCTGCACCTTGTGCTCCTGTCCGGTTCGAAATGCCTACAGTCTCTCCGACCTCCGCCAAGGTCTTTCCGTCGATGCATGCCATTTCAAATGGCTCACAAAGATATCCAAGGGATCTTTGAAGGCCCGCTAGCTGGCGTTTCGCGTCGATCATATCGTTGACTGGTGCGTCGCCTTTCCATGGCTTGGGCACGTTGGTGTAACCGCTTTCCGAATTATCAGAAGACAACTGCGTCTCAGAGTCGGTAATGCTTTTCTTGCGGGACGGGATATCTACGCTGGCAGCCGTGGATTGCCTGACATGCTTGTACGCGATGCTTCCATTTGGACGAACATGGATATGGCGATCCAGAGCCATTCCTTCACCGAGTGTCACGGTCGAACCACCCAGAAGGGCATTGCTCTTTGCTGCGGTGTGAATACGGCGGTAGTACATCGCATACTTCAAAAGATCGGTGTTCCCCTCTTTGATCAGTGCTGTAGCCAAGGGCCAAGCGATATTGTCATTTGCAGCACGACCATCCCAATCACTTCCAATTCCTTGCCGCTTATTGATACGGCGACGCAACTTTGCCAAAGCCTTTACTTCACGGGCGCGTTCAAGCCGCATAAGCTCTCTGGCTGCATGCCTTTGTTCTAGTGTGCGTTCAGGCATGTGCGTTCCATGAATGGCGCTAGTTGCGATGCGTGGTTTCACATTAAGCTGCGTCATTGATGTTCTCCTCGTGTGGTTCTGGTTGGTTTTCGTTCGAAGCTTCCAGCAGCCAGCCTTTAACCAGCCTTACTGCCTGCTCTGCTGCATCGACTTCGGTGACAGCCCTGACGACCACGACGGGAAAGCCAAGAGCATCAAGCAGCGGATGACGAGTTATCTGGCTTGGTTCGAGCTTGGCCTTGCCGACCTTGTTTTCAATCTGGCGAAGCACACCGCCGTAGAGGTAGATCCGTACGTCTGCTTCTCCCGGCGTCAGCCCTGCGGCTAATGCTTCAGCTCTTGCCTTGGGTCCACGCTTGGCTGCGTTCTGATCTCCAGCCAGTGTGAAAGTTCCCGGCAACACTTCTCGCGCTGTGTGAACGTATTCTGGCAGTTTACGCAGGCTGCGAACTTGTGCTGCTTGCAGTTCCCATTCCAATGGCAGGGCTGCTTTTGTTGTCACCTTGCCATCGCGTGTCGTGATGATTGTTCGGACGCCATTGATGCGGACGGTCTGCGTCGTGGCTTTTGTCTTTGCTGCAGGTTTGGAAATAGAAGCGCGTTTCAGCGCACGTCTTCGTGTCATGGTCTCTCCTCGTGTTCATGGTGCGTCAGCTTGGTGGGCTTCCGTTGGCGTTGTTCCGTTGGTAGCGGAACAATTCACATCATGGTGGGAGTGACACGTCGGTCAAGCGTCGACCGGCAAAATTTCAACCAACCTCAAATCAGGTTGTATTTTTCAATCAGGAAATTT
>Ga0308157_10006825_pt1 | contig 13486 bp, 10 predicted proteins | sample PhyBR1_FD_201035 | JGI IMG/M metagenome (GOLD analysis project Ga0308157, IMG submission 201035) | Phyllosphere microbial communities from UC Gill Tract Community Farm, Albany, California, United States - DLSLB.R1 | ecosystem: Host-associated > Plants > Phyllosphere > Unclassified | place: USA...
ACCACGCGGCCGGATGGCGGCACGGTGCGCACCAGGTGATGGAACTGCCTTTCGATGGCGGGCAGGTCGTCGAAGATGTCGGCGTGGTCGAACTCCAGGTTGTTCAACACGGCCGTGCGGGGGCGGTAGTGCACGAACTTGCTGCGCTTGTCGAAGAAAGCGGTGTCGTATTCGTCCGCCTCGATGACGAACACCGGCGCCTGGCCTGACAGTCCGGCACCCGCCACCGGCCGCCTGGCCGCGCCGAGCCGCGCCGACACGCCGAAGTCCAGCGGCACGCCCCCCACCAGGAAGCCGGGCTGCAGGCCGGCGCATTCCAGCACCCAGGCCAGCATCGACGTGGTGGTCGTCTTGCCGTGCGTGCCCGCCACCGCCAGCACGTGCCGGCCCTGCAGCACATGTTCGGAGAGCCACTGCGGGCCGCTGGTGTAGGGCGCGCCTGCATCCAGAACGGCTTCCATCAGCGGAAACTTGGGCGATCCGTCCGGCAGGCGCGCCCGGCTCACCACGTTGCCGATCACATACATATCGGGTTGCAGCGCCAGCTGGTCGGCGCCGTAGCCCTCGATCAGGTCGATGCCGAGCGCGCGCAGCTGGTCGCTCATCGGCGGATAGACGCCCGCGTCGCAGCCGGTCACGCGATGGCCGGCCTCGCGCGCCAGCGCTGCCAACCCGCCCATGAATGTCCCGCAAACGCCCAAGATGTGAATGTGCATGGGCGCCGATTCTAAGGTTGGAGCCCAACGGGCCGCCGACGCTCATCCTGTCAGCGCATGGCGCTACAAAATAGATAGCTGTCGGCGGTGAAGGCGGGGGCAATGCCCCTGAGCTGCACGCTGCCGTATCGGCGTTTTGATCGCGGGGGCAGGCCTTGGACGCGACAATGCGGTGTTCAACCGGAGGCCCGCCATGGAAACCGCACTCGCTACCGAGATCGCCAGTACCGCTGCCCGCCTGGTCGTTGAAGAGGGGCTGGAATGGGGCCCCGCCAAGCGGCGCGCCGTCAAGCAGCTGGGCCTGCCGGCCCGCACCCCGCTGCCCGACAACGACCTCGTGGAAGATGCGGTGCGTGAATACATCGGACTCTTCTGCGCCGACACGCAGCCTGCCGAACTGCGCGCCCTGCGCGAGTTGGCGCTGGTCTGGATGGAGCGCATGGCCCAGTTCAGGCCGTACTTGGCGGGCGCTGTCTGGCACGGCACGGCCACCCGGCTGTCCGATATTTACCTGCAGTTGTTCTGCGATGACTGCAAGTCCGCCGAGATCGCGCTCATTGACCATCACGTGGATTACGAGCCGCGCACCGTGATCGGTTTTCGCGGCGAATCGGTGGAGGCGCTCAGCCTGAGCAGCTTTTCGCAGGCCCTGGGCGAAAACGTGGGTGTGCACCTCATGGTCTACGATCTCGACGACCTGCGCGGCGCTTTGAAACCCGACGCGCGGGGCCGGACCCCGCGGGGCGATGCGAAGGCCGTGCGCCAAGTGCTCGCCGACACCGCTGCCATCTCTTGACCCATTGCCCACCGCACCGCATGACCTCGCCCGAAACCGCTGCCCCCGAGACGCCCGCCCCCCGTTCCCGCCGCTGGGTGCTGGCGGGCGCCGGGGCTGCGGCGGCAGCGGCCGGTGCCGGACTGGCCTGGTGGCGTTTCCAGCCGCATGCGGTGGCCTCCGAGGCCGAAGCTGCCCTGTGGGCAGCGAACTTCACCGGCCCCGGTGGCGAGGCCGTGGCGATGCAGTCCTTCCACGGCCGGCCGCTGGTGCTCAATTTCTGGGCCACCTGGTGCCCGCCCTGCGTGGAGGAACTGCCCCTGCTCAACACGTTCTACCGGGACCAGACCGCGCGCGGTTGGCAGGTGGTGGGCCTGGCGATCGACCAGCCCTCGGCGGTGCGCCAGTTCCTGCAGCGGCTCCCGCTCGATTTTCCGATCGCAATGGGTGGGCTGGGCGGTACCGATCTGGCCCGGTCGCTCGGCAACCTGACAGGCGGCCTGCCTTTTACGGTGGTGTTCGGCAAAGATGGCAACATCTTGCACCGTAAAATCGGCCAGGTGACCTCGGCAGACTTGAAGGCCTGGTCACAGCTGGCTTGAAAGGCTCGCGATTTCCACGGCACGATCACGTTAATTGCGCCAGATTCGGCGAACAAGGGCGAAATTCAGGTAAATTCGCGCCTCTTTCGTTTTTAGGCGCTGGAGCTCCCATGGATTTGCGAAAACTCAAGACCCTGATCGACCTCGTTTCCGAGTCGAATGTCTCTGAACTGGAGATCACCGAGGCCGAAGGCAAGGTCCGCATCGTGAAGGGCGGCGGCGCCGTGGTGCAGCAGTTCGCCCCCGCACCCATGCAAGCCGCTCCGGCAGCTGCGGCGCCGGCAGCCGCCGCACCGGCCGCGCAGGAAGCCGCACCCGCCCAGACCGGTCATGTCGTCAAGTCGCCCATGGTCGGCACCTTCTACCGCGCCGCGAGCCCGGGCGCCAAGGCTTTCGTGGAAGTGGGCAGCCAGGTCAAGGAAGGCGAGACGGTCTGCATCATCGAAGCGATGAAGATCCTCAACGAGATCGAAGCCGACAAGTCCGGCACCATCACGCGCATCCTGGGCGAGAACGGCCAGGCAGTGGAATACGGCCAGCCTCTGTTCGTCATCGAGTAAAGCACCGCATGTTCAAGAAGATTCTGGTTGCGAATCGCGGCGAGATCGCGCTGCGGATTCAGCGCGCGTGCCGTGAACTGGGCGTCAAGGCCGTCATGGTGTATTCCGAGGCCGACCGCGAAGCCAAGTACGTCAAGCTGGCTGAAGAGGCGGTGTGCATCGGCCCGGCACCCTCGCCGCTGTCGTACCTGAACATGCCGGCCATCATCTCGGCCGCCGAGGTGACCGACGCCGAAGCCATCCATCCCGGCTACGGGTTCCTGTCCGAGAACGCCGATTTCGCCGAACGCGTCGAGAAGAGCGGTTTCCAGTTCATCGGCCCCACCCCCGAATCGATCCGCATCATGGGCGACAAGGTGTCGGCCAAGCAGGCGATGATCCGCGCGGGCGTGCCCTGCGTGCCGGGCTCGGAAGGCGAATTGCCCGACGATCCGGTGCAGATCCGCCGCATCGCCAAGGCAGTGGGCTACCCGGTCATCATCAAGGCCGCAGGTGGCGGCGGTGGCCGCGGCATGCGCGTGGTGCACACCGAAGCCGCGCTGGTCAACGCCGTGCAGATGACCAAGGCCGAAGCGGGCGCCGCCTTCGGCAATCCTGCGGTGTACATGGAGAAGTTCCTCCAGAACCCGCGCCACATCGAGATCCAGATCCTGGCGGACAAGCACCGCAACGCGGTCTACCTGGGCGAGCGCGACTGCTCCATGCAGCGCCGCCACCAGAAGGTGATCGAAGAGGCACCGGCGCCGGGCATTCCGCGCAAGCTGATCGAGCGCATCGGGGAGCGTTGCGTGGCGGCCTGCAAGAAGATCGGCTACCGCGGCGCGGGCACGTTCGAGTTCCTGTACGAGAACGGCGAGTTCTACTTCATCGAGATGAACACGCGCGTGCAGGTGGAGCATCCGGTGACCGAATGGATCACGGGCGTGGACATCGTGAAGACGCAGATCATGGTGGCGGCCGGCGAAAAGCTGCCATTCACCCAGCGTCAGATCGAGATCCGTGGCCATGCCATCGAATGCCGCGTGAACGCCGAAGATCCGTACAAGTTCACCCCGTCGCCCGGCCGCATCACGACCTGGCACGCTCCCGGCGGCCCCGGAGTGCGGGTTGATTCGCACGCCTACACCAACTACTACGTGCCGCCGAACTACGACTCGATGATCGGCAAGATCATCGTGCACGGCGACACGCGTGAGGAAGCATTGGCGCGCATGCGCACGGCCCTGTCCGAGACCGTGATCGAAGGCATCAACACCAACATCGCGCTGCACCGCGAATTGATGGTGGACGCCAAGTTCACGACCGGCGGCACCAACATCCACTACCTGGAAGAGTGGCTGGCGCATCACAAGCGCTGAGAAGAGCGGGGCCCCGCCCGACCGGATCGCGCGAGCGACCGGCTGAGCGTTGCCTTGAGCGATGATTGCCATGCTGGCCTCCGGCGACGGACGCCAGCATTTTTATTGCGGGGGTCGCCCCGAGGAGTGCCCGAGATGTTTGAACTGAGCCTGTTGTGCCCTGAAGACCGCGTGGAAACCGTGAGCGATGCTTTCGATGCGCTGGAAGCGCTCAGCGTGTCGGTGGAAGACGCCGACGCCCAGACCGATGCGGAGCAGGCGCTGTTCGGCGAGCCCGGCATGCCGCCCCCGAAGGACGGCTGGCAGCGCAGCCGCGTGGTGGCACTGTTTCCCGACCAGGCTGCAGCCGATGAGGCGCGGCGGTTGCTGGAGGCGCAGGATTTCTTCGAGGGCTGCGTGGTGCTCGGCGTCACGTCCGTTGCCGACCAGGACTGGGTGCGCCTGACGCAATCGCAGTTCGCGCCGGTCGAGATCACGCCCGATTTCTGGATCGTGCCCACCTGGCATGACCTGCCCGAAGCGGCGGCGCGCAGCATCCGGCTGGACCCGGGCCTGGCCTTCGGCACCGGCACGCATCCGACCACCCGCATGTGCCTGCGCTGGATCGCGCGGCAGGGCGCGGCGCGGCAGTCGTCCGCCGAGCCGTGGGGCCGGGTGCTCGATTACGGCTGTGGCTCGGGCATCCTGGCGATCGGCGCTGCGAAGTTCGGGGCGCAGGCGATCGACGCGGTGGATATCGATCCCGCCGCGGTCGAGTCGACGCTGCAGAACGCCGAGGCCAACGGCGTGCAACTGGCCGCAGGCCTGCCGGACCGGGCGCAGGGCAGCTACCAGACCGTGCTGGCCAACATTCTCGCCACGCCGCTGAAGGTGCTGGCGCCGCTGCTGTGCGGCCACGTGGCACCCGGTGGTCACCTGGTGCTGGCCGGCATCCTGGAGCGGCAGGCGGACGAGCTGAAGCAGGCCTATGCGCCCTATGTCGCGCTGGAAGTGGCAGCTACGGAAGACGGCTGGATCCTGATGACGGCCCGGCGCTGATCGCAAGCCCCCCCATGGCCGGGCGGGCTGGAGTCTGAGCGCGCGAAGTGCGCACCTACAATCCTCAGCCGATGAGCCAGATCACCCGCTGCCCCTCCTGCGAAACGACCTTCAAGGTGGTCGCGGACCAGCTGCGCATCTCCGACGGGTGGGTCCGCTGCGGGCAGTGCAAGGAAGTCTTTCACGCCGCCTCCAACCTGCAGGCCACACCGGCCGAACCGCTGCTGCCCGAATTACCGTTGGACCAGTGGCGGTCGGCCGACGACAGGAGCGGCCCGGCGCCTCAGGATGCACGCGGTTCGCGGACGGATGCGGTGGCGGGCCCGGCAAATGCTCCATCCGCCGCAGGGCCGGTGCCCGCCGTCGGTGCCGCTGGTGGACTCAAGGTCTGGAGCAGTCCCCGCGCAGCTGCCAGCGGTGCCCCCGAAGCACATCCCGGCACCGTCACGAGTCCGGGCGCACCCACGCTGTGGGCCACGCCCGCCGTGCCGGCTGAGGCGCCTGGGTTCCCCGATGCCGATGCCGATGCCGATGCGGCCGCCGGGCGCGACGCTGAGGAAGTGCCGGCATTCCTGTCTGCGGCGAAGCGCGCGCAGGCGGTGGAAACACCGGCCTGGAACCTGGAACCCCTGACGCCTTTCGGCTGGCGCACCCGGCAGGAGCTGCCTGCTGCCGAGCCGTTCGTTGCGCCTCCGCCGCCGAGCCCGGCCGAGGGGCCGGCCGATGCGAAGCTCCAGCCCGCCCCGGCCGCACCCCTGCCGATGCCTGAGCGGTCGCAGCCCGGGGACATGGCGCCGGATTCCGGCGGTTACGAGCTGCCATTCGCCGAATTGCGGGACTCCGGCTGGCCCGAGGACCTGGAGCTGGACCTGAACGACGCAGCCGCGGCAGCGATCGGCACCCACTCCGGTAACCAGCCGCTGGGCCAGGTGGTGGAGGGCGCCGAGCCGCCGTGGGCTGCCGACCCGCTGGATACCCTCGTCGCGCTGGAAGCGCAGGCCGCTGCCGAAGCAGGGCCGGTCGTCTCTGCCCGCTCGGTGGAGGGCGACGAACCGTCCGGCGCGGCACTGCTCCGCAAGGCGGATGCGGGCGACGAGGCAGCCCAGGCTGACGGCGCGCCATCGCTGATGCCGTCGCACGCTCCTGCAGCGCCGCGCCGGCGGTTGGGTGCAGCGCATCGCAACACGGCCGGCGGCGGCGGCGGTGGCGGTGGCGAAAGCATGGCGGAACAGGAGCCGGGTTTCATCCGCGTCGCGCGCCGGCAGGCGCTGTGGCGGCGTCCCGCCGTGCGTGCCGCTCTGGTGTCGGTCGTGGTGCTGCTGACCGTGTTCCTGGCGCTGCAGGTGGCGGTGCGGGAGCGCGACCGGATCGCCGCGCAGTACCCGTCCACGCGGGCCCCGTTGCAGGCCCTCTGCGCGGCGGCGGGTTGCAGCCTCGCACCGCCACGCAGCATCGCCGACGTGGTGATCGACAGTTCGTCGTTTGCCAAGGGGCGCGCAGAGGGCGCGTTCCAGCTGCAACTCTCGCTCAAGAACCGCAGCGCGATGACGCTGGCCATGCCGGCGGTCGAACTCACCTTGACCGATGCGCAGGACCAGCCAGTGGTTCGCCGCGTGATCCGTGCCGACGAACTGGGAGCGCCTGCCGCGCTGGCCGCGCAGGGCGAGTGGACGGGCGTCCTGCCGCTGACCGTCGATGCCGACGCGAACCGGGTCGCCGGCTACCGTCTGCTGGCTTTCTATCCTTGATTTTTTTCTGACTGGACTTTTTCTTCTATGGCTGCCCTGATTTGCGGTTCCCTGGCGTTCGACACCATCATGACTTTCGAGGGACGCTTTGCCGAGCAGATCCTGCCCGAACAGTTGCACATCCTCAACGTGTCGTTCCTGGTGCCTTCGCTGCGCCGGGACTTCGGCGGATGCGCCGGCAATATCGCCTACGGCCTGAAGCTGCTGGGAGGCGAGCCGCGCCCCATGGCCACGCTGGGCACGGATGGTGCCGACTATCTGCAGCGGCTGGTGAGCCTGGGCATCGATACGCGGCATGTCGGCCAGGTGGACGATACCTACACCGCCCAGGCGCTGATCATGACCGACCGGGACAACAACCAGATCACCGCGTTCCATCCGGGCGCGATGATGCAGGCGCACCTCCACCGCATCGAGGCCGAGGCCGGAGTGAAGCTCGCCATCATCGCCCCCGACGGGCGCGATGCCATGCTGCAGCATGCCGACCAGCTGGTGCAGGCGGGCATTCCTTTCGTGTTCGATCCGGGCCAGGGCCTGCCCATGTTCAATGGTGAAGAACTGCGCCGGTTCGTGGAGCAGGCGAGTTGGGTGACGGTCAACGACTACGAAGGCAAGATGCTGTGCGAACGCACGGGCTGGAGCCTGGCCGACATTTCGCGCAAGGTGCGTGGCCTGGTGGTCACGCTGGGTGCCGAGGGCTGCGAGGTGTGGGAACAGGGCGAACACACGGTGGTTCCGGCCGTCCAGCCTGCGGCGGTGGTCGATCCCACGGGATGCGGCGACGCGTGGCGCGGTGCCCTGCTGTTCGGCCTGGAACGCGATTGGCCGCTGAGCCAATGCGCGGCCCTGGGCAACCGGCTGGGCGCCCTCAAGATCGCACAGCGCGGCCCGCAGAACTACACGCTGGACTTCTCCGTGGAGCAGTGGGCCGACGCTTCCGCTGACCGCTGACCGCTGACCGCGGGCCCGCCGCCCGGGTTGGCGGGCAGGCGAAAAAAAACCCGGTGCAGGCACCGGGTGTTCAAAGACGCTGAGGTCTTGTCGTTGCTTACGGCTTGCCGCCGGTAGGAAACGGCCATGCTGCCTGCGGGTTCAGCGTCGTCTGAGCCGTAGGAGCTGCCGCTGCGGGAGCGGGTGCCTTGGCGGCCTTCTTGGGCGCTGCAGCCTTCTTGGCAGCAGGAGCGGCAGCGGCCTTCTTCACCGAAGCGGAAGCGGCTGGCTTGCTCGAAGCGGCCTTCTTGGCAGCGGCGGGAGCAGCAGCGGCCTTCTTGGCTGGCGCTGCAGCCTTCTTGGCGGGGGCAGCGGCCTTCTTGGCTGGAGCTGGAGCCTTCTTGGCGGGAGCGGCCTTTTTCGCAGGCGCAGCGGCCTTCTTGGCGGGTGCTGCAGCCTTCTTGGCAGGTGCGGCCTTCTTCGCTGGTGCGGCGGCCTTCTTGGCAGGCGCTGCAGCCTTCTTGGTGGTGGCCGTGGCCTTCTTCGCCGGTGCAGCGGCCTTCTTGGTGGTGGCTGCGGCCTTCTTGGCAGGAGCTGCCTTCGTCGCCGATGCAGCAGCCTTCTTCGCCGGTGCGGCCTTGGCGGTCGTCGCGGCCTTCTTGGTGGCCGTGGTCGCCTTGCTCGCGGTCTTCGTCGCTGGCGCGGCGGCCTTCTTGACCGGTGCCGCCTTCTTGGCGGTGGCCGCGGTGGTCTTCTTCTCTGCCGTCACCTTCTTGGCAGCGGAAGTCGTCTTGGTCGTAGCAGCCTTCGTGGCGGCCGGTTTTTTCGCAGTTGCCATCATTTTCTCCTTGGGTCGATTGACAAAGAGCACTTCATGCCTGCATTGGGCACGCAGTGATCCATGGCCATGGGAAATGCCCCATAGCCATGAACGCGGAAACGCCCCAGGCCAGTGCGGTCCGCAAGGCGCACTGTCGAGGGGCGTGGAAGAAGGTGCATGGCCTGGAATACCGGGATGCTAGTCCCAGGACAGCGCGCCGCCGGATTGGTACTCGATGACCCGGGTCTCGAAGAAGTTGCGTTCCTTCTTCAGATCGATCATCTCGCTCATCCAGGGGAAGGGGTTCTCTTCGTTGGGGAAGAGGGTCTCCAGGCCGATCTGCGTGGCCCGGCGGTTGGCGATGTAGCGCAGGTAGCCCTTGAACATCGAGGCGTTCATGCCCAGCACGCCGCGCGGCATGGTGTCTTCGGCGTACTGGTACTCGAGCTCGACGGCCTGAAGGAACAGGCCCTTGATCTCTTCCTTGAACTCGGCGGTCCAGAGGTGCGGGTTCTCCAGCTTGAGCTGGTTGATCAGGTCGATGCCGAAGTTGCAGTGCATCGACTCGTCGCGCAGGATGTACTGGTACTGCTCGGCGGCACCGGTCATCTTGTTCTGGCGGCCGAGCGCGAGGATCTGCGTGAAGCCGACGTAGAAGAACAGGCCCTCCATCAGGCAGGCGAACACGATGAGCGACTTCAGCAGGGTCTGGTCGGTCTCGGGCGTGCCGGTCTTGAAGTCCGGGTCCATGATCGCTTCGATGAAGGGGATCAGGAACTGGTCCTTGTTGCGGATCGATGCGACCTCGTTGTAGGCGTTGAAGATCTCGCTTTCATCGAGGCCCAGCGACTCCACGATGTACTGGTAGGCATGCGTGTGGATCGCTTCCTCGAAGGCCTGGCGCAGCAGGAACTGGCGGCATTCGGGCGCGGTGATGTGGCGGTACGTGCCCAGCACGATGTTGTTGGCGGCCAGCGAATCGGCCGTCACGAAAAAGCCCAGATTGCGCTTGACGATGCGGCGCTCGTCTTCCGTCAGGCCGTTCGGATCTTTCCAGAGCGCGATGTCGCGCGTCATGTTCACTTCCTGCGGCATCCAGTGGTTGGCGCAGGTGGCCAGGTACTTTTCCCAGGCCCACTTGTACTTGAACGGCACCAGCTGATTGACGTCGGTCTGGCCGTTGATGATGCGCTTGTCGGCCGCGTTCACACGGCGTGCGACGGGTGCGGCGGGGGTGCTGGAAGGCTGCGCGGTGCCGGCAGTTTGCGGATGCGCAGCAGTGCTCGGAGAGGGCTCTGCAGAACGGTAGCCGGGCAGGCCGCCGTCCGTAGGTTTTTGCGATGAGGGCTTGACTTCTTCGTCCCAGGTCAGCATAGATTTTCCAGTGCTCTGATTATGGAAGCAGCGCTGCAAAATGGAAAGCGCTGCGCGGGGTGCTGCCGTGTTTTTTGTTGCTCTACAGCACATGCACCGCACCGCCGTTTTGGGCGGTGCGCGGTGCATGGCGTTGCATCACTGGCAGGCTTCGCAGGTGGGGTCGTCGATGGCGCAGAACTTCACATCGGTGGCGGGCAGCGCTGCGGCCTGGGCCTGCGCCGCTGCGGCGGCGGCTTCCAGTGCGCTGGGTGCTGCGGCGCCAGAAGCCGAAGCCTGGCTGGTGCCTTCGCTGCCCGACGCGACGGAGTTGAGCTGGCGGGTGTTGACCGTACTCATCTCCACGTGGGTGGCGCTCTGCGTGCGCAGGTAGTAGGTGGTCTTCAGGCCGCGGATCCACGCGAGCTTGTAGGTGTCGTCCAGCTTCTTGCCCGACGCGCCGGCCATGTAGATGTTCAGGCTCTGCGCCTGGTCGATCCACTTCTGGCGGCGCGATGCAGCTTCCACCAGCCAGGAGGGCGCCACTTCGAAAGCGGTGGAGTAGAGCGCCTTCACTTCCTGCGGCACGCGGTCGATGGCGTGCAGCGAGCCCTTGAAGTGCTTGAGGTCCATGACCATCACGTCGTCCCAGAGCTTGAGGCGCTTGAGGTCGCGCACCAGGTAGGCGTTGATGACCGTGAACTCTCCGGACAGGTTCGACTTCACCGACAGGTTGCCGAACGACGGCTCGATGGAGGCGTCCACGCCGACGATGTTGGAGATCGTCGCCGTCGGTGCGATGGCCACGCAGTTGGAGTTGCGCATGCCGTCGGCAGCGATCTTCTTGCGCAGGGCGTCCCAGTCCATGGTGGAGGAGCGATCCACTTCCACGAACCCGCCGCGTGCCTCTTCCAGCAGCTTCAGGCTATCGATGGGCAGGATGCCGCGGTCCCAAAGGGAGCCGCTGTAGCTTTCGTAGCGGCCGCGCTCCTTTGCCAGCTCGGTCGAAGCCCAGTAGGCGTAGTAGCAGATGGCTTCCATCGAGCGGTCGGCGAATTCCACCGCTTCCTGGGATGCGTACGGAACGCCCAGTTCGTACAGGCTGTCCTGGAACGCCATCAGGCCCAGGCCGACCGGGCGGTGGCGCATGTTCGACACGCGCGCCTTCTCGACCGCGTAGTAGTTGATGTCGATGACGTTGTCGAGCATGCGCATGGCCGTCGAAACGGTCTTGCGCAGCTTGGCGTGATCGAGTTCCCGGCCGTTCTGGCCGTCCTTCAGATGGCGCATCAGGTTGACCGAGCCGAGGTTGCAGACCGCGGTTTCGGTGTCGCTCGTGTTGAGCGTGATTTCCGTGCACAGGTTGGACGAGTGCACCACGCCGGCATGCTGCTGGGGCGAGCGGACGTTGCAGGCGTCCTTGAAGGTGATCCAGGGATGGCCGGTCTCGAACAGCATCGTCAGGATCTTGCGCCACAGATCGGTGGCCTGCAGCGTGCGCGAGGGCTTGATCTCACCGCGTGCCGCCTTCTCTTCGTAGGCGACGTAGGCCTTTTCGAAGTCGGCACCGAACAGGTCGTGCAGATCGGGAACGGTGGACGGAGAGAAGAGGGTCCAGGTGCCCTTTTCCATCACGCGGCGCATGAAGAGGTCGGGGATCCAGTTGGCCGTGTTCATGTCGTGGGTGCGTCGGCGGTCGTCGCCCGTGTTCTTGCGCAGCTCCAGGAACTCTTCGATGTCCAGGTGCCAGGTTTCCAGGTAGGTGCACACGGCGCCCTTGCGCTTGCCGCCCTGGTTCACGGCCACGGCCGTGTCGTTGACGACCTTCAGGAACGGCACCACGCCTTGCGATTCGCCGTTCGTGCCCTTGATGTGCGAACCAAGGGCGCGCACCCGGGTCCAGTCGTTGCCCAGGCCGCCTGCGAACTTGGAGAGCAGCGCGTTTTCCTTGATGGACTCATAGATGCCGTCGAGGTCGTCCGGCACCGTCGTCAGATAGCAGGAAGACAGCTGGGAGCGCAGCGTGCCGCTGTTGAACAGCGTGGGCGTGCTCGACATGAAATCGAAGGACGACAGCACTTCGTAGAACTCGATGGCACGCGCTTCGCGGTCGGACTCGTTCAGCGACAGGCCCATGGCCACCCGCATGAAGAACGCCTGCGGCAGTTCGATGCGGTCCTTGCGCACGTGCAGGAAATAGCGGTCGTATAGGGTCTGCAGGCCGAGGTAGTCGAACTGCAGGTCGCGCTGTGCGTTGAGGGCCTTGCCCAGCTGGGCCAGGTCGAACTCCAGCAGGCGCGGGTCGAGCAGCTCGTTGTCCACGCCCTTCTGGATGAAGGTCGGGAAGTAGGTCTGGTAGGCCTCGGGCATCTCGGCCGGAGCCACATCGCGGCCCAGCACTTCGCGCACGATGGTGTGCAGCAGCAGGCGGGCGGTGGCGTAGGTGTAGTCGGGGTCTTTCTCGATCAGCGTGCGCGCGGCCAGGATGGAGGCCTTGTAGACCTCGTCCATGGGCACGCCGTCGTACAGGTTGCGCATCGTCTCGGCCACGATGGGCGCAGCCTGGACATCGGCGCCCAGATTGGCGCAGGCGGACTCGATCAGCTGGTGCAGGCGCAGGATGTCGAGGGCCACGCGCTGGCCGTTGTCGATCACGCTGAGCGCGGGCATGGCGGGCGCCAGCTTTTCCTGGTGCTGCACCCGCTCCTGGGCGCGCCGCTCGCGATAGAGCACATAGGCACGGGCCACTTCGTGGTGGCCGCCGCGCATCAGACCGAGCTCGACCTGATCCTGCACGTCTTCGATGTGGAAGGTGCCGCCGTTCGGGCGCGAGCGCAGCAGCCCGCGCACCACCGCCTGGGTCAGCGCATCCACCACCTCGCGCACGCTGGCCGAGGCCGCACCCTGGGTGCCATGCACGGCCAGGAACGCCTTCATCAACGCCACGGCGATCTTCTGGGGCTCGAACGGCACCACTGCGCCGTTGCGGCGAATGATCTGGTAGTGGGACAAGGTATTCTGCGTGGGCAGACCGGTCGACTCTTCGGCATCGGGCGACGACGAAGGGGGGCGGTTGGCGTCAAGGGTGGGGGTGTTCAGCGCAGCTTGCATCGGATCCTCTGTGGCTGTCGGGAGAAAGGGCCATGCGGGCAGCGAAGTGCCGCACGGCGCGCGAAATGGGGGTGGCAGCAAGTGCCTGCCAACACTATATCTGGGGTGTGGGGGTGGCGCAAGACACTACCTGTAGTGTTTGGTGACGGTAGGGGCATTGCGCGTTTGTGGTCAGAAACCGACGGTTTCGAGCGCGTGCCCCGACCCTTGCGCCGGGAACGGGGGCGCTATTCTCGCAGCACTTCAGAGGGAAAAAACGGTTCCGGCTTCAGAAGATGCAAACTGAATGACGCCGGCAAGCGCGTTGGCGTCTTTTTCCTACTCCCGCCCGGCCCGGGATCGACGAAGCACGGGAGCGCCCTCCGGCGAGGCGCTTAAACGACCGGAAAGGAGAGCCCCCGCAAGCCCAGTCGGGTGCGCAGCAGCGGCCATTCGAAGCCGGCTCCGGGATCTTTCTTGCGCCCGGGCGCCACGT
>Ga0308157_10006826_pt1 | contig 13485 bp, 9 predicted proteins | sample PhyBR1_FD_201035 | JGI IMG/M metagenome (GOLD analysis project Ga0308157, IMG submission 201035) | Phyllosphere microbial communities from UC Gill Tract Community Farm, Albany, California, United States - DLSLB.R1 | ecosystem: Host-associated > Plants > Phyllosphere > Unclassified | place: USA...
GCATGTCTATCAGGAGAATTCAAAGAGGGATTTGGTAATGGGGGTGTCTGAGGTTTAATTACGCGGCTCGAGTGCAAGGAGCACATCCAGCAGTTCAAAGCCGTGCGCGCAATCACCTGCCGAATCCGGTTTTTGGTCAAGATCGTGGGCGCTTACAGCGCTTTTTGCAGGATCTGGCCGATGAACGAGCGGTAGAGCACCAAATCGCCATAAATTAATATGACCAAACTGTGTTGCTTCTGCCCGTGCAAGACACACTGGAGCTTCTACAAGGCTCAATCATGCACCATGTTTGGAAGGATCTGGTACTTCATGGCCACGCCAGCACTTGTTTTCGGAACTGATGGCACCCCTAGATCACCGGCACTTTGACTTTAAAGCTCTAAGGCTGTCGCTTTTGGCGCTGCCATATCGACTCTTGATTCATCATATCCACGATCTCCTTTGTAAATATGGCGACTGAGCAAATTCATCGATTCAAACCGGGTTCCTCATACGCTTACCAGCCTACTTTTTTGACAGATCAATGGCTTGTGGGTTTTCAATGCGCACGAAATAGGCAAGCACGACAGCAGTTGCCCAAAAAAAAGCCGGCGATAAGCCGGCTTTTTAGACTCCTTGTTCAAGGAGGATATGTGGAGGCGGCGGGGGTCGAACCCGCGTCCGCAAGCCTTGTTCGGGCAGATCTACATGTTTAGCGGTCTGATTTAAGTCTCGCCACCTGTATCGCACAGTCGCACGCTATACAGGACGCCAGCACCCTATTTTCTTGTCCCGGGTTAAGGTACCCAGCCCGAGACCAGCCGATAAAATTATCTTTACAGCCTGGAATTTTTAACTTGCGTTAAAAACCCCTTGCCCAGCCCATCGGCCTGCTGTTGTAAAGCTCACAGGCAATTAAGCTGCGAGTGCGAAACGTTCGTCGTTTGCAGTTAGTTTGTTTGAATCAGTTTTACGAGCACATTCAGCTCGACATGCACCACACCGCGTCCGAACCCACGTCGAAACCAATGCGCCCCCGTAACAGATGCGTTGGTTAACAAATTATAGACTAATCTAAATATTTGCGCTGGAGATGAATTTTAGGGCTCAATTACTTCACTCAAAATTCGGTAGACATTTTCGTCTACAAACCAGATTCAGAGATTAGGGTAAAACTTCTGCCTTGACCTTACCAATTGATTCTCTCAAGTTCAGCAAATCGAGAAGTAGCAAATCAAGGGCCACTTGCCTAGACTGCGCACGTGGCAGCCCTTCAACTGCAGCCTTCACAGCAGACTCATCGCCTACCAGCAACACTTGCTTCTGCGCTCGGGTCACAGCCGTATAGACCAGTGTACGGTCGAGCATTCTGTTACCCGTCAATGGCACGATGACACGTGACCACTGCGAGCCTTGGGCTTTATGCACTGTGATTGCGTAGCCGAGCTCCAGGTCGTCTAACATGGTTTCGTAAATGGGCCGGCGTACGCCGTCATCCCACATTACCCATGCGAGTATCAAGCCGGTTTCTTCGCCCTCTTCGTTGGTCGACACGCAAGGTTTGTCATCGATTTGGATCACGATGCCGAGAGAGCCATTTTGGAGGCATTGGTTCCAGAGGTTTCGCGTGCACAGCAACTGGTCGCCGAGGTGGAAGCCGGTGTGGGCATAGGCCTCGTGCTGTTCACTCCAGACTTTCATGGGCGCAGCCTCGAATGTCAAGGCAGCTTGGCATGCACTGTTGAGTAATTTGGTGCCGTCTGGCCCATTGCGACGGGCACACAGGATTTGCGTGTTCTTCGGGTCTTGCCGGTACAAATATAGGACGGTCTCGGAGATGGTTGCCTCGCCCAAGGACGAAGATATGGCTGGGCAATGGACGAATGCGATGGCTGCTTTAGGATCGGTCGAGAGTTCCGGCCAACGTCCTTCGCGCATGGAAGTTGCTGCAGCGGCAATGTCGCCTCCATATCGCTTGATTACGGTGAGTTGTGCCAAGGGCACCTGAGGCACCAGAGCAAGGGCGTGTAGAACCAAGCCAGGACCGACTGGCATCAGCTGTGCGGGGTCGCCAACCAACACCAATCGCGGGGCGGAGCCAAGCAGCTCGCACAGCCGGCTCATGGTAATGATGTCGACCATGCTTGCCTCGTCGACGATTACCACGCATCGTTCGTTAAAGCTGCCTTCCTTTGCGTTACGTAAAAAGCGAGCGATGGTGGAAGCGGGGCGGCCCGTGGTGTCCTGCATGCGCTTGGCGGCACGCCCAGCCAGTGCCATCTGGGTAACGCTTATGCCGGCGCGGTCGTAGACGTCGTACAGAGCCTTTAGAACAGTAGTCTTGCCAACGCCAGCGCCGCCGGTGATGAGCACAAAGGGCTTGCTTGCCGCCAGATGAACAGCCTGCCATTGCTGAGTATTGAGTTTGATGCCCTCAACTTTTTCGTATTGCATCAAGAGCTCATCGACATCCTCCGTGCTCATCAGTTTGGTGGCCTTAGTTGACACCATCCGGTCAGCCACCGCTTGGGCAACTTGGCGTTCCATTACAAAGGCTCCCAAGGGTTGTACACCATGCAGGCCGATTACAAAGCTTCCATTTGATAGGCCTTGTGATAAGGCGGTCGGGATGAGGCTGCGCCACTGGAAACTCTTGGTCTGCGAGCCCATTACACCCTCGAGGTGCTTCATCAAGCTGGATGAAAGTGCCGTTGTATGACCGGCCGCGAAGATGCGGTAGCAGGCCTCCTCAATGGCACCCTGAAGTCGACGGGGATCGTCCAACTCGATACCGAAATGTGTACGCGCAAGGGCATCCACCTGGCGCCATGTAGCACAAAAACTCAGCAGTCGATATGGATCTTCTTCAAGCTTTAGAGCGGTTTCGGTGCCGAAGAACTGAATTAATTTGCGACCCAAAGCCACGCCAAAACCTTGGTCATGTAACCACTGCAGCGTGCGGCTGTCACCGTATTTAGTCCATGCCAACACCATCTGCGCAGCACTTTCCGGCGTCAGCAGTGATGCCAAGGCCACAACGTCACCACTGTCCAAGATGTCGTATAAGCGGTTGCCGAAAACATCCCAAAGTTTACGGGCCTTGACCTGCCCGATACCCTCAAAAGCCGGGCATTCTGCAATGAAGGCCACGATGTGCTCACCAGAAGGACGCAGCAAGATGGCGCTGGAGGCATCAATTTGCAACTCGGCAACTTTGTAACCGTTGATTTCTAAGAATCGCTTCGTGGCGATCCCGACCACCTTCCACCACTGCCCTGGCTCCACTTGCGCTCCGCCAAGGATAGAAAACTTCGCTTTAACAACGTAGTAGCTGGCAGAGTCCTGGATTCGACCTTGATCGTCGATAGGCTTTCCAGAAAAAATGCAGCCTCCGAAGCTCCGGGGGTTCTGGCTGCGGATGGAAGTTACTCTCAGAATTTGTTCAACTATCAACGCGGCAGCCTTCCCGTCAAGGCCAGCGCTTCTCGCAGCACAACATGCTTTTCCAACGTGCGCTTGAGGTCGGCCACTTCCGCTTTTAAGCCGGCATTCTCCTGCTCGAGCCGGCGCATGCGCTCAATATCCTGAGTAGCACGCAGTCGACTTGGCTCTCGCATCAGCACAGCGGTGGGTGCATCAGGGTCGCGTTCTATCTCCGGCGGTAACACACCACGCTTTCTCAGCTCAGCTTCCAATTCGTGCAGGGCTGTATGGATACGAGGATTCTGGTCCAACGCTGACCTGGAAAAGCAACACTCCGTTGCGATTTCCTTGCGCGAGAGCTTGCCACGGCTCGTCAAGGCCCGGAAATCATCATCAGTCTTACTTGCTACCCAGGCAGTGAATGTCAGAACATGCTGCTCAGCAAGTTGTTGTCCATTGGGCATCATTACCTCCTTAAAGGCATTTCTTGCCCTCTTGTTGTAACAGCCTTCGGTAGGCGTTGATGAATGGCTTCACGCGTTGACCTACGACGACGACATGGCGCCCAGGGGCTGCGGATAAGTCACGTAATTCACAGCGGTCCATATCAATTTCGAAGACGACACCATCAATGTTCAGCCGTTCAATGAGTTCCCTCAGTACCCAGACAGTGTCTGCAAATGCCGCGTGAGCGACAGATTCAGTCAACAAAGTACCAGAGGGCACTAAAGCAGTTTGCTTTGGCTGCAGCGTCTCACTCGCGGTTGCCAACTGGTTGCGCAAGTGTCCGATTTCCATTTGGGCGTCGATGAGTTTGGCCCTGAGCATTTCAGGCGTCGCGTCTTCGTCTGCCAAGAAGGTGGATCCCCCTGCCTGCCTTATCAAAAACGCAAGTATCTCGCTGCTGTATAAATCGTTGCGAATTAGCGTCGTGCGGTGAATTTTGGTTCTATCTTCCATGTCCGCAACAAGCGTCGATTTGTTTGGATAAACCATCTTTCGTCGACGAGCTTTTTCTAACTCTGAGCGAAGCAGCTCCAGCATACGCTTTTGTTTTTCGGTTCGGTGACCCTTGAAGTTATCTATTCCCTTGGATACTCCCATATCAAGTTCCTAGGAGAAAAGGCACGCTGTTGCCAGCGACCGACAGTGCTGCAGTTTGAGGCAATGCATCAATGGCTGCGGCCAAGTCGTTAAGAGTCAACCCATTTGCCTGAATGAATGGCTTAACGTGTGATGCGAACACCGACAACTCGGTATGAGGCTGCACATCCAAAAAGGCTGCCTCTGCCATACGCCCTTGTTGCGCAAGGATGAGTCGGGTGTAACGGCTGGCTTTAGCCCGAACTTCGGCAGACTCAAGGGACGGATATGCGTTCGAGTCTGCAATGCGCTGCAGAAAGAACTGGCTCTCGCTTTGGTTACGGGACACAAGTTGAAGCTGCTTTCGGACCAATTCAGGCTGGTCAACATGGTAACTGGCGTCTGCAGTACCCAAGGCATTTTGCTTGGCTCGCAATATTTCAGCAGAAAGCTTCCACCCAAGCAGTTCTTTAGTGTCGAGCTGCATTTCGCGGTGCAAGCCATCCAGCAAGGGCTGGCCTACCTTTAACTCGGTGAGTCGTTTTAGACGGGTTGCCAAAGTGCGGATTCGCTCCTTCAGTTCGTTCTGCTTGGCTTCAATGGCTGTAAGGTGATCCACACACTTCGCCGCAAGTGGACAGATACCGCAGCGATACATTTCACCGGTGTTCGCCACGACTTCTTTAGGGCATTGGTTGCCAACTGGGCAAACATGTGTGGGATGCCATCGAATTATGCTTGCTGGGCTCTGCTGCAACAGCTCTAGCGTAGATGTGTCCCCGTCTAACTCTGAGAGGGACCAGAGGGCAATGCCTGGAACGAAACCAAAATCAGAAATGGCCTGTCCACGGTCTTTGTTGAATGCATGCCGCACAGTGCTATTTTCATGATCAGGGTGAAGTACCGCCGCGTCGTCACCGTCAGGATCATAGATTCCCGTCCCCAACAACTTTTCGTCAATCCGCTTCAGCTTTTCAGTCAACCGCTTCACACTGGGAACCTGATAGTGGCTGGTCACCACAGTATTCGAGTGCCCCAGCTGATCAGCAATCTCGGAAACTTCTAAGTCCCCATCCTTTTGCGTTGCATAGGTGGCGCGGCAAGCATGAGGCGTGTGAATGGCCAAAAATCTGTCTGAAATTGCAAGATTTTCGTTTGCACCGTCTCGTTCAGTCAGGACGGACAGCGAATCTGCGCAGTCAGATCTGTCGACGCCGTCCCTACGGTTGTAAAACACTTGAAAACCGTGCAGGAAATCTATCCATCGATTGGTATACGAGGAGTCCGAAATAGGTTTAGGGGTACGATCCGAGCGAAAAAGAGGAATGATGGAAGAAAAACGGCTGTTCTCGCGGTCTTCGTAATTCACCTCTTTATTAACATAATTGTCTGTCACCGAATCTTGGAAGTGCTTCTCCGCCAACAATGCCCTGCGCACTCGCCAAGAAACCAAGTTACTCCAAGGCTCATGAGACTTATCAGTATTTACGTATAGTGCGTGATAGCACTGATCCTGAATATTTGTATATAGTTTTGTAAAAGATGTAAGAGGAGGAGCGAGCGAGTCAAACCTACGACGGTCTAACCATTGCAATGACTGTGCACGCAGTCCACTCTCGACCATGGCATTAAGCATCCTGATAACGGTTAGATGAGGGAAGTTCAGCATCACGTCCCCTGGTACACCCTGATTGATCTTGTGACCTTGGACATATAGCCCCTCAGGCCCGCTTGGATTGGATTTGATCCTTCGCCTGGAGATAAGGTAAATACATGGGATCCAGTCAACTTGGTACAGGTGACCTCGATACCAGAAAATGGGCACGAATCCCCAGTCCATTGTCTGGTAGCCCTCGATGCAGCCGTTAGGCAGCTCGCGAAAGATGTCCCGTTCATAAGCTTCCTGCTGCAAAAATTCACCGAACGCTTCAACTGCTTGGCCATAATGAATGAGAAAAGGAAAAACATTTTCTGGGAACGGAACCTTGTTAGTCTTTCCAGGGCGACCGGCCACCTCATTGTCAAAATCTGTCCTGATAGGGTTGAGCATTCCGCCTGTACCAAATTCAGGACTATCCTCAAAATACGTGATCACGAAGTTGAAAAACATGTGCAAGATAATGCGGCAGGCGTTTCTTGCGCCTGGCGTAGGCCGGCGAAGATGCAGCAACTCATTAAACGTCTTTGGCAATGTTTTAATGTCAAACGTCGCATCATTAGTAAAGCGGGTACGATCAACAAAGAGGTATCGAAGGAACAGTTTTGGAGACGTAGGGAACGATATGGTTGTATCAGGGTTCTTTTCCATCCACCAAGGTAAGTAAAGAAGCAGGTAGTCGGCAAGCACATGCAGTGTTCCCCTGACCTGTTTTTCACTTTCATAATCTTTACTACGATGCGCTAGGAAGGCTCTAAATGCGACAAACCAGTTTCGGCCAAGTTCCTCAATGCTTACTCCGTCGCGGCCGGGATAGTTAATCTGCTGTTCTATCCAACCTTCAGGCCTAAATCCTTTAACATTTGAACCTTTACTAAGGCTGGCGAAGTACAACTCCGGTGCGTTGTCGGTGTTCTCATTGGCAATTTGTAATAAATTTTGAAGAAAAGGCGAAACTGTGCGTTTGTTTTTCTTCTCGGATCGAATCAAGCTTTGATGTGCATTGCGCTGTCTCTTATGAACTACAAGCACAATGCGCTCTCTAGCATGGCCAGAAATGCTCATGTCGGAGAGATAGGCCGGAACAGACAGGAACTCCTTAAGGCTGAGCGTTTTGTCGTTTCCAGACGCCCGCCAAAGAATGTAGCCATGACGAGTATGACGCAACAGCGTGGAACCCTTTGCTTGTTCAATTCCCTTAAGTAACATGTAGGCAGGTAAGTTAAGCATTCCCTTACCATTTAACATACCTTTCTTGATTAGTTCGGTATGCAGGATTTCAAACGCAAAGATGTCAAAGTCTTGAACAAGTCGGCAATCAGTTGCGAGCAACAGCTTGATGTGAGTGTTGTGCTGCAACCAACGAGGATGCTCACCTCGTACATATTTATCGACTTCCACAAGCAACGCAGGTATCTCAAACGGGTAATTGGCTGGCGCCATTTCTTTTAGGGAGGGTCCGCTTGCTGGCAACATCAGCACGCCGCGCAAAGCCAAGTCCCACAGCACTCCCGCAGCAACGGCTTGTCCAGGTCCAGTAATCTGGGCCTGTTCATACAATTTCACAATGTAAGAACTCAAGACATGCTGGGGTGTATTTTCGGGAATTTTGATCAAAAACTCAGTGCTAATTAATGGTGATGCTGAGGTGAGTATTCGACACAATTCGGTTATACCGTGTGACGTATTCGTAATCACTGGTTCCGAGGTAAGGTTAAATTGCATGTGCTCCCTTAAACTGCAAACTTGTCACTGTTTGGCGCCGCAAGCGATATGAAGGGAACAGCTTCAGTGCTGCCCTGGATAAAAAGCCTGTCATGAGACAGGAGTTTGTCGTGCAGCCTGTCATCTCGCAGTTTCGCGTACTTGCGTGTCGAAATAATATTTTTATGTCCCATCAGAAGCTGAACCTCGGCCTCTGTTAGGCCAGGTTTTTCTTGGCCGGGTATTTTGAAGTCATTAAGCATGTACTTGCCGAAACCGTGTCGAAGTGAATGAGCAGTCCACACAAATTCGCGGTGGATTGGAGGCCCAGGGATGCGAGCACGTTTTACTGCTGATGTGAATGCCGAGTTCAACGTTTCATCTGTTGCTTCGTACAATGGACGACCGAAATGCGGGCTTATTAGGTATTGGAATACATAGTTATTCTCGTCCATTGGCAGACGGTACTCATCATGTCTGTATTTCCTAAGGTACTCGAAAAACCAGTCCCGGTAGGGTTGTCGCATATATGTCCAAGAAACAATGCGCCCTTTAAAACGACGTTCTCTTTCCTCAGGTGATACATCGCGTCCGTAGCGGATGAGGTTGGGATCCAGAACAAAGACTTCCCGGGTAATAAAATCGATGTCGCACCACTGTAAGTTCAATGCCTCTGACCGCCGTATTCCACTTGCGTACATCAACGTCCAAAGTGCCCGGTCACGCCAGAATGTTGCGCTCGACAACAGCGCCTTAAAGTGCTGTTCGGGAAAGTCCAGTGAGTTAACATCCACCTGACTCTGCTGCCGCGCACTCTTGCGCAGACCATTTGGGCGCGTCAACTCGCTTCCACGGAAGCGAATCACACCTCCCATCATGGTGGCTTGTTTGAGATGAAGCGCTTCTTCTGGGGTGAACGAGGTCACGCCATCGATAGCTCGAAGCAATGGCCCGTAATCCAATTCAGCTTGAGTAAGCAGTTCTTTGGAAATTTGACCCTTCACCATCGCCATTTCCTTGGCTTCATGTTCAAGTAAGGCGGACAGCTTCAGAAATCGATTGAGCGCAGCCAGCGTATTGTCCCAACTCGCCGTTGCAAGGGGCTCAATTCCCAAGCGACGCGCAACAACGCGAAGTGAGTTTTCCCGCGCTTGATCTCCTTCAGCATATCGAGCTCGCTCTTGCTTACCAATCGCGAGAGACACCTGCTCGCCAGCTCGCAGCAGTGCCATGTAGTAGTCAATTGCGTCATTGATAACCGACCGAGTGACCGGAAGACCACCGAAAACCTTAATTTCATAAAGGTAATCAATGAAGCGGGACACAACAGTTGTGTACCGTAATCTTGTTGCGTATTTCATACCCTCTAATTTGCGACAGAACTCAGCAAAAGCTGGGATAGGGATCCCTGATGGGTCATAAAGCGTCCAGCTCTGACGCCCGAACTGGTTCGATTTTTCTTTGCGAACATGAACCAAAGCCATCAATGTGCTCCCTTATTGATATAGCCCGATGAAGTTTAAAGCCGCATACTTGACCTTCTGGTCTAGAAAAAAGCTGCGCACACGCTCAGGTGAACGCTCCAGCGTGACCATGTGGTCATTGGCTGCATCGCGCAGCTTGGCCTTGGGGCGAACCGTCACCCGTCTTCCCATGGCCTGTTTCAGGTCCGCGTTCAGCTGTCCTTCGAGGTTGAGTTCCGGGCTGTAGCTGGGTAGGTTAAACAGCTCAATCCTGTCGACTCGTTCAGCCACCCAGGCCTTGACCGGCTCGCTGTGATGCAAGCGCAAGTTGTCAAGAATCAGTAAAACCTTCTTGCACGCGTCCTTTGTCAAAGCCTCAAGGAACTCGATCAACTGGTCCGAATTGAACGCCTCATCAATGATCATCCAGCGCGCTTTTCCTTGGTTGGTCACGCTGGCAATTATGGACAGCTTGTGGCGCGCACCGCCCGGGGTAAAGGCCACCGGCGTCTTGCCCGCAGGTGCGTAGCTGCGCCCCCGAACATCCGTATTGACCAGCGCTGTTTCGTCACCGCAATGAATATCTGCACCCTGAGCCTTGGCCTTGGCCTTCGCCTCGATAGCCGGGTACTGCACATCAAGCCAGACCTGCACGGCCTCGAGGCGCTGGTCGATGATGCTGCCCTGTATCGCGTCTTCTTGCTGCTTGGTCAGAACACAACCCTGGCTCTTGCCGCGTCCTCTATCAGCCAAGCGCAGCGTCTGCCAGCCACCGCGCTCGTACAGCTCAATGGCGCGCTTGACTGTCGGATAAGTCAGCCCGCACAAGGCGACGATCTGCATGATCTTGATGCCTTGCACATGCAGCCGCACGACCTGCTTGCGCCTCTCGCGCAATCGATGCCTTGCGTTTTCTTTTTCCATCCCGTTTGGACCTCCAAATCGAGCAAGTTCAAACTTTACAGGGTTGGATCAATATGCATATCAAAAATAAATATGCACAAAGAATTTCATATGCGTAAGCAACGAATACACAGGAGAATCAGGGAAAAATAGCATTATAAACATGCACGGTTTTTGGTCCTGAGATAAGAACCCCCGTCCGCAAGCCTTGTTCGGGCAGATCTACATGTTTAGCGGTCTGATTTGAGTCTCGCCATCTGTATCGCGCAGTCGCACGCTCTACAGAACGCCAGCACCCTATTGTCTTGCCCCGGGCTAAGGTACCCAGCCCGGAGCCAGCCGATTAAATTATCTTTACAGCCTGGAATCCTCGACTTGCGTCAAGAACCCCTTGCCCAGCCCATCGGCATGCTGTTGTAAAGCTCACAGGCAATTAAGCTGCGAGTGCGAAACGTTCGTCGTTTGCAGTTAGTTTGTTTTAGTCAGTTTTACGAGCACACTAAGCTCGACATGCACCACACCGCGTCCGAACCCACGTCGAAACCAATGCAGCCCCAAAAAAGTATTTTAAATGTTTTTAAAGAAAATTGCGAGCAACCACGAATTTTCCATGTCCATCGAATCGCATCTTCTGAACGGTGTCATTGCCGGGTGGTGCGGGAAGGGTAGACGACCACAGATTCCGGTTTGGGACGCTCATTGCTTTCGTCGCGGTTTTCTTCTGCCGGCTGGCGTGTCAGCATTGAGCGCGATTGGCGTGGACTCTTGAGTTCCATCTCGATCCTGGCGATGCGTTCGGCATACATTCTGGCCAATGCAGCGTGGTGTTCGGCTGCCGCCTGATGCTCCACCCATGCGAGCTGGGCTTCGTCCAAATACTCAAGGGACTTGCGGATATGAGCTTCGGTGCGGGGCTCAAAAAAATGGAATCTCATAAGATGCTCCATGGAGAGGGGGGACAAAAAACGCAAAAACCACCGGATGGGCGGTTTGTGCGCGTTTTGGCTGTGACCGAAACCATGATCTTCTGAGACGCGGCGGCTTGTCAATCAGCGCGGGGCTGATTGAGCTGCCGGTTGTGCATCGCGTGGCGCCCGCACCACCCCGCGGGTCTGGGCCAAGGGCTTTCAGGCGGCGGTCAATGCGCTTTCAGGCGTGTGCGCTTGCGGCTTGCCCGCTGGCAGCGCGCCCTCCGCCCCGAGTTCACCGCCCAAAGCTTCCAGCAGGTCCGGAATCAAGGCCGACAGCTCGCCGGTCACGATGGTCGCGTCGCCGTCAAACCCATCGTCATCCTTGCCCTGTTCCGGCGCATCTTCGAGCACCACGTCGAGCAGTTTGAGTTTTTTGACCTGCGCCATGTCGGTGAGCACGAACGACACACGCTCGTTCCATGTCATCGCCAGTTGCGTGGGCAGCTTGCCCGCGGCAATGTGGCCGGCCACTTCGTCGATCTCCAGGGTGTGGCGCGAATAGCGGACGGTCGATTTCTGGTCGTCGGGCATCTTGAGTTCGCAATCGCGGTCCACCGTGAAGCCGACCGGCGCTTCGCGGCTGGACAGCCAGTGCGCCATGGCGGTGCCGGCGGTCATGGCGGTCTGCACCGGCTTGGCCATGATTCCCGGGCGGGCGCCGGGGATTTCGCCCAGCGCCTCGATGAGTTGCGTCACCACCTTGTCGGCGCCTGTCAGGCTGCCGGAATCCACGACCAGGAACTTGTTTGCCGCATCGATCCACAGCGTGGTCGATGAGCGCTTGGTGAAGGCGCGGGGCAGCAGGCTCTGAACGGCTTCTTCCTTGAACTCTTTCTTGATTTTGGAACTGACGCGTTCGCGGCCCGTCTCCTGCTTGTATTTTTCAACGCGTTCGTCCACCTCGGCCTTCACGGCCGATGCCGGAAGCTGGCGGCGCTCGACGCACAGGCGCAGGATGACCTGCGGCCCGACGGCTTCGGCCAGGACGGTGCTTTTGTTGCCGCGCGGCGCCACCCAGCCGACGGATTCGGGCTGGGTGGCGCCGCAGGGCATGAAGGGCGATGACTGCAGCGCTTCTTCAAGGGCCTCCAGGGGCGGCAGGACAAAGTCGGTGGCGATGCGGAAAAAAGTCGCTGATTTGAACATGGGTGTACAGGGTTGGAGGGGAAAGTGAAAGGCCAGGCGGCACAGGCAACGGCTGGCGCCGGGTCATCCCGGACGCCCGAGGCCTTGGAGGCTCAAGGTCCGCTGGCGGGCCTCAGGCAATGTCGAGCACGTGGATGCCAAAGCTGCCGTTGCGGCGGTCTTCGAAATAGTGCTCCAGCGTTTCCTTGACGGTTCTGAAGGCAATTTCGTCCCACGGGATTTCTGATTCGGTGAAAAGCCGGGCCTCCAGGGTTTCATGGCCGGGGTTGAACCGGTCGCTCAGCAGCCGCGCGCGGTAGTAGAGGTGCACTTGCCCGACGCGCACCACGTTCATCACGCTGAACAGGCCCTGCAGTTCGTACTGCGCACCGGCTTCCTCGTCGGTTTCGCGTGCAGCGCCTTGCGCGGTGGTCTCGCCCATTTCCATGAAGCCGGCCGGCAGCGTCCATTTGCCCCAGCAGGGCTCAATGTTGCGCTTGCACAGCAACACCTGCGCGCCGTCGGCGCCCCAGACCGGCACGGTGCCCACGACGTTGAGGGGGTTTTCGTAATGGACGGTGTGGCAGGCCGGGCACACGGCCCGGACCTTGGTGTCGCCGTCGTCGGGCAGGCGGTAAACGACGGCGGTGCCACAGGCGCGGCAGTGTTTCAAAGGGGGGCGGTGCATCAAATAAGTGTAGCGGCTTTGCGTTCGGCCCTCCCGCGCGCCTAACCATGCGTGTCTGCTCGTATGCTATGAAATCAATAGCGAGATGTCCGCGCCAAGCAAGGGCCAGAGGCCAAAATTGCCTGAAAAGCAGGCGCTGCCGGCGGGGATGCGCAGCGCCCCGCTTGCAGGGCTGTTTTCAGCAGTTCAGCCCGCCAGCGCCTTGGTGTGCTTGTCGATCAGCTGGCGCGCGGTCTGCAGGAGCTTGTAGCCGTCCTGGTTGCGCTTGACCAGGTCTTCCGTCCATTCGAGTTCGACCAGCCGCGAGGTACGGCGAAACACCTGCGCTTCGGCCGCGCCGATGGTGAAGATGCTGTTTTTGCGGTCGCTTGCTGCCTTGCGGCCGCCTGCGTCGATGGCCTGCTGGGTTTTCCCCAGCCATCCGGAGGTGGCCAGGCCGGAGTTGTTGTCGATGACTTTTTTCAGGTCGGGCGCCAGCGCGTTGTA
>Ga0308157_10006829_pt1 | contig 13480 bp, 9 predicted proteins | sample PhyBR1_FD_201035 | JGI IMG/M metagenome (GOLD analysis project Ga0308157, IMG submission 201035) | Phyllosphere microbial communities from UC Gill Tract Community Farm, Albany, California, United States - DLSLB.R1 | ecosystem: Host-associated > Plants > Phyllosphere > Unclassified | place: USA...
CCTGAGACAACGGGCGTCCCCATAGAAATCTATGCATTTACGACAACGGTGGTCTGGGCCGAGTATGAACGTATCCAGTCCGATCTGTTCGATCATATCTTTGCCGTGGTCGGCGAATTTGATTTGCGCGTATTCCAGCAGCCCAGCGGGTATGATATGGCAGCCCTCAAATCGGCCATCGCCGGCAATTTGAATACAAATATCGATAACAACGGCAACACAAGCGGCAGCGCTTCTGGTGCACAACCCAATTCGTAAAGGAGACGTCATGGGCCCAACCCCTCGTGAGCTGGCACTGCAGTTGCAGCAGCAATTTGATAACCGCGTGCATTTTTCCCCATTGCTGGTTGAAGGCAGGCCATTGAGTCTGGAGCAGGCTTATGCAGTTCAGGAGCAACTGGTCCAGATTCGCATAGCGCGTCACAATACCCGGCGGGCCGGGTTGAAAATCGCCCTGAATGCGCCTGCCGCCTGGAGCAAGCATGACCTGACCGAGCCTGTCTATGGCGAATTGCTGGATACGGCGTTGCTGCCTTCCGATGCAGTGCTGTCCATGAGTGACTACACGCACATGAAATTTGAGTTTGAAGTGGCCGTGCGCATAGGCAAGGAGCTCTCGGGTGATGATTTGGGCAGCGTGCAAGCGGCCGCTGACTGGATTGATGCGGTCGCGCCAGCGGTCGAGGTGCTGGACGACCGCTGCCCGGACAAGACCTCGCCCGATGCCCAGACACTGGTGGCATGCAATGTCAATAATACGTCCGTAATTCTGGGCCAGTGGCAGTCTGCTGTGTCCGATTTTGATCGGAATATCACTATTAGCGCGCATGGCGCAGTGATCGAACAGGGCAACGTGGCAGATATTGTCAACCCCCTGGAGTCAGTATACTGGTTGGCCAAGGTTATGGCCAGACAGCAGCGCAGCATTCCTGCCGGCGCAGTGCTTATTACCGGTAACCTGATGACGGTGCGATTTCCCAGTGCAGGAGATCAGTTCACGTTTGAACTAGAAGGGTTGGGATCGGTATCATTTCGCTGTGAACCATAACGGCATCCGCAGTACCGTGTGATTCAGAGACGATGGCGTGGCGTTACAGCCCCGGCGCTGACAGCCGTCAGTTACACGAGGCCATGTGCCGTGGCTTGTCGAAACGGAGGTGGATAACACGTCAACACGGGACGTAGGCGTCGCGGTTGTCATGGATAATTTGATTTAAGGCACGAATATTATGCTTTTTTAGCGCGCATTGACTAGCCAGTTCGAATGATTTGTTTCAAAATGGTTGCGGGTTTTTGCTTTGTCGTACAGGCTTGTCGATGCATTTCAAAGATTTTGTCAATGGGCTGTCGGAGCCATTCAGACTGAATTCGGCCATGGCGGGGGCAGATATCAGTCTGCCGCGCTTTAATCAAATCCTGCCGCAAGTTCTGCCCAATGCCCAGTTGCATCTCGCAGCACAACAGGCGCCTGCGTTCGGTGTCAATCTGTCTGCGTTTTCCTTGACTGCGAGGGCCAGCATAGTCATGCTGCAGGCGCACCATGCCGATCTGGTATTGGCACCGCCGGCGCTAGTACCTGCCACCAGCAATAGCCAGCAATGGTTTCTGTTATGCGCATGGGAGTCAGCCGAGTTCACCGGCAATGCCAACAGCTGCACACTGCAGGCAGGCGATCTACTGCTTCTTCACAGTTCCAGTTCGGCCAGCCTGCGTCCGCATCTCAATCTGAACTGTACCATTATTGCCCTGCAGGAGCATTGTGTCGGATACAGTCAAACGCTGTTTCGGCAGGCATGTAATCAGCACTTTTGCGCAGACAGCGGTTGGGCGCGATTGCTGTCGGCACACTTGCACGAATTGAATGAACCGTTCATGGAGCGCATCGCCACAGTACCGTCAGATCAGGCCGTATGTCTGGACACTATCCTCTCGCTGGCAGTCATGATGCTGGGGCAAAGCGTCCATCATTGTTTGGCGGGTCGGGTACCCAATAAGCAACGCCAGGCTCGGCATAAACTGTACACCGACATCACGCTGTGGCTCTACTTGAATTTCGGGGAAGCCAGTCTGACAGGCACAAAGGTAGCACAGCAATTTCACATTTCGGTGCGTACGCTGCACAAGCTGTTTCACGAGTTCAATGACTCAGCGACTTTCGCCAGTTTTCTGAACGATATCCGCATGCGCAACGCCAGAAACATGCTGCGCGATTCGTTACTGGGGCATCTTAGCGTTGGCGATATCGGCTGGCTTTGCGGATTTTCGGATTCGGCCCATTTTGGCAAGGTTTTTAAAAAATACCATTCGATCACGCCCGGACAAATGCGTAATAGGGCGCACGGCGATGATGAACCCGAGGCGTCATGTTAAGTGCTGCTGTTCATGACAGCAGCACTGGTTCCGTTCAGCGCTGTTACTGCAAGCTCAGTTACTTCGCAGGGTCGGCCGGGATCTATGTTTCAGTCATTCCCCCGGCCGTTTCGGTGCAAACCATCCTCACGCAAGGCATAACGGCATCTGGATTCAGTCTGGCGCTTGGCCCTGATCCGCAAGATCGACTCTTGCGGTGAGCCCTCGAGAAATTGTTCAGTGAATTAATTAAGCGTGATGTTATCTCGCTTGATGACGTCAGCCAACTGCTTGGTCTCGTTCGCAATACGCGTGGCGAAATCCTTCGGGTTCGTCATGACAATGGTTCCTTGCGCACTCAGTGCTGTCTTCGCTGTCGGCACAGACATAGCTTGCCTTGCGTGCTCGTACAACTTTTCGACGATGTCGACAGGGGTTCCAGCGGGTGCCAGCAGCCCCAACCAGAACGTTAAATCAATACTGGGAAAACCCGCTACTGCCATCGTGGGAACATCGGGCATCTGGGAAATGCGTTGTTTGGGTGTTACTGCGAGGGCCTTGAGTTTTCCCGCGCGAATTTGTGGAACGCTGGCTAAGGTGTCGAACAACGTATTCACCTCGCCAGCCATCGTCGCCATGCTCGCCTGCGATCCAGACTTGTACGGGACATGCGTGGCCTTGAACTGCCCGTCATTGCTCAACATTGCATACGCCAGGTGCGCGAGATTGCCTACACCACCAGAGCCGTAACTGAGCTCAGAAGGGTGGCTCTTGGCAAATGCAACCAAATCCTTTACGGAATTAATGCCGTGCTTATTTGCCCACTCCGCATTGACGTTCAGGATGAACGGCGCATCCAGCACCAGTGCGATGGAGGCAAAGTCCGTCGACTTGTATGGCGAGTTTTTGTAAATCAACGGATTGCCGGTAATGCTGCTGCTGTTGGTAGCCAACAAGGTATAGCCGTCTGGTGCCGAACGAGCGACTTCCGTTGCACCGATGGAGCCGTTGGCCCCGCCTTTGTTTTCCACGATTACCGACTGTCCGAGGGACTTTGAAAGACCGTCGGCAAGCAGGCGAGCCATTGCATCGGTAATGGATCCCGCTGGAAATGGAACGACGATTCGAATCAGCTTGGCCGGCCACTTTTTATCCTGTGCAAACGCCATGGGAGAACTCAGCCCAAACGTTGACGCTCCCGCGACGCCTGCGGCAGCGACTAGAAAATCTCTACGCGATCTCAATATTGCCATGTTATGTCTCCGAAAATTTGATGAACAAAAATAAAAGCTTCAAGTTGCGATATCTATGGATCGCTCTGTACAACGCTCGCAAGCCAGCCATTCGGTGTCAACAGGAACGGCCACTTAAGAAAAATCAAAAAAAACGCTTTTCACCTGCGCCAGGCAGTTTTTTCCTGGTTGCAGAGGTTCCGGTGATTCCGCAATCTTCTAGTGCTTGTTGCTGTTGCCGAGTCATTCCAAGCACCCGGGAGAAGACCTCACGACTGTGCTCACCCAGCGTGGGCGCCGGACGTACTATCTGCGTTGGCGCAGCCGTCTCTCTGAACCAGGGTGTCGTGGCCAGATACTCCCCAAGATAAGTACGCGCTATCTTTTTGAAGAAGCCCCTGTCGTTCAGGTGTGGATCGTCCAACACACGCCAGACTGGTTCTACCACACCCGCAGCAATGCCGGCCATTTGCAGTTCACGCATGGCGTTGTCCGCCGATCGCTGTTTGGACCATGCGCTTATGTGGGCATCTATCTGTTGTTGTTGCGAACGACGGCCCCCAACCTGATTCAGCGACGAATCGGAGCCCAGGTGGGGAGCACCAATGACGTAGACCAGGGTCCGCCATTGTGTGTCGTTGGTGACGCTCAGAACCACCCACTCGTCATTGCCCGCACATGGATAAACACCGTGAGGGGAAAATATCGGATGCACGTTACCGTTTCTCGGCGTCGTTTTCCCGCAAACGGAATGCTCCACGATGAATGGGGCGACCATTGAAAGCATGCATTCAACTTGCGAAAGATTAACGTGCCTGCCTTTTCCTGTACGCGTTTGCACCAGTAGCGACAGTAGGGCGGCCGCGCCGCCGTTCCATCCACCTATAGGATCGCCATACGCGTAGGAAGTCAATGAGGGCGGATTCTGTGCAAATCCCGTGTGATGCGGTAAGCCGCTAGCCTGCTCAAGCGTGCCGCCATAAGCCCGCGTGGTGCTCCACTTGTTGCCGCCGCCAAACGCGGGCATGGATACCATCACCAGCCGTTCATTCACCTTGGACAAAGCCGCGTAATCCAGGCCCAGCTTGGGGAGCACCTCAGTTGAATAGTTTTCGATGACGATGTCGGCTGTTTTTACCAATTCGAGTAAAACGGCGCGCCCTTCCTGGCGCGTCAGATCCAGGGTAATGCCAAGCTTGTTTCGGTTCATCAGAGCGAAGTTCGAATTCTTCTCGTACAGCCGCTCGTTGTAGAACTCGTCGGTGTAATGCGTTCCTCTCCACCAATCCGGATACTGAGCCCCTTCGACTTTGATGACTTCGGCGCCAAAGTCTGCGAGGGTTCGCGCTGCCAGTGGCCCTGCCCACCCCATGGTCAGATCTATCACGCGAATCTTCCGAAGCGGCGGCACAGCCACTTTTGCGCGAGTACGGCGTACCCGCCTGGCCAGGCCTGCATCGGTGCGATAGAATTGATTGTCTGCACCCTTCACCGGCGCAGAGCCTCCCGGCAACGGTCCTGCATCGTCGAGCGGAAACGGCACGACCACACCTTCAAACTGTCTGGCCCCAGACTTCACCGGGACAAATGCGCCTCGCTCACGATGAACCTGCTGCGCCAGCAGTTCATCCATTGTCGGCACGAGAACAGCCGGGAATTTAGCCTTGCCAAGCTGCTCAAACCATTCCTGGGCCGTCTTGGCCAGCAACGCCGGGGCCAAGAATTGGTCAATCTCATCAGCATGCTTCATGCGTGTCGGACCGTTCACGAATCGAGGATCCTGGGCATGCTCAGGATGCCCCACCGCCATACATAGTGCAGCCCACTGCGGAGCCGTGTGTGCGAAAATCCCGATCCAGCCATCGCGGGTGTTGTAGATACCACCGGGGTGCGTCGTGCAAAACCGGTTGATACCCAATCGCGCTTTGGGGTGACGCCCGTCTTGCACCATGCCGGCCTCCATCTCCACAACAGAGAAGGCAAGCTCATGAATGCTGAGCACATATCGACGGCTTCCGTCTGACTCCCCCAGCAAGGCTGACACCGCGCTCGAAAAAGCACCGATGCCAGCAACAATGTCCGTTTGCAGGTCGTGCGGCAGGTGGGGAGGTCCTTGCACAGCGCCGCTACCGTAAACAGCACCGGCCAATGCGCGGCAAACAGCAGTCGTTCCCACGAATTTGCTGTACGGACCACTTTGCCCAAACCAGGTCAAACACACCTCGATTGGCACGTTTTCACTATTGGCCGCTTCACTGGCGCCATAAACAGGGCGCTTCAGAACCTTGATGCCTTCACTGAGCGCTCTGGCATCGAGCACCACGTCGCAGGTTTTCGCCAGTCGCACCAGCCATGCGTGTTCCTCGAAACGGTTACCACCTAATGTGACGTTGCGTTTGTTTGTGTTGAGCCAGGCATTCAGCGCGCTTTGCTGCTCGATATCTGAATTTTCCAGCAGCGGAGGCGCCATCCGCAGCGCGTCTCCGTCGGAATCCTCCACCTTGATGACTTCTGCGCCAAAGTCTGCAAAGAGCTTTCCCGCATAGGCCAATGCCGCTCCACTACCTATTTCCAGGACGCGCAGTCCGGCAAGAGCGAGCTGGCTGGCAGATTCGTGCTTAATCACAGTCTGTTCCTTCATTTATGTGCCGTGATTACCAGGCGTCGACAAAGGCGCGACGGGGACGAGCCGCGCGCAGCGATGCCGAAGCGATGCCCTGACGAATCCATGTTCGCGTTTGTGCCGGATCAATAACTGCATCAATTTCAGTGGTTGATGCCACGTTGATGGCATGCCCCCGTTCGTATGCACGGGCCACCAGCTGTTCGTAAAGCGCTTGCCGTTCCGGCCCTTCCGGAACGTTGTCGAGTTCCTTTTTGAAGCCCAGGCGGATCGAGCCTTCCAGCCCCATCGGACCAAATTCGCCGGTTGGCCAGGACACTGAGCAACTGGCCGAACGAAAACCACCGCCTGCCATTGCCATCGCACCCAGTCCGTAGCCCTTTCGCAGGGCGATGGCCAGGATTGCGACACGCAATTTTGCTGCGGTCACGAACATACGGGATACGTGGCGCACCTGAGCCTTCGCTTCTTCGTCGGGGCCAACCATGAAGCCGGGTGTATCGATCAGCGAAATGATCGGCAGGCCATGAATATCACAAAGGTTCATGAACCGGGCCGCCTTGTCTGCGGCATCAGCGTCAATGGCCCCCCCCAGATGATGTGGGTTATTGGCTATGATGCCCACCGGCTGGCCTTCAACGCGCGCAAGCGCGGTGTGCATGCCGTGCCCGAATCCCGAACGAAGCATCAATACGCTGCCTACGTCGGCGATGCCTTCAATGGCCTTGCGGCTGTCATAGACGCGCAGGCGATTCTCTGGGACCACGTGTCGCAGTTGCAGCGGATTGGGCGCTGACCAGTCTTTCGTTCTGCCCTGAAACATCGAAAGGTAATGCTTGGCGAGCTCAACGGCTTGAGCCTCATTGTCTACGAGAATGTCGATGACACCGTTGGCAAATTGCACACTCGCAGGGCCAACCTGTTCAGGCTTGAATATGCCCAGGCCGCCGCCCTCAATCATCGCGGGGCCGGCCATGCCTATATTGGAATTCTTGTCCGCGATGATCACGTCACATACACCAAGGAATGCAGCGTTGCCGGCGAAACATCGGCCGGACACGATGCCCAGCAGTGGAACTTGCCCACTGAGTTCTGCTAGCGCCGCAAATGAAGGCTGGTATAAGCCAGAAACAAATGGAAAGTCCACATCTCCCGGACGACCACCACCGCCCTCGGCGAACAGCACAAACGGCATCTCGTCGCGGCTCGCACGCTCCACCAAACGATCGGTCTTGATGTGATTTCTCTTGCCCTGTGTGCCGGCCAGAACCGTTGCGTCATAGGCCATCACGGCACTTAACGACTGTTCATAGCCGAACTGGACACCGTTGATGTTGCCGATACCGGTGACGATACCGTCGGCAGGCGTGTTTACAATCAGATCCTCCTTCGTGCGACGGCTGGCCTGTGCAGCAATGACCAATGCGCCGTACTCGACAAAGGAGCCGTCATCACATAGATCTGCAAGGTTTTCGCGGGCAGTTCGTTGTCCGCGTGCGCGTCGCTTGGCCACTGCATCCGGACGAGCCTCGTCATACAGAATGGCATGGCGATCAAGTACTGCCTGCAAATCGGGGCGGATGGCTGCCAAATCGACGGTTTCAACGGCGACCTCTGCGTCTGTACCGTCCAACGCCGGTTCCAGCACCACCAGGATATCGCCCTCAGCCGCCTGACTACCGCCCTCGGCCCGTATTTGAACGACTCGCCCATTGAGTTCAGCGACAACGGAGTGTTCCATCTTCATCGCTTCGATGACCGCAATAAGCTGGCCTTTCAGAACCGCAGTGCCTGTTTCAACACAGACTTCGACAATGCGTCCGCTCAGTGGCGCGCGAGCGGCAACCAGCCCCTGGTCAAGTACTTCATGTACGACGGTTTTCTTGGCTGGCGGTGCGGTGGCAGTACGAGTTGTCTGGCTCATGAGCAGATCCTGCACCTGCTGCTCGCTTTCGAGCGCAGATGCAGTAGCGACCAAGTCCGCAAGAATCGATTCTATATAACGGGTATGGTTTTTTTGCAGGAGGAAATCATCACGATCGACAAGCGCCTTCAGTAAATGAATGTTCGTCGAAACGCCCTCTATCCGGAACTCAGCCAAACTGCGTCGCAAGCGCCTGACGACGTTTGAAAAGTCATCACTGGTGCTCGACACGATCAGCTTGGCCAACAGCGTATCGAAAGCCGGTGCCGGACAATAGCCGCTATAGGCATGCGTATCCACTCGCACATCTGGGCCAGCAGGTGGATCAAAGCGCTCCAGACAACCGAGCGCTGGTCGCGCCAAGCCGTTGGCGTCGGTGGACTCTGCTGTCACTCGCACTTGGATTGCATAGCCCTTCATCTGCGGCGGGTTCTCAGGATTCACGCCCAGCGCATCAAGGCTCTGTCCTTGTGCAATGCCGATTTGCAGCGCCACCAGATCGACCCCGGTGACTTGTTCGGTGATCGTATGTTCGACTTGAAGGCGAGGATTGGCCTCGATAAAAACAAAATCCGTTTGTACGCCGCTTTCATCTTCCTCAACGAGAAATTCAAACGTACCAAGGCTGCGATAGTTCACCTTCGAGGCAAGCTTGCGTGCGGCAGCAAGAATGTCCGTGCGCAATTGAGCCTTGAGAACAGGACTGGGTGCGATTTCAACCACTTTCTGGAAGCGACGCTGCAAGGTGCAATCGCGCTCTCCCAGCGCGACGACATGTGAGCCGTCCCCCACAATTTGCACTTCGATGTGCCGCGCACGGTTTACCAGGCGTTCTGCATAGAGGGCATCCACGCCAAATGCAGACATCGCCTCGGATCGGCAGCGAGCGTAGAGTTCAGCGATTTGATCCTTGGACTTTACGACACGCATGCCGCGACCACCGCCACCGCCCACTGCCTTGATGACGATACCCACGCGGCCCTGCTCGTCGAAGAACTGCTCGATTTGTTCCAGCGTGGCTCCTCCGTGTGTGGCTGGCATCACAGGTACACCGCACTCCCTGGCAAGCCGCAGTGCGCTGCCCTTGTCGCCAAACAAGGCCAATTGCTTGACTTCGGGGCCAATGAAGGTAATGCCAGCAGTAGTACACGCTTGAGCAAAATCCGGTCGTTCACTCAGAAAGCCATAACCAGGGTGAATGGCATCGCAGCCCTCGCTTTTTGCTGCAGCGATAATGAGGTCGATATCAATATAGGCCGCAGGACCCGCCCCATTCAGTGCAACTGACGCATCCGCCAGAATGCGATGCCGACAATTGGAGTCATCGCTCGAATAGACCGCCACGCTGAGCATTCCCAAATCACGTATGGCGCGAAGAATGCGAACGGCAATTTCGCCACGATTGGCAACCAAAATTTTCTTCATAATGTCCTGATATCCTGTCTTAATAGTTCTCTTGCTCACCACTGGCAGTTGCACCACCGCGGTAAATTAAAACGTTTACCGCGTTCGCGGCACCAGTTTGAATACGGCACGCGCGACAGCCAAAACCACGCCATCTCGGCCCTGAACTTCGCCCTCACAAAATGCGATGCTTTTGCCACGCCGTTTGCATGTGGCAATAATGTCTATGTTCGATTTGGCAGGCGTATAAAAATGAGTTGACATATCAATCGTGGCCGATCCAACTTTGAGCGGGTCGTGCGCTCGCGCCACGACACTCAATGTGAAATCCAGTGCGCTCATCAACGCGCCACCGTGAATATCGCCTCGACTGTTGGTCAGTTCGCGCTTCAATGTCAGATGTGTACGGCAACAATCACCTTCCAGGCTGATACTCTGGAGCCCAATATGGTGCATGAATGGCACATCAATTCCAAAGTGCGCTAATTGCAAGTCATCTGCCTCTATTGATAATTCCTGGTTTTTTATACTGCTCAAACTTGAATCCTCTAACGTACACATAAAAATAATCCAAAGATCATTGGGCAGTGATGTGTGCTTTGTTCACGACCTGCTGCCACTTATCGAGTTCTGCATTAATAAACGCTGTTACCTGCGTCGGTGATAACTGCGCGGGAATGCAGTTGTTGTCGGCTAGCCATTTCATGTTTGCCTTCGCTGCATTGGCCTGTTTCGCGATTTGATTGAGCTTGCTTACTATTTCCGCGGGCAAGCCGGGCGGACCGAACAGCCCTACCCAGGCTTGAGATTCATAGCTGGGATAGCCGGACTCAGCGATGGTTGGAATGCCTGGCAATGAAGGCAATGGCAGCTTTGATGTCACCGCCAATGCCTTGGCCTTTCCATTTTGAATAAATGCGGAGGCTGATGTTGCGTCCAGGAATGCAGATGGGATTTGCGCGCCAACCAGGTCGGTCATGGCAGGTGCGGCACCTTTATAGGGAATATGGCGCAGGTTTGCGCTCGTTACGAGTTTGAATAGTTCGCCTGACAAATGCGCAGAACCACCCACGCCACTTGAGCCAAAGGCGATGCCTGCCGGCTGCTTGTTAACATAATCGACAAATTCTTTTACGTTGTTTATAGGCGATGTGGCCGGCACCAACAGCACGTTTGGCGCAAGCGCCAGAATTGCTATGTTTGAGAAATCTTTCTTGGGATCATAAGGAAGATTTGGTTGCAATGCCGGGTAGATAACGTGCTGCGTCGCCGTGACCAATAACATATATCCATCGGGTTTCTCCCGCGCAACCACCGCGCTGCCGATTTGTCCACTTGCCCCCGCTTTGTTTTGCACTACCACACTTGTCTTCAGTGCTTTGCCCAAATCAAGCGCCAGGCGGCGTGCAATCAGGTCCGTGAATCCGCCGGGAGCGAACGGCACGATGATGTTGATGGGTTTCCCTTTTGGCCAATCCGTAGCACAAGCGCTAGTTGAAAAGCCCAGCGTCGATGCAGCGATGAGTATCGGGACGACCGAGAACACTCGGCGGTTCAATTTATAATGTGCCAGCATTTTGTCTCCGAAAATGTTGCCCTTTATTCATCGTTACGCTTATTGATAACGATGCCAGAGCGTTTTTATTGAATGCTTAATTTTTAACTGAGTTTGCCGAAGCGGTTAAATCAACAAAGAGCCAGTGTTAGCACTTTTCAAACCTTTGGAAGGCATGGCAAGCGTTCGGGTTAACACCAGCCGAATCTCTTTGTCAACGAAGCAAGGTTTGTCGTGCTCATGCGCGTGCAGTTCAGTGGTGTAATAGTAATTTCCGTGAGTCTGTGACACAATTCACATCTTTCTCTGACAGCTATAGCGGTTCGGCATAGATCTCAATTGGGGTGAACTGACGATGGACTTAAGACAACTTCGGACCATCCTGGCTATTGCGGAAACGGGTAGTCTGACCAAGGCCGCTGAACTTCTTCATGTCGTTCAACCCGCGTTGTCCCGACAACTGAAGCAACTGGAATATGAGCTGGGTACGCCACTGTTCGAGCGAAATCGTCTTGGAATGGTGCTGACCGTTCCGGGCCGTCGCTTCGTTGACCAAGTGCGGGTTTCATTAAAAGGGCTTAATCAAGCCAAGGCTGACATCGGAGCGGCGGCTGCGAACCTGATGGGGTCTGTTGCCGTAGGGATGCTGCCAGGGCTGGCCGCTGCACTGGCCGGGCCACTGGTCACGTCTCTGCGCCGGCAATACCCGGACCTGAAAGTAAGAATCGCCACCGGCTTTACGGATTTCCTGCAAGACGGCCTTGAAGATGGCAAGCTGGACATTTGCCTCATGGGCGACTACCTGCAGTCCGAGATGCTCCTGACGTCGCCGGTTTTTCGCGAACCCATTTACGTTGTGGGCCTACCTGGTTGCGGACTATCGCAATCCCATCCCGTTCCCCTGGCTGAAGTCGCAAAGAGGCCCATGGTGGTTCCGGAAGCGCAAAGTCTGCGCAACGCCATCGACCGGGCGTGCACCATCATTGGGGTTAACTTGAACTTGGTGGCTGAGTCAGACAGTACCGCCGTCATCCTGGACCTGGTTGAGCGCGGCGTGGGCTACACCATCCTGCCGGTCATGCCGATTACTCCTATGCTCAAGGCCAAGCGCATTGTCGGCGCACCCATCGTCAGTCCTCACCTCCGGCGGACCGTGATCATCGGCAGTCCGGTAATCAATCGCAACCCACATACCGTGAACGCCCTTCAAGGCGAACTGATCGGTTTGCTTCGGCCGTACGTTGAGCAATTCAGTTGCGTAGGTGTGGAGTGGCTGGCTGATACGCCATGATGATGGGTAAAGTGTAAGTCATGGTCTGACGGGTCGTCCAACACCATGCCATTACGCCTGGACAAATGCGCAATAGGGCGCACGGCGATGATGAACCCGAGGCGTCATGTTAAGTGCTGCTGCTCATGACAGCAGCACTGGTTCCGTTCAGCGCTGTTACTGCCAGCCCAGTTACTTCGCAGGGTCGGCCGGGATCCATTTTTCAGCCATTTGATCGTACTGGCCGCTGGCCTTGAGCAGGTGCATCCACTGGTCGACATACAGCTTGAAGCGCATGTCATTGTCAGGGATCAGGTATCCCATTTCGGCATATTGCAGTGGCTGGTCGGGATTGACCGCGCATAGCTTGGGATTCAGTTTGCTCTGGACCCGGGCCTCGGCTGCTTCGGTCACAAAGGCATCGGCCTTGCCATTGGCAACTTCATCAAAAATAGTCAGATTGTCCTTGTGCATGGTGAGCGACGCTTTTGCCAGCATGGTGCGTGCAAATTTTTCATTGCTGCCGCCGGGATTGGCCACAATCCGTACTTCCGGGCGGTTCAGGGCCTCGATGCTCTGATATTTTTCCTTGTCCTCGCAGCGGACAATCGGCGTCTTCCCATTTACCATGTAGGGTGCGCTGAAAAAGGCTTTTTTCTGGCGCTCCACAGATACTGAAATACCGCCGGCGCCGATATCGCATTTGCCGGCAGTGAAATCGGCCATCAGGTTGGCCCAGGTGGTTTTGACAACCTGCATGTTAGCGCCCAGGGTGCCGGCCAGGGCATTCATCAAATCGATATCCAGGCCTTCAAAGTGCCCACCCTGGTCGAAACTGAAGGGCTTGTAATCGCCTGGCGTACAGACGCGCAGGGTCTTGCTGTCAGTGACCTGTTTGAGCGTATCGGGGGCCGTCTGCGCCAGTACCGAAAGCGGCAAGGTGCAAAGCAGGGCGGACAGCAGGGTTTTTTTCATGGTTATGCTCCGAAGACAAGAATGGGAAAAACAGCAAGTCTGGCGCAATTTCAGATGCAATACAATCAGGCTTATCCCAATATACGGGTACACTGGCTGGTGCATACCCAATCTACAACATTGACACAATGAATACCTCGCCCTGGCT
>Ga0308157_10006830_pt1 | contig 13480 bp, 15 predicted proteins | sample PhyBR1_FD_201035 | JGI IMG/M metagenome (GOLD analysis project Ga0308157, IMG submission 201035) | Phyllosphere microbial communities from UC Gill Tract Community Farm, Albany, California, United States - DLSLB.R1 | ecosystem: Host-associated > Plants > Phyllosphere > Unclassified | place: USA...
TCGAAACTTCTGCATTCTTCGGTCCTGTAGCCAAGCTGAACGGCCCTTCATTCCCGCCTCCAAAACGGGAAGAATACCGGACAACTCATCTGCTACCTAAACCGGACAAATCATGTGCTTACGACACATGACTCTAAGGAGCATTGAGATCGGCGATTTGCCGCTTTATAATCCTGATCTAGATGAGAATACGCCACCCGCAGAATGGATGCGGTTTCGATCAGAAGTGAGTAAGACAAATGCCGTTCTTTTCGTGACACCAGAATATAATCGATCTGTTCCGGGTGCTTTGAAGAACGCAATCGATGTGGGGTCGCGTCCTTACGGTCAGAGTGTCTGGAGCGGAAAGCCTGCAGCGATTATCAGCGGTTCGCCGGGAAATATTTCTGCCTTTGGCGCCAATCATCATCTGCGGCAATCGCTGGTATTCCTCGATATGCCGACCTTGCAACAGCCCGAGGCTTATCTCGCGCATGTTGATAAACTCGTTGATGAAAGCGGCAAGCTTATGCCTGATACGGCAAAGTTCTTAGGCGAATTCCTCAAAGCATTTGATCGATTTGCCCAGAAGAATATTTGAGGTTTCGGTAACGGAATCTCGCATATCGGGTGTGCCGCATGGGGACCTCAGAACGACAGGATGCTGTCTTCTGTTTATTTTCCCTTATTTTTGGTTCTCGTCAGTCCCACTAAGGAATATTCGATATTCTATCTAGCCGCAGATTTACAGTCACCAGAGATGTTCAAGCCGCGCACTCCGCTATCGGCAACTGCACGACGAGCCGGATGGCAGGGTGTATGTATCATACACAAACAGTTGCGGATCACTTCGTCAGGTTAATCTAGATGGAGATGCCGCAAGCTTGGCCCGTATTGGAAATTGTCAGTTAGCGGTGCAGCTTAAATCGGGCGAATAGAATGCGTTGTCTTCGGAATATTGACTTTAATAGAAAGGTGGCGGGATTAAAACTTGCGGTGGAGTTTCCCTCACGTCGCATTTCAAGGGTATTCCGCATCTGCGGACGTGCCAGCATCCTCTGGATTTGCGTCTGTTGACAGTGTTTACGTGCGGCCCTAATTTATATTCAAGAATTCTTAAATACATATTTTAGTTTTCATGGTGATATGATGATTACACGCCGCCAAATCTGGCTGGGCGCCACTGCAGCTGCAGTTGGTATGTCGATGCAGTCACGATTGGGTAAGGCTGCTGGTTCGTCGGCTGGTGCTGCTGGGTTTTGGTATCCTGAAGAAACTGAACCACATGAGCGCACCTTCATGCAATGGCCGGTGAATCCCGCTGTGCATGACGATCCCGATTTTCTTTATGATATTCAGATAACGATAGCGAAAATCGCCAACACAATCGCGGATTTTGAACCAGTGGTAATGCTAGCGGCGGCACAGCACCATCGTGCAGTCCGCAGACTGATTTCCGGCAAAGTTGAATTATGGGACATTCCGACCGACGATTTGTGGTGTCGCGATTCCGGCCCGTCCTTTGTTGTCAATGGCAAGGGAGGTCTGGCTGTCACACAGTTCAACTTCAACGGCTGGGGTAACAAGCAGACCCACGGCGCAGATGGCCAGATTGCTGCGCGGGTAGCCGAACGGTTGGGGTTGCAGGTTTTCGACGCAGGTTTGGTGGGGGAAGCGGGAGGTGTTGAAACAGATGGACACGGCACGCTGATAGCCCACGAAAGCAGCTTCATCAATGCCAACCGCAACCGGGGCAGCAAAGCTGAAATTGAGCAGATGTTGCTGGACACGATGGGAGCGAGAAAGATGCTCTGGGCACCCGGAATTATTGGTGCTGATATCACCGATTATCATATCGACGCGCTTGCCCGTTTTGTTAAGCCCGGACAGTTGCTGATCCAGATGGGAGATAAGATCGATCCCGACGACCCTTGGTCGGCTGCCGCCTTTGAAACGCATGACATACTGGCTGCAGCAACCGATGCCGAGGGGCGCAAGCTGGATATGGTCATTTTGCCGGAACCTTATGACATACGTTCGAGCAACAGCGATTTCGTGTCTTCCTATGTCAATTACTATGTTTGTAACGGCGCGGTGATTGCTGCTGAGTTTGGGGATCGGGAAGCCGATGAACGGGCTGCGGCTATTCTTGGCAAACTCTATCCCGGTCGGGAGATTGTTACATTGAATATCGATCCCTTGGGCGAGGTTGGTGGTGGCATCCACTGTGCTACCCATGAGCAACCCAAGGTCTGATCATGTGGAACTGGCTGCGACGCAATACTGAGCCCTTGGCCGCGTTGGGCGGAATAGCTACGGCCTTTGCCGCGCTTTCCGCATTGGTCATTATTCCGTATCAGATAGGCCAGACTGATCTGATACAGCGTGATCAGACAGCGCGCGAAATATATCGCGAGTTCCTGAATTTGACGGTGCAAAAACCTGAGCTGGCGCAGGCCGATTATTGCTCGCTGAGAGGCACGACCGAGCTCACCGCCTATGGGGCATATGTCGAGTATCTGCTTTATACGTCTGAACAGATGATCGAAACCTCACCGGACTGGCGTGCGCCGATGGCCGGATACTTGAGTGATCACATGGAATATCTGTGCGATGCCGAGGGGCTGGGCGCGCGGGACGGCGTGGCTGATCTGCTGGCGCAGGCCGGACTGGTCTGCAAGCCCAAAAATACCTGTCAGGAAAACACGCGACCTTGAAGTGATATGGCGGAGAGGGTGGGATTCGAACCCACGGTGGAGTTACCCCCACGCCGCATTTCGAGTGCGGTACTTTCGACCACTCAGCCACCTCTCCGCATTGTGCACTACGGTAAAACGATCTATGAAAATCGCGCCGTCGGTAAGCATCTAAAGCGAATGCTAAGTGTGTAGCGGCTCAATAACGGGCCAAACACAATTAGACAAGACCTAATTTGCATTCCGGGACGAAAATTCTTGACTTTTCCGCTACCTCATATCTATAAGCACCTGACTTTATGTGTGGGGTAGTCCGCGCTTATTGTTTTGATTGGAGATTTCCGGTTTTCCGGGCTCTGATCAGGAGGCTGAGAAGCTTCCAAAATCAATCGACTGATAAAAAGACGGCCCGTGCCCAAGGCGCTTGCGTTGCTGGGTATGAGAGCTGGACCGAACGACCCGAAAGGAAAACAAATGTTCGCAGTCATTAAGACTGGTGGCAAGCAGTACCGCGTTGCCGCAAACGACCTGATCAAGGTTGAAAAGGTTGCTGGCGAAGCTGGCGACATTGTAGAATTTGCAGAAGTTCTGATGGTTGGTTCGACCATTGGCGCGCCAGTTGTTGAAGGCGCTCTGGTAACGGCAGAAGTCGTTGAACAGGGCCGCGCTCGCAAGGTTATCGCGTTCAAGAAGCGTCGTCGTCAGAACTCCAAGCGTACCCGCGGTCATCGTCAGGAACTGACGACTATCCGTATCTCGGAGATCCTCACCGATGGTGCGAAGCCTTCCAAGAAGGCAGAAGCCAAGAAGGCAGCTCCGAAGGCAGACGCCGCTGAAGGCGAAGCCGCAAAGCCAAAGAAGGCAGCGCCTAAGAAGGCTGCAGCCAAGGCTGAGTTGGCTGAGTAAATAGAAGAGATTAAAGGAGAAATCCAATGGCACACAAAAAAGCTGGTGGTTCGTCGCGTAACGGTCGCGATTCAGAGTCGAAGCGCCTTGGCGTGAAGAAGTTTGGTGGCGAAGCTGTGCTCGCTGGCAACATTATCGTGCGTCAGCGCGGCACCAAGTGGCATCCGGGCGCCAATGTAGGCATCGGCAAGGATCACACCTTGTTTGCGCTTACCCAAGGTTCGGTGTCTTTCCGCGCGAAAGCCAACGGCCGCACCTACGTGTCGGTCAATCCGATCGCGGAAGCAGCAGAGTAAGCCGGACCTCTATAAAGTACCGGCGTCCCATGGACCCGGTACATATGGCGACCTGCCAGAAGATCGAAGGGAAGATGGGACAACCATCTTCCCTTTTTTTCATCTGGAGGACAGAACAATGGTCGTCGAAGTTTTAGAAGAAGATTATTACGAGAGCTGTAGTGAGCGGGAGGACAGCTATGCTGATCTCTCGCCCGGATTAGCAGATCAGTTAGATTGCCCCGTCCTTGTTACCGAACGGCTGGTGCTCCGCCCGCCGCACACTGAAGACGTGGATGCAATTTCCTATCTTGCCGATAACACCCGCGTCTCCGCTATGCTCGCCCGTATGCCTCATCCGTACACCCGCGAAAATGCAGTCGACTTTGTCGAGCGCGTGCGAAAAGGCGAGATGGGCAATTGCATTTACGCAATTACCCAAGCTGAAACTGGCATATTTATGGGCTGTTGTGGCATCCACGCGCATAAACACGGCGAAGGGCTGGAGATCGGATATTGGCTCGGTGAGCCCTATTGGGGGCATGGTTTTGCCACCGAAGCCGCGCACGTGTTGATTGATCTGGCTTTCCGGGCAACGCCTATAGAACGGCTGCATGTTTCGTGCCGTGTCAGCAATGACGGTTCAAGACGGGTGATCCATAAGTGCGGCTTCCAGTTCAGCGGAATGGGTATGTCGGATTCGCTGGCCGTTGGTAACGTTCCTGTCGAACGTTACGTTCTTGACCGTCGGACTTGGATCGGCCTGAGAAGCTGGCAGTCATAATTATAAAAAATGGCCCTGTGGCTTCAGTTACAGGGCCGATAATGATCGGGGAATGAAATGATTGATATTCACGCGTTAAGCCGCGACCGGCTGACGTTACGTGCACTCGACAAAGGCGATCTGCACAGGTTTCGGGCAATCCGACTTTCGGCGCTACAGCTTGCGCCGCAGGCATTCGGATCGAGTTTTGATGAAGAAAACGCCTATTCCGACAGCGTGTTTGCACGTCGTCTGGAACAGGTGAATGGCAATGTTATTTTCGGTGCCTTTGATGGCGAGAACTTGATGGGCATTGCCGGGCTTTATCGGCACGAGCGCAAGTCGGAGCGGCATCGCGGCACTCTGGTAAGTGTCTATGTTGCGCCGGAAGCACGTGGATTAGCTCTTGGTAAGGCGCTTGTTGAACGGATTATCGAACACGCGGCGCAGCACGTCGTGATACTGGATGCGAAAGTCGTGGCGACCAATGAGCCTGCGAAGCGCATCTATTATGAGCTTGGTTTCAAATCCTATGGCGTTGAGCCAAAGTCGCTTTTCGTGCAGGGGCAGTATCTGGATCAGGAACTGCTCTATATCGATTTCAGCGATCCTGCGTGGAAACAGAATTTAGGCTGAAAACCAGTGTCGTCGAGTGGATTGAATTTGACATTTGTTCGTTACCTGCAGCGAAGTGATGCAAATGTCGGAATCGGAGCACTAGCTGTTTGCAGGACAAGGGTTTTGCTGTAATTGCAAATCGGATTGCACGAGATTGCGTGCGGTCCCAAGTTTAAGACGCGCTACGATACAAGTTTCGGATGCGTCACAAGAGGTAAGTTCAATGAAATTTCTCGATCAGGCCAAGATTTACATTCGCTCCGGCGCGGGCGGTGCAGGCGCTGTTTCGTTTCGGCGCGAGAAATTTCTTGAATTCGGTGGTCCTGACGGCGGTGATGGCGGTCGTGGCGGTGATGTGTGGGTCGAGGCGGTAGACGGTCTCAATACGCTGATCGATTATCGCTACCAGCAGCATTTCAAGGCCAAGACCGGCATGCATGGCATGGGCCGCAATATGACGGGTGGCAAGGGCGACGATGTCGTGCTTAGAGTGCCTGTTGGTACGCAGATTTTTGAAGAAGATAATGAAACGCTGATTTGTGACATTACTCAACTCGGTCAGCGTTATCGTCTCGCCAAGGGTGGTAATGGTGGCTTTGGCAATCTGCATTTTACAACGTCAACAAACCGTGCGCCGCGCCGCGCCAATCCGGGCCTTGACGGTATCGAGCGCACGATCTGGCTGCGACTGAAGCTGATTGCCGATGCCGGTCTGGTCGGATTGCCGAATGCGGGCAAATCCACATTCCTCGCAAGTGTGACAGCGGCCAAGCCAAAGATTGCCGATTATCCTTTTACCACGCTGCATCCTAATCTTGGTGTTTCGCGTGTTGATGGTCGTGAGTTTGTGATTGCCGATATTCCTGGGCTTATTGAAGGCGCAAGCGAAGGTGTGGGCCTTGGTGACCGCTTCCTTGGCCATGTCGAGCGCACGCGTGTGCTGTTGCATCTGGTATCGGCGCAGGAAGAGGATGTGGCAAAGGCTTACACCGTTATTCGTGGCGAGCTCGAAGCTTACGAGCACGGTCTTGCTGAAAAGACGGAAATTGTAGCGCTATCGCAAATTGATACGCTTGATCCGGATGCACGCAAGATCAAGATCAAGGCACTGAAAAAGGCCTGCGGGCGCGATCCGTTGCTACTTTCTGCGGTCAGTCATGAAGGTCTGAACGATACGCTGCGTCAGCTTGCAAGTGTTATTGATAAAAGCCGGGCTGCAGAGGCGGGTACGGCTGAAGCCGAAGACTGAGGATAATTATTATCTTAAGCGCATCTTGTCCGAAAACAACTTCACCCTTTTGGGGATGCGCTTTCGGTGCGGCGAGGAAATGAATGCATGCTGAAACAACTCAAAGACTATCGCCGCATCGTCATAAAAATCGGTTCCGCTCTGCTGGTGGACCGATCAACTGGTCTCAAGCAGAGCTGGCTTGAGACATTGGGTCAGGACATTGCCAATCTGGCGCGTGCCGGGGTGGAAGTCCTGGTAGTTTCTTCAGGGGCCATTGCACTTGGCCGCACAGTTCTTGGGCTGCCGAAAAAGTCGTTAAAGCTTGAGGAAAGCCAGGCGGCAGCTGCCGCAGGTCAGATCGCGCTTGCCAAGGCTTATGCCGACGTGCTCGGCAGCCACGGCATCAAGTCTGGCCAGATTCTGGTGACACTTTCAGACACCGAGGAGCGCCGCCGCTACCTCAATGCGCGCGCGACCATTGAAACGCTTTTGAAACTTGGCGCGGTTCCGATCATCAATGAAAACGATACGGTCGCGACAACCGAAATTCGTTATGGCGACAATGACCGTCTGGCAGCGCGTGTAGCCACTATGATGGGTGCTGATCTGCTGATCCTTCTTTCGGACATTGACGGGCTTTATACGGCACCTCCGCACAAGGACCCGAACGCGCAATTTCTGCCGCTCGTTACAACGATTACTCCCCAGATTGAGGCTATGGCGGGTGCGGCTGCATCCGAACTTTCGCGCGGTGGCATGAAGACCAAGCTTGATGCTGGCAAGATTGCCAATGCTGCAGGCACCGCGATGATTATCACCTCCGGCACGCGTATGGCGCCACTTTCAGCCATTGATCGTGGAGAACGCGCAACCTTGTTTGAGCCGTCGCGTGCGCCGGTTAATGCTTGGAAGACCTGGATTTCCGGCAATCTGGAACCTGCTGGAAAATTATTGGTCGATGCCGGTGCGGCTAAGGCGCTGAAGTCTGGAAGATCGCTACTGCCTGCGGGTGTGAAAGAGATTGAAGGTCAGTTCGAGCGCGGTGATACGGTTGCAGTGCTGAATGAAGAGCGCCGCGAAATCGCGCGTGGACTGATTGCTTACGATGCTGACGATGCGCGCAAAATTGCTGGGCATAAAAGCGATGAGATTAGTGCCATTCTTGGTTATGATGCGCGCGCTGCGATGATCCACCGTAATGATCTGGTGGTACGAGGTGTGACCACTACCGAGACGGAAGAAGCGTAAGGGGAAGAGGATGTTGAACAAAGTGGATGCCGGAACTGACATCGCAGCCATCATGGCAGAAGTTGGTCGTAAAGCCAGACAGGCAGCGGCTCCCCTTTCCATCGCTTCGCCTCAACAGAAAAACAAAGCCCTGCTTGCTGCTGCAGATAGCATCCTTGCAAGCAAAGACGCTATTCTTGAAGCCAACAAGCTCGATCTTGCCAATGCTGCGGAAAGCGGGATGGCAGCTTCGTTTGTTGATCGGCTGACACTGGATGACAGTCGTATTCAGGCGATTGCTGACGGCATTCGCGCTATTGCTGAATTGAATGATCCGGTCGGTGAAGTGATTGCCGAGTGGGATCGTCCGAATGGCCTCCATATCGAGCGTGTTCGCACGCCGTTAGGTGTGATTGGCGTGATCTATGAAAGCCGCCCCAACGTGACCGCAGATGCTGGCGCGCTATGTCTTAAGGCTGGGAATGCGGTGATCCTGCGTGGCGGTTCAGATTCTGTTCACTCATCGGCTGCCATTCACAAGGCTCTGGTTGCGGGACTGGAGGCAGCTCAATTGCCTGCCGATGCAATCCAGATTGTGCCGGTTACAGACCGCGCGGCGGTTGGCGAAATGCTCAAAGGTCTCAATGGTGCGATTGACGTGATCGTGCCACGGGGCGGTAAAAGCCTCGTTGCGCGGGTGCAATCGGAAGCGCGCGTGCCGGTTTTCGCGCATCTTGAAGGCATCTGTCATCTCTATATCGATAAGTCCGCTGATCTCGACATGGCGCGTGCGATTGCTGTGAATGCCAAGATGCGCCGCACCGGTATTTGCGGTGCGACCGAAACCTTGCTTGTGGATCGCGCGGTGGCTCAAACGCATCTGGTGCCGGTTCTTGAAGATCTGGCTTCGAAGGGCTGCGAAATTCGGGGCAGCGGTGAAGTCGTCGCACTTTATGAAGCCGCGACGCCTGCCGCGCAAGAAGACTGGTCTACCGAATATCTCGATGCAATCATTTCGGTGGCGCTGGTCGATGGTGTTTCTGGCGCGATTGAGCATATCAACCGTTATTCCTCGCACCACACCGAAGCTGTTGTGGCTAGGGATGCGGATGTCGTTGCACGCTTCTTCAACGAGATCGACTCGGCCATTCTTTTGCACAATGCTTCGACGCAGTTTGCTGATGGCGGCGAGTTCGGCATGGGTGCGGAAATCGGTATCGCGACTGGCAAGATGCATGCGCGTGGTCCGGTTGGCGTCGAACAACTGACCTCCTTCAAATATCGTGTTCGTGGAAACGGACAGGTTAGAGGTTAGGCTCGACATGATCTTATCCGAAAACCGGTACCCCCTTTTCGGGATCATGTGCTAATGCGGTTCGGCTTTGGGCTTTCCGCATTAAAGGCGAGTTATCCGGACGTTGATGCGCAATATTTGCGCATGCCGCATGTCGAAAAGGGCATGACGGTCGGCCTGTTTGGGGGCTCGTTCAATCCACCGCATGGTGGTCATGCGCTGGTCGCTGAAATCGCCATACGGCGGCTGAAGCTCGATCAGCTCTGGTGGATGGTGACGCCCGGCAATCCGCTGAAGGATAAGCGGGAACTTGCGCCGCTTGCTGAACGCTTAGAGCTCAGTGAGCATGTCGCAAGCGATCCGCGCATCAAGGTGACGGCGCTGGAAGCAGCCTTCAATGTGCGCTACACAGCCGACACTCTGGCGCTGATCCGCAAGGCCAATCCCGGTGTGCATTTCGTCTGGGTTATGGGTGCAGACAATCTGGCTTCTTTCCATCGCTGGCAGCGCTGGCGGGAGATTGCGCAGAACTTCCCGATCGCAGTGATCGACCGGCCGGGTTCGACTTTGGCTTATCTGTCGTCACGGATGGCGCAAACATTTTCCGATAGCCGGCTAGATGAACATTACGCGCCGATCCTTGCACGGCGTAATCCACCGGCCTGGACGTTTATTCACGGGCCGCGTTCTTCGCTTTCTTCAAGTGCGCTGCGTAAACAGAAATCGAACAAGTGAAGGATGTCTTGAGCACATCCGAAAAGTGTAAAGCCACTTTACGTCTAAGATGCGCTTCAAAAGAAGCCAAGACTCTTGAAAGAATACAGGGACTCTGCCTATCTTAGGTATGTGCGGTGCTTATGACTGCCGTACGGCGTTGTTCTTGTCGGAAAGGAACTACACTGAGAACAGCAATTGAGAAGAAGGCTCACCACGCGCCTTCACCGGTCGGGATGAACGAAACAGCTTTCGTGTCCCAGACCTTCGACGCGGCTTTGGCCAGTCTCGAAAACTCCAAAGCAGAATCCATTATCCCCATCGACATTCGCGGAAGATCTTCGATCGGCGATTATATGATCGTCGCTTCTGGTCGTTCGCATCGTCACGTGACGGCTGTCGCTGACCATCTTTTGCAGGCGCTCAGTCAAATGGGCTGCAAGAATGTCCGGGTCGAAGGGCTCGAGGGCGGTGATTGGGTTCTCATCGATACAGGCGATATTGTCGTCCATATTTTCCGTCCGGAAATCCGTGATTTCTATAATCTGGAAAAAATCTGGATCAACGACGATGCCGAAGATCAGCGCGCATCGGGAACGGTGCACTGATCAAGTCGTAAGAGGGCACTATGCGTGTGAGTGTGATGGCCGTGGGCCGGATGAAAGCCGGCCCCGAGCGGGAGTTGGTCGAGCGTTATTTCGACCGCTTTTCCAAGGCGGGACCGCCATTAGGGCTCGAATTTGCGGGTGTGAATGAAATACCCGAAAGCCGCGGACAAACAGCTGATCTGCGTAAGGCCGAAGAAGCACAGCGCATCAATGAAGCACTTGATAACGGGGCAGCCCTTATCCTGCTCGACGAGCGCGGCAAAGCGCTCGGCTCAGAATCTTTTGCTGAACGCATTGGCCGCATGCGTGATGATGGCAAGCGCCAGCTGATTGTTGCCATTGGCGGCCCGGATGGGCACGATCCTTCGTTACGATCGCGCGCAGATCTGGTTCTGGCGCTAGGCGAGCTCACATGGCCGCATCAGATCGCGCGTATATTGATAGCTGAGCAATTATATCGTGCTGCAACAATTCTTGCAGGCCATCCGTATCATCGGTCCTAGTTCTTTCATGTTTTTCAAATAGGTGGCGAAATCGGTCCTGTTTTTTGGCCGATTTTATAACTGCCTCTTGCATCACCTGCAGAAAACCATGTCACATAACTCACTTACCGAGACGTTGCCACAGATCGCTTTCGTGACGGATAGCGGCTTTCTCAAACCCACTCTTGTGGCTATGTGGGGCGTGCTCCGTCACTTGACCCTACCGGGTATCATTCATTTCTGGGGTGACGGCCTTAGCGACCAGGACTGGGACGCGGTCAGGCGTGTTGCGATGACAAATCCGGCTGTTACACTTAATTGCCTCGCTTTGTCGGCCGATGATCTGGATGGCGCCAAGGGGCCGACCGCACATATTTCAGCTGCAACGATGGGGCGTCTGCATATTCCAGCTCGAATTTCTGGTCGCGTTCTTTATATCGACGGCGATACTCAGGTCGTCGGTGATGTTGCACCGCTTTTCTCGCTCAATCTCAATGGTTGTCCGATTGGTGCAGTACGTGATTGCGTCGTGGCGAAGTGGTCGGCGCGCGGTCTTAAAGTGCGCGATAAATGTCTGGTTCGCGTAAGCGAGTTACAGGGACTGATGGAGCAGACCGATATATCGCGCTATTTTAACGCCGGTGTCTTGCTGCTTGATACAGATGCGATCCGCGCCGAGCCAGAACTACATCAAGCAATGCACGATCTCGTTCGAGCTTCCGCATTCCCGCTAGGTGATCAGGACCACCTCAATAATGTGTTTCGTGGTCGTGTGCATCTTATCAATCCGGCTTACAATTCTTCATGGCGCGATGCCTCCCGACAACGCAGACATATTGTCCGACTTGGTGGGGACGCCGAGGAAAGCAAGACGGTTCCGGATATTATCGTGCATTTCCATGGCCCGGAAAAACCGTGGAAAAGACCGCGCCGCGATCTTTGGAAAAGTCGCGCACGAGCCGTCTGGCGCTATCGCCGTGAAATGCAGGAATATGCGAGCAAATACCCTGACCTTGCCCTTTGAGTAATCTTCTTGCCCAATACTGCCACGAACAATGGTTGGACAAGCACGGATGCATATCACTCGGCTCGATCATATACAGCTGGCGATGCCAAAGGGCGAAGAAGAAAAAGCTCGTGCTTTTTACGAAGGACTTCTGGGAATTCCTGAAGAGCCGAAGCCATCAAATCTGGCGGTAAGAGGTGGTTGCTGGTTTGAGCGAGGTTCGTTGAAAATTCACCTCGGTATCGATCCCGAATTTGTTCCCGCCCGCAAAGCGCATCCGGCCTTCATTGTTAAGGAGCTGGCAAAGTTGATCGAAACGCTGACCGCCGCCGGTGTCTCTGTTGTCGACGATGAACCGCTGATTGGTTATGCAAGATGCTATATCTCTGATCCATTCGGGAATCGTATCGAATTGATGGAACAGCTCGCGTCATGACGGCTATAATCGGCTCTGCCGGGTTATGGTTGATGGTTCGTTAACAGTATGCGGCTAGTTTTGGCCTTGTTTGTTCCTGATATAGCGCGCCATGAGTCCATTTCGCCTTCCAAAAAAGTCTTTGCTGTCTGCCTTGATGCGGGCTGGCCTTGTTGCGACTGCGCTTATGTCGGGCGCAACGCTGGCTTTTGCGCAGGAAGGAATCCAGCAGCAGCGCGACAAGGCAGCAAGTGAATATGAGCAGCTCAGCACCGAACTCTCGGTATCAAGCGACAAGCTGAAGCAGCTCGAAGACGAGGTAGCCAACCTTAAGAAAGACCAGGCAACGATTACGGCAGCACTTATCCAATCTGCAAAGACTGACAAGAAATTGCAGCAGGATATTGCTGATAGTGCCGACAAGCTGGTTTCCTTGCGCGAGCAGGAAGACGGCATTCGCAATTCCTTGCGTGCGCGGCGCAGCATTCTGGCTGAAGTGCTGGCAGCCCTGCAGCGGATGGGTTTGAACCCGCCGCCTGCCATTCTTGTACGGCCCGACGATGCCCTGGCATCGGTACGCAGTGCGGTGCTGCTTGGCGCGGTTGTGCCTGAAATGCGCGAGCAGGTGGAAGAACTCACAAGCGATCTCCAAGATATGCAGCGTGTCACGGCCTCGATTACTCAAGAGCAGGACAAGCTCAAGGAAACACGCACTGCGCAGGCCGAAGAGCAGAAGCGTCAATCACTTCTTCTTGAAGAAAAGAAGAAGTTGCAGGCACAATCCGAGCAGGAAATAGAGACACAGCGCAAGCGTTCGGAAGAACTTGCGGCCAAGGCGGGTAGCATCAAGGAACTGATCGACGGGCTCGATGAGCAGATGGCAGGGGTCCGGGATGCGGCTGATGCTGCGCGCAAGGCGGAAGCCGAACGTCTTGCAAAAGCGCAAGAAAAGGCCGGAGAAGCAACGCCTGGCGAGAACCGCTTGCATGCTCAGATCGACTTTGCATCATTGCAGGGAAAGTTGGGATTGCCTGCTGCGGGCAAGACAATCCGACACTTTGCTGAAAAGGATGGTGTTGGCGGCAACATGATGGGGCAGGTGGTCGAAACCTTGCCCGCTGCCACGATTACGTCACCTTCCGATGGCGTTGTGCTTTATGCAGGTACATTCAGATCTTATGGGCAGCTCTTGATCCTGGACGCTGGCGGCGGATATCATATCGTGATGGCTGGCATGGGTCGAATCGATGTGGCGCAAGGTCAGTT
>Ga0308157_10006831_pt1 | contig 13479 bp, 12 predicted proteins | sample PhyBR1_FD_201035 | JGI IMG/M metagenome (GOLD analysis project Ga0308157, IMG submission 201035) | Phyllosphere microbial communities from UC Gill Tract Community Farm, Albany, California, United States - DLSLB.R1 | ecosystem: Host-associated > Plants > Phyllosphere > Unclassified | place: USA...
GTTGTCCGCACACTCTCCACATAGTTATCCACAGGCTGTGTTGCAGAGCGCGAGTGGCGCTTTTAGCGTGGGTGAGCGACCAGATGTCGGTAGTGCGTGGTTTGCTCATCGCGACCGCAGAACACTTCGCAGTCGCCACGCTGGAGGGCTTGCAGCACCCCAGATCACGTCAACGTCAAGCGCACCGGAGGGAGCACAGTGTCGTTAGCCGACATCTCGGAGGAGCGTCTCGGAGGACAGCGCGGGCCGGAGCGCACACCACCGCATGACCTCCTCGCCGAGCAGAGCGCCCTCGGTGGCATGCTGCTGTCGAAGGACGCCGTCGCCGACGTGATCGAGACGCTCAAGGGCGCCGACTTCTACATCCCCAAGCACGAGCTCATCTTCGAGGCGATCCTGTCGCTGTACTCGCAGGGCGAGCCGACCGACGTGGTCTCCGTCACCGATGAACTCATCAAGACTGGCGAGCTGGGTCGCGCCGGTGGCGCTGACTATCTGCACACCCTGACGTCCATCGTTCCCACGGCAGCCAACGCCGGCTACTACGCGGGCATCGTCGCAGAGCGATCGATCCTGCGCCGACTGGTCGACGCCGGCACGCGCATCGTGCAGTTGGGTTACGACGGGCAGGGCGACGCCACCGACCTCGTCAATAACGCCCAGGCCGAGATCTACGCCGTCACGGGGACCGAGACGGCCGAAGACTACGTTCCGCTGACGGTCGCGGTGGATGCCGCGGTCGAGGAGATCGAGGCCGCGAGCGGACGCGACGGCTCGATGACGGGCGTGCCGACCGGGTTCAAAGAGCTCGACGAGCTGACCAACGGACTGCACGGCGGGCAGATGATCGTCGTGGCGGCCAGGCCCGCCATGGGTAAGTCGACGCTGGCCCTGGACTTTGCGCGTGCTGCGGCGATCGGTCACGACCAGCCAGCGATCTTCTTCTCGCTCGAGATGGGCAAGAGCGAGATCGCGATGCGTCTGCTGAGCGCCGAAGGGGCCATCCCGCTGCAGCACATGCGTAAGGGAACGCTCGACCCGCGCGACTGGACGACGGTGGCGTCGACCCGCGGACGCATCAACGATGCGCCCCTGTACATCGACGACAGCCCGAACATGACGCTCGTCGAGATCCGCGCGAAGTGCCGGCGGCTGAAGCAGCGCGCGGGGCTGAAGATGGTCGTGATCGACTACCTGCAGCTGATGACGAGCGGAAAGCGCGTCGAGTCGCGCCAGCAGGAGGTCTCGGAGTTCTCGCGTGCGCTGAAGCTGCTGGCGAAAGAGCTGCAGGTTCCGGTCATCGCACTGTCGCAGTTGAACCGTGGATCCGAGGCCAGGCAGGACAAGAAGCCGCAGATCAGCGACCTGCGCGAGTCGGGCTCGATCGAGCAGGATGCCGACATGGTGATCCTGCTGCACCGCGATTCGGTCTACGACAAGGATGTTCGCCCCGGAGAGGCCGACCTCATCGTCGCCAAGCACCGCAACGGCCCGCGGACATGGCACCCGGCGGGGACTTCAACTGATCGTGACACCGGTCAGTAGTCTCGAGGCATGCCCTCGCGACGTATTCTCCTCGTGCTCTCCGGCATTGTCGCTGTCGGCCTGATCGGGTGCACACCGCAAGCGGAGCCCGACTGGAGGGCGGAAGAATCAGCGGCGCACGAGTTCGAGAGTGCCGCGTCGACGCGCGAGGGCTTTCTTGGTTCGGGCAGCATCCGCGTGGACCCCGGCGAGTCGTCGCAGTCTGAGGACAGCGACGTCACCCTGTCCTACGCGCTCGACGTGCGCATCGACGGAATGACCGCTGCCTGCTTCGGCGGGGGAACGGCGCGCGCAGGCGTGACTGTGCGGGTGGGGTCGTCGTGGACAGGTACTGAGCCCGTCGACGTCGAGTGCGATGGTGTGGAGAACGCGGTCGAGTTCGATGAGCCGATCGATAGGGTCAACGCGGTCCGCATCAACGGCATGCAGGCCGACGGCGCAGGCAGCGTTCTGGTGGTCGTCCTCAGGGGGTGGGGGCACCGGGCGAGTTCGCTCCGTAGCCCCGCATTCCGAGCCACTGCCGACCGCCTTACGGCCAGCTTGCGCTGATCAGCGACTCCGTCTTCGTCTGAGGCGGCATGTTGTTGACATCGTGATCGTTTCGTCGTAGCTTGATCTCGCACGAATGATCACTACTGAATAGGTATGCAAATGATCGAGACAGACGCTTTGCAGGTCGATCGGTGGCGCGAGCTCCGCGAGCGCATCGATGCTGCCCCGGCGGCCGATCGCGTCGAGCTGCTGACCGAGCGTGCGAACTGGACTCGTCGATCAGTCGTTCGCATGATCGACGCCGCCCGCGCTGGCCACATCGGCGGGGACTTCTCCGTGACCGACATCCTCACCGTTCTCTTCAACTCGGTGCTGCGGATCGACCCCTCTCGCCCCGAGTGGCAGGACCGCGATCGATTCATCCTCAGCAAGGGGCACTGCGCGGCTGCGCTGTACTCGACCCTCGCGTGGTCCGGATACTTCTCTCCCGATGCGCTGTCGACGTTCATGGCGCCGATGTCTGAACTCAACGGTCACCCCAACCGGCGCAAGGTTCCCGGGGTCGAGACCAACACAGGTCCGCTCGGCCACGGACTCCCGGTGGGCGTCGGCGCGGCACTCGCTGCACGGCTCGCAGGAGGACCAGAGCGGGTGTACGTCGTACTCGGCGACGGCGAGATGCAGGAGGGCAGCAACTGGGAGGCCCTGATGTCTGCCGCTCACTATGAGCTCGACAATCTCTTCATCACCATCGATCGCAACCGTCTGCAGCAGGGCGCTCGCACCGAGGACACCAATGGGCTCGACCCGCTTCCCGAACGCCTCGCCGCCTTCGGCTGGGAGGTACGCGAGATCGATGGTCACGACTACCTCGCCCTCATCGAGGCGTACCGCCCGTCGGAGTCGGGCAGGCCGGTCGCCGTGGTTGCGAACACCATCAAGGGCAAGGGCGTCTCGTTCATCGAGGATCGTGTCGAGTGGCATCACAAGGTGCCCACTGAGGAGCAGGTCGAACTGGCACTGAAGGAGCTGGCATGAGCCGTGAAATGTACGACAACCGCACGGCATTCGCCGACGAGCTCATCGCTCTCGCCGAGACGGACGACCGCATCGTCGCGGTGTGCAACGACTCCGTCGGCTCGAGCAATCTGACGGGATTCCGTGACCGATTCCCCGACCGGCTCATCAACGTCGGCATCGCAGAGCAGAACATGGTCGGCGTGGGCGCAGGTCTTGCGGATCGCGGGCTCATCCCGTTCGTGTGCGCTGCCGGTCCGTTCCTCACCGGGCGCTCACTCGAGCAGATCAAGGCCGATGTCGCGTACAGCGGGCACAACGTAATCCTCTGCGGCATGAGCCCGGGAATGGCCTACGGAGAACTCGGACCCACCCACCACTCCGTCGAAGACCTGTCCTGGCTCCGCGCACTGCCCGACATCGACATCGTCGTCCCCGCTGATCGCGAGCAGACGCGTCGTGCGGTGCGCGACGCCGTCGATCACCCGCGCCCGACGTACATCCGCGTCGGCCGACACAAGGTCCCCGACGTGACCACCGAGTCAACGCCCTGGGAACGCGGCAAGATGCAGATGCTCCGCGACGGCGGCGACGTGACCTTGATCGGCACAGGAACTCTCGTCTCCCGCGCGCTCGAGGCCGCCGAGCGGCTCGGCGACGAAGGAGTCCACGCGCGCGTGCTCAATGCATCGTGGATCGCTCCGTTCGACGAAGATGCAGTAGTGCGGGCGGCTTGTGAGACTCGCGGCGTCGTCGTCGCCGAAGAGGCGAACGTCGCGGGCGGCCTCGGCGCCGCTGTCGCATCGGTCATCGCCCAACTGCCCCGCAACCGCGTTCCGGTGCGAATCCTCGGCCTGCGCGAGTTCGCCCCGACAGGCAGCACTGACTTCCTGCTCGAGCACTTCGGCCTCACCGGCGAAGGCTATGCCAACGCCGCGCGGGAAGTATTGGCCGATGCCTGAACCCGTCGTCGCGCGTGGTCCGTTCACTGTCGCGGTGGACCAGGGCACCAGTGCGACGAAAGCACTCCTGGTCGCCGCAGACGGCACGATCGCCGCGCGCGCGAGTGCACCTCTCAGTCAGTCCCATCCGCAGCCGGGGTGGGTCGAGCAGGATCCGGAGGTGCTGCTCGAAAGTGTCCGTGGCGCCGTCACCGAACTGCTCAGCGGGTTCGATGGTGACGTGAGCGGTATCGGCCTGAGCACCCAGCGGGAATCCGCCCTGGCCTGGGATCGCGAGACCGGTCGGGCCCTTTCTCCCGTGCTCGGCTGGCAGGATCGACGCACCGCTGAGCGGGCGCGACGACTCGCACCTCATGCAGCCCGCATCCGCGAGATCAGCGGTCTCCCACTGGACCCGATGTTCTCGGCACTGAAGCTCAGCTGGATCCTCGATGAGGTCGATCCGGATCGCACCGCGTCGGCAGCAGGACGCATCGCCGTCGGGACCGTCGACTCATGGCTGATGAACAGCCTGGCGGGCGAACACCGCATCGAGGTCGGAAACGCCAGTCGAACCCAGCTGCTCGACCTTTCCACCGGAGACTGGAGCGACGAGCTGCTCGACCTCTTCGACATTCCGCGTCCGTGCCTGCCCCGAGCGTGCGCATCCGACGCTCCGGCTGCGAACTCAGCGTTCGACGGCATCGCCATCCGAGCCGTCCTCGGCGACTCCCATGCTGCACTGTTCGGCCACGGGGCCCGCACGCCGGGGGATGTGAAGGTCACGTACGGCACCGGCTCGTCGATCATGGGGCTCACCGATGAGGTCGTCACTGGGCCTGGGCTGGTCGGCACGATCGCCTGGGGCCTTTCAGTGGATCGACAGAACGAATCGGGCGTCGCGAGGGCCTTTGAGGGCAACATCCTGTCCACCGGCGCGACCGTCGCCTGGCTCGCCGGTCTGCTGGGCGTAGCCCCGGATGCTGTCGCCGAGCTCGCGCGATCTGCGCAGGACTCCGACGGGGTCGACATCGTCCCCGCCTTTGCCGGCCTCGGTGCGCCGTGGTGGGACGAGGATGCTGTCGCCATCGCCTCGGGAATGCAGCTGGGCACGCGGGGGGAGCACCTCGCTCGGGCAGCGTTCGAATCCGTCGCGCTGCAGATCGAGGACGTGCTCAGCGTCGCGGAACGCGAGATCGGGATAAGCATCGAGCGTGTCCTCGCCGATGGTGGGCCGAGCCGAAACTCCTGGCTCATGCAGATGCAGGCGGATCTGTCCGAACGCACGGTGAGGCGTCATGACGGCGCCGATCTGTCGGCCCTCGGAGCCGCGACCCTCGCAGCGGAAGCAGCGGGAATCGTCGACTCTTGCGGCTTCGTCGCCGACCACACCGACTTCATCCCGAACCCGTCGTTCGACGCGGCATCCCGTCGTGCGCGATGGAACCGCGCCGTGACGCGATCCAGATCCAGCACTGACACAAACGCCTGACAGCCGGCATACGCAACACCGGCACCTCGATCACGCGGACGACCCGCAACACGCTGCAAAGGAGCACAGATGACCACGAACGCACCTTCGTCCCTCGCCTTGTACAACGGACATTTCGATGGACGCACCGTCGTCGTGACCGGCGCCGCCCGAGGGATCGGACTGGGGATCGCGACTGCTTTCGCGCGCGCAGGCGCCGCCGTCGTGATCGCCGACCTCAACCCGGACGTGCTGTCGGCCGCAGAGTCGGCGCGAGCTGACGGACTCGACGTGCACGGGGTGCGGGTCGATGTCACGGATGAGACCGCGGTCCGAGACATGTTCCGACAGCTCGCGGAGCGCTGGGATCATCTCGACGTCCTCGTGAACAACGCGGGCATCATCCGCATCAACGAGCTCGAGAACACCTCTCTCGCCGACTTCAACGCGGTGATCGCGGTGAATACGACCGCCGCCTTCCTCGCGGCGCGCGAGGCGCTGCCGCTGCTGCGCGTGCGCGGAGGATCCATCCTCAACGCCGCGTCAGGACAGGCCAGGCAGGGGTTCGTCTACACACCCTCATACGCTGCGAGCAAGTTCGGCATCATGGGTCTCAGCCAGTCCCTCGCCAAGGAGCTCGCCGCGGACGACATCCGCGTCAACTGCTACTGCCCCGGCATCGTCCGCACCGAGATGTGGGAGTACAACGACCGCGAGTGGGGATCGCGACTCGGGGACTACCAGCCGGGCGAGCTCATCCAGGAGTGGATCGACGACATCCCGCTCGGTCGTCCAGCCGAAGCCGACGATGTGGCGGGCACTGTTCTCTTCCTCGCGTCGGACGCGGCGCGATACGTCACCGGACAGGCCGTCAACATCGACGGCGGAATGTTCATGAACTGACCTTCACCTCACGGAGAATCCATGAATACCTCACCAGACACCCTTCCGTCGGAGACGGCACTGATCCGCGGCGGCTCCGCCGCAGCCAGGACTGAGAAGCATCCTCTGCTGACCAGGCTGACGTCCGGATCAGGCGGCGCGCTGCTCGGACTGATCGTGCTGTTCGCCGTCTTCTCTGTCACCACCCCGCGGTTCTTCTCCGCGCCGAACCTCATCAACGTGGTGGACCAGGTCACGGTGCTCGGCGTGCTCGCGATCGGCGCCACCGCCGTGATCATCACAGGTGGCATCGACCTGTCGGTCGGATCGGTGCTCGCTTTGAGCACGATGGTCCTCGGCTGGTTGTCGCATGACGGCGGCGTATCGATGCCGATCGCGATGATCGCCGCTGTGCTGGTCGGCGCGCTCGCCGGTCTGCTCAACGGCCTGGGCGTCACGATCATCGGCCTGCCGCCGTTCATAGCGACTCTCGCGATGATGTCGGTCTGCCGGGGGCTTGCCAATCTGCTCACCGATGGCCAGCAGATCGTCGGATATCCGGAATGGTTCTACCAGCTGGCCTCGACGCGTTACCTCGGCTTCTTCTCGGTGACGGCGATCATCTTCGTTCTGCTCGCGGTTGCCGCGGCTGTGCTGCTCAAGTACCGTGCGGCAGGCCGCAAGGTCTATGCCGTCGGCGGCAGCGCCGAGGTGGCGCGTCTTGCGGGCGTGAAGGTCCGTGCGGTGACGACCTGGGTGTACGTCACCGCGGGAGCGCTCGCCGGAGTCGGTGCGATCATCCTCGCTTCACGACTCGATTCGTCGCAGCCAAGCGCCGGTACGGGCTACGAGCTCGACGTCATCGCCGCGGTCGTCATCGGCGGAGCCAGCTTGAGCGGTGGAACCGGACGCATCTCCGGCACCGTCATCGGTGTGCTCATCATCGGCGTCCTCCGCAACGGGCTCAATCTTCTCGGCGTCTCGCCGTTCATCCAGCAGATCGTCATCGGTCTGGTCATCGCAGGCGCCGTCGGAGTCGACATGCTCCGCCGTCGTCGCACCCGCTGAAACTCCAGTCCGTCCAGAGCCGGACGGGCGCCATAGAAAGGAAACACCCATGTTCCGATTCCGCAGAGTCGCGGCCCTGACTGCCACAGTCGTCGCCGGTGCGCTCGCTCTCTCAGGATGCGCGATCACGCAAGCAGCCGAGGAGAGCGATGGCGAAGGCGAGCTCGTCATCGGGCTTGCCGTGGCCAACCAGCAGGCCGACTTCTTCAACCAGATCCGTCAGTCCGTTGAGGCGCACGCCGACGAGCTCGGCGATGTGCGAGTGGTCATCGCCGACGCGAAGGGCGATGCAGACACCCAGGTGAGTCAGATTCAGGACTTCATCACGCAGGACGTCGATGCCATCATCTACATCCCCGCTGGAGCCACTGCCGCCACTGTCCCTGTTCGCAATGCCAAGGACGCTGGCATCCCCGTCGTCACCGTCGACCGCAACCCCGATGGTGAGCCCGGTGACACGTTCATCGCCACCGATTCGGTGGCAGCGGCCGAGGAGCTCGGAGCGTGGGTCGGCGAGCAGACCGATGGGGAGGGGAACATCGGCATCATCCAGGGGCAGATCGGAACCACCCCGGAGATCGATCGCGACGAGGGCTTCACGCAGGGGATCAGCGAGTTCCCCGGCCTTGTCGAGGTGGCTCGTCAGGCTTCTGATCAGTGGGCGCAGGACGAGGGCTTCGACATCGCCACCGACATGCTTCAGGCGCACCCCGACATCACGGTGTTCTTCGGACGCGCGGATGCGCTGGCACTCGGTGCAGCGAGCGCGGCCCGCACTGCTGGGCGCGACGACATCCTGATCGTAGGATTCGACGGCGACGTGGCCGGCCTCGAGGCTGTCCGCGACGGCACGCTCGACGCGACTGTCACCCAGCCCACGCAGGCGATGGGCGCCCTCGCCCTCGACTCGGCCATCGAACTCGCCAACGGTGAGGAACTCCCCGCCGAGCAGCTTCAGCCCGGTGTGCTGACCACGGCCGACAACGTCGAGCCCTTCATCGAGACCCACCCGTGATCCGGAGGGGCCCGCGGCAACGCCCGGGCCCCTCGATCACCCTTCTTCCAGGAGGTCCTTGTGAATGACGCAGCGACTGACGACACCGGCGCGCTCGGGCTGGTAGTGCGGGGAGCCCGCAAGATCTATCCCGGCACCGTAGCGCTCGACGGAGTCGATCTCGAGGTGCGCCCGGGTGAGCTCGTCGCGCTCCTCGGCGAGAACGGCGCGGGAAAGTCGACGCTCTCGAGCATCATCGCCGGAGTCACCCAGGCGACTGACGTCGAGATGACGTGGAACGGCGAGCCCTATGCGCCGTCGAGTCCGCGTGAAGCCATCGCCGCGGGCATCGGCCTCATCCACCAGGAGATGAGACTGCTCCCGGACCTCAGCGTGGCGGAGAACGTCGCCGTCGGACGGTGGCCGCTCGGCGGGGAAGGATTCCTCGATTCTCGGCGGATGCGCAAGCAGGCGATGGAACAGCTCGACCGGTTAGGTTTCACCGGACGGCCTGATCAGCTCGTGTCCGAACTGAGCGTCGCCGGTCAGCAGCAGGTGGAGATCGCAAAAGCTCTCATGCTCGATGCGAACCTGCTCATCCTCGACGAGCCGACGGCGGCTCTCGGCGCCGGGGAGACGGATGCCCTGTTCGAGACCGTCCAGCAGCTCAAGAAAGAGGGGATGAGCTTCATCTATGTGAGCCATCGCCTTGCTGAGATCCGCCGGATCGCGGATCGGATCGTCGTTCTGCGTGACGGCGCAAAGGTCTCCGAGCACGAGCGCGGCGATATCGACCCGGAGCAGCTCGTCCGCGAGATGGTGGGTCGGTCCGTCGACCGTCTCTTCCCCGACATCACGCTTCCGGCCGCCGACGCGGAGGTCGTTCTCACCGTCGAACGGCTCACCAGCCGACGGGCCGACTTCGAGGACATCTCGTTCGACGTGCGCGCTGGAGAGATTCTCGGAGTCGCGGGGATCGTCGGCGCTGGACGCACAGAGATCATGCGAGCGGTCGCGGCTGCGGACCCTCACGTCGATGGAACGGTGAGAGTCGGGTCGACGACGGTGCGGCACCGGCATCCGTCTGACGCTGTCGAGGCCGGAATCGTGCTCGTACCGGAGGATCGCAAGCACCAGGGGCTGGTTCTGGATCACTCCATCGAGGACAACATCGCCCTGCCGAACCTGCACGAGGTGGCACGGGCAGGCGGTTGGATCGGTTCGCACGCTGTGCACGAGCTCGCTCGCGCAGTCAGTGCGCGTCTGGGAGTGAAGGGACGGATGCAGGATCCGGCGACGTCGATGTCCGGAGGCAACCAGCAGAAGGCGGTGATCGGCAAGTGGCTCCAGCGCGCACCCCGGGTGATCATCCTCGATGAGCCGACTCGCGGGATCGACGTCGGCGCCCGTGCGTCGATCTACGAGGTCATCGCCGAGCTCGCTCGTGCCGGTGCAGCCGTGGTCGTCGTCAGTTCCGATCTGGAGGAAGTGCTCGGCCTCGCGCACCGCGTGATGGTCGTTGCGGAAGGCAGGGTGCGCGGCATCCTGCCCCGTGAGGAGGCAACCGCAGAGAAGGTGATGGGGTTGGCCGCCGCGGCGTGACCTGTGAACATGGCACCGAGGGAAGAGGACAGGGAATGACGCTCGATTTCAGGATTGATGGCCGCACAGCGCTGGTAACGGGGGGTGCGAGCGGGATAGGCCTGGCAATCGCGACAGGCATCGCCGAGCAGGGGGGAGCGGTGGGTCTTCTCGACAGGGCCGGTGCCGCTCTCGATGACGCGGTCGCGCAGATCGAGTCAGTGGGCGGTCGCGCGCTCGCGCTGGAGGGAGACGTCACCGACCGCGGATCGCTCGACGATGCCGTCGCGCGGGCCGAGGCGGAGCTGGGGGAGCTGACGCTGGCCGTGAACGCAGCCGGAATCGCCAATGCGGCAGCAGCCGAAGACATGCCTCTCGAACAGTGGTCGACGCTGTACGACGTAGACGTGACGGGTGTGTTCCTCAGCTGTCAGGCCGAGGCTGCTGTGATGCTCGAGCATGGCCGCGGCTCGATCGTGAACATCGCGTCGATGTCGGGAACCATCGTCAACAGGGGCCTCCAGCAGGCGCACTACAACTCCGCGAAGGCTGCCGTCGTGCATCTCTCTCGGTCTCTCGCGGTCGAATGGTCCGAGCGAGGCATTCGCGTCAACTCGCTGAGCCCTGGCTACACGGCCACGCCGATGAACAGCCGCCCGGAGATGATCGACCGGATGCGCATGTTCGCCGAGCAGGTGCCGATGCAGCGGGTGGCCGAACCGTCTGAGATGGCGGGGCCGGCGGTATTCCTTCTTTCGGATGCTGCGACGTATGTGACAGGAATCGATCTGATCGCCGATGGTGGTCACACCGCATGGTGAGAACGGCCTGCCCGATGGGTCACTGCAGCTAACGTAATGGGAATGACCGGAAACTCCCGCAAAGCGGGCAGCCAGCGGAGCATCGAACGGCTGCGCCTTCTCGCGAAGGTCGCGCGCATGTACCACGAGCAGGGCATGCGTCAGCCGGAGATCGCCGCGACGCTCGGCATGTCTCAGTCCCGAGTGTCCCGATCCCTGAAGGAGGCAGGGGAGGTGGGGATCGTCCGTACGGTCGTCGTGCCGCCTACGGGGGTGTACGCCGACTTGGAGGACGCGGTCCGTACGCGCTTCGGACTCCGCGACGTGGTCATCGCCGAGGCGGGGGATGATTCGGAGGCAGCCGTTCTTCGCGCTCTCGGAGCGACCGGCGCCGCATATCTCGACAGCACTCTGACCGGTTCCGATCGCGTGGGGATCAGTTCCTGGTCATCCACGTTGCTCGCCACGGCGGAGGCGATGACGCCGAGCACTGTGCGGACGGCCGTGGAGGTCGTGCAAGTGCTGGGTGGGGTGGGGAAGCCCAGCGTGCAGGTGAATGCCACCCGTCTCGCGGAGCAGTTCGCCCGCGTCACAGGGGCAACTCCTCGGTTCCTCGCAGCACCCGGTTTCGTGTCCAGTCGAACGGTGCGCGACGCGCTGCTGGAGGATCCGTTCATCGCCGAGCTCGCAGCGGAATGGGAGCGGCTCTCGGTCGTTCTCGTCGGCATCGGCAGCCTGGAACCGTCGCATCTGCTGCGGGAGTCGGGCAACGCCCTCGACGAGTCCGACCTCGACGGGCTCCGTCGCGACGGAGGCGTGGGCGATGTGTGCCTGCGCTTCTACGACGAAGACGGCCGCGAGCTCGACAGCCCACTGCACGAGCGGATCGTCGGCATCTCCCCGGAGACGCTGCGGAACGTTCCGCGCGTCATCGGGGTCGCTGGCGGCGCTCGCAAGCTGAAGGCGATCAAGGGGGCTGTGCGCGGTGGGTGGATCAACATCCTCATCACCGATGTCGCCACGGCGCAGGCGCTGCTCGACGAGACCGGCGATTCAACGGTGGGCTCGGATGTCGATGGGGACAGCACCTAGGACGCTGTGGATAGGAGCGTGGCCAGCGCACGCTCCTGGGTTCCCCCGGGATCCGGGCTGGACTGGCCCGACATCGTTGCAAGGGCTTTCCAGAGCGCCCATCCTTGCGCGCGTTGCCACGTCGCATCATCGAGGGCGACCGACTCGCGGAACGCCGCACGCGCCTCGTCATCGAAGTATGTCCAGGCCATGACCAGATCACATGCGGGGTCGCCGATCCCGCATGTGCCGAAGTCGATGACTGCCGAGAGCCTTCCTCCGTCTGTGAGGAGATTGCCGGTAGCGATATCCCCGTGAAACCAGACGGGCGCGGACTCCCACGCAGACGTTGTCGCGGCGAGCCAGATCTCTCGACACCGCTTCGCATCGACGTCATCTCCCAGATGTTCAAGGGCGATCTGCACTTGATCGCTGTATGCGCTCGGATGGCAGCCGCGGTAGAAGGAATGCTGTCCCGCTGAGGCGCCCGCATCTGTCGGGAGGGATCTCAGCGCGCACAGAACGGATCCCAGATCGACGGCCAAGGAGATCCGGTCGATCAGCGAAGTCTCGTCGATCGTGCTGCCGGGCAGCCACCGACGCACCGACCACGGGAGCGGGTAGTCCGCGCTTGGCGCTCCGACCGCCACGATACCCGGGACGAGAACCGGGAGCTTCCCATCGAGGAACTCGAGCGCGCGCTTCTCTTTCTCGACAGCTGCGGCATACGCCTCAGCGCTGGGCAACCGCACCGAGAGGTCATCTCCCAGGCAGAACGTCCGGTTGTCCCATCCCTGCTGCGGAACCGCGCGAAGGCTCAGTGCGCTCCAGTGCGGAAACTGCTCCGATATGAGTTCGGATACCAGGGTCTCGTCGATATCGATCATCTTTCCTTCCCGTGAACCGTCACCCCAGGTCGGCAGCTGTGGCGACGACGGTAGCGTACAGGTCGCCGAGGCCGGCGAGGGCTGCGCGGTGGAGCTGTTCGGCGGGAACGTCACCTGCGACCGACGGGAGACTGCGCGTCGCGGTTGCCGCGGCGACGACTGTGGGGCGGTTGCCACGCAGGAATGCTCCTTCTGTCGTGTACGAGACGCACATGTGGGTCATGAAGCCCGCGATGACGACATCCTCGTGTCCAGCGGTGTCGACGAGGTCTCCGAGCTCGGTGCCGACGAACGCGTTCGGCGCCTGCTTGACGACGACAGCTTCGCCGTCGATGGGAGCGACGCGGGGGTGGATCGCGCCGATCTCCTCGTGAAGGTCATAGGCCGATCCTGGCCCGCTATCGTGCTGCACGTGGATCACGGTCGCGCCGACGCTGCGCGCCTTCGCGAGGAGCTCGGCGGCCGCATCCAGAGCCGTCCCCCATCCGTCGAGCTCCATCTCGCCACGTGTGTACGTGTTCTGGAAGTCGATGAGCACGACGGTGGAATCGGCCAGTACTGCGGGGGTGTCGGTGACGCCGCTGAGTGCGCGGAGAGTGGCGGAGGGGGTCATATTCGGGTCAGCGGACGCCGGTTTCGGCCGAACTCCACAACCGGAAGGGGCCCCACTCATGGGTGCACCGAAAGTGACCGTGATCGCCTTCGAGGGGATCAGCCCGTTCCATCTGTC
>Ga0308157_10006832_pt1 | contig 13475 bp, 8 predicted proteins | sample PhyBR1_FD_201035 | JGI IMG/M metagenome (GOLD analysis project Ga0308157, IMG submission 201035) | Phyllosphere microbial communities from UC Gill Tract Community Farm, Albany, California, United States - DLSLB.R1 | ecosystem: Host-associated > Plants > Phyllosphere > Unclassified | place: USA...
CTCTGGCCAGCCTCTGCCTCGCCGTACCCAATCCGAAGAAATGACCACCGTTCCCACTGAAATCAACGCCGCAGCCGTCAAGAACAGCGCGACCGACAAGCACACCCCGATGATGCAGCAATACCTAGGTGTGACTTATCAGTGATGTGGAATTACTAACGCCGCGAAACATGCGAGATCTGCGCAAAGTCCAACAGTCCCCCTTTAGTCCGCCGGATGCCTACATTGCCAGCGGTGATATGGCATAATTTCACACGAGGGTCACAGGGCGTATATTGATGGACCTTCCGCTAGGAATACCAGTTGTTCGAAGCAAAATATTTTACTGCCTTGTTGCCTATTGACCTACTGGCCCATTGCTCTAAAACGGGCCGGGTAGTTAATAGCGTTAAGAAAGCATGCTCCTAAGAGGATGTGTAAGTCCGAAGGATTCACCAGTGAGGTGACGCTATGACGGGAAAACCCTATGATTACGATCCAAAAGCACTAAGAAAAATATTGCTTTCGCTCGAAAACCATGAACACGTATCTTAGAGCTTAGTCGCAGCTCGAAGAACGTAATATCTTCCCCAATCTGAGACCGGACTGCGATTAGATTAACGTTTGCGCCCCCTTTGACCGCAGAGAGGTCGTAGGGCGTGTAGGCCATTCCAGTTTTATTTTGGCCCTTGCCGCTGCTTGTCAAAATTTGGTGCCAAGTGCGTTGACGCATGTCAACTAAAAAGTCGCTGAAGCTCTTAAGCTCGTCCTTTTCCCAGTCGGAGAAACATTCGAATCCACTTCGAAAATATTTCAAAGCAACGAAAGGAGCATCATTGTCTGAGGAAACGCCATTCGCGGCATTTGTCAGCGACATTATCTTCGCTTCCACTTGCGAAAGCTGAAGCTGCGATGCGGCGCTAGGTTTAGAAGCGGCAGCATTAGCAGTGGCGTTTTTCGCTTGCTCGCGAATTTTTCCTGCTGGAAGCTTAGGCGGCTTCTTTGCCATCGTCCGATGAGCCGTAAATTTCTGTGTAGTAAGCCAAGATGCTCGATTTCGGCAGAATTTCCTCGCAGCGTGCTTCGGGAGAGCGATCGCCGCGCGCGTCCACCCATGGACGCTCGGCGTGCGTCATCGCCTCAAGCTTCTTGGCGGAATATGGGCCGTAAATTTCCTTCACCTGCTCCAGAACAGACAAGGTGTCTTCTTCCAAACCTTCATCGCAATTCCCTTCCAAAACCGGAAGCGCTTGCCAACCATACTGCTTAAATTCATGCCACACGGAAGGAGCAACCGGGCCATGGGGCCAGGCCTGCATGTCCTCTTCGAAAAGGGGACGTCCGAGAGTCATCATGTGCCATGCTTGCGCGAAATAAAGCAGCTTTTGCACTTTAAGATGCGTGACCACATCGCCAACGCTCACATCTGTAAGGTTTTTGATAAACCACTTTGCGACCGAAATTGGCGATGCCATGATCTCTCTCCTGTTTCCTGTATTTTACCCCATTCATGACCCGAAGACTTCGGGCGTAGCATGCCGATCGTCGTTTCGTTGACGCCTTCAACGCATTCGACGGCTGAGGGAAGGGGCACGTAGCATAGGCACGAATGAATGCACTGTCAACTAACGAGTCCGGTCTGCCTGTCCAATGAGCGAATTCGCACTCACATTGCGATGAAAGCGGCGCGCACAAGCTAGGGAATGGAGCAAAGCAGGTCGCCAGTAAAGGCCCCGCCACTGCGCCACAGCTACCAACCGATTGCGCAACGAGATGTTGGAGTGGACAAGGGATCTCCTTCCAGCCTCAGCGACGTCCGGCGACATGAACGACCGTTAAGACCATGGAGCGCGTGACGTGTTAACTTTGGTTGGGCTCGGCGCCCCGCCCTATGCCCGCTCGACGTCTAGGCGATGGGCAAAGCGCCCAGACAGCCCCTATAATGCGACCTCTCAACGCGCGGAGCGACCCTCGATGGCCTTCATCCCCTTAGACCGCTCCTTCATCGAATGGACCAGCGACACACGGCCAGAATTGGAGGCTTGGCGCATCCCCGGCTTTGACAGTGCCCCTTTGAAATGGCTCGACATATTGGCGAGAAAACGCGTCGTCGTGTTGGCCGAAGGCGGATCGGGCAAGTCGACCGAATTTGGCGCGCTCCATCGCTCGCTGATCGGCGAAGGGAAACACAGCTTTGAATTGACCGTCAAAAAAGCGGGCGAACGAGGCGTCGCCGGGTCGCTTGGGCCGAAGCAAGCGCGCAGGCTAGAAGAGTGGCGCGAGTCCGATGAACCCGCATGGTTTTTCGTCGATTCGGTGGACGAGTCGAAGGCGGCTGGCGTGCGCCTGTTGGACGCCTTGGAGCATGTGGCCGAAGCAATCGAAGGCGCGGAAGATCGCGCCCACATCATCTTCTCCGGCAGGCCCTCGGAATGGGAATACCGAAAAGACTTCGACGCTTTCATGAAGCTTTTGTCTCCGCCTGCGCCCCCGTCGGAACACGACGCCATTGACGTGGATGATGTGGTGGTTAGAGCATTTGACCGCAAGCAACGCCAAGAGCCGCCTGCGCGGGAAAAAGCCTTGGTTTGCATCATGGCGCCGTTGAGCGACATCCAGGTTCGAACCTTCGCCAACGCCAACCAAATCCAAAACGTGTCTGCCTTCCTCGCGGGGTTGGATAAATCAAACTTGTGGTCTTTCGCGCGGCGGCCGTTGGATTTGGATTGGCTCGCCCGCTACTGGCTAAGCCATGGCAAGTTCACAAGCTTCGAGCGCATGTTGGAGGCCAACCTCACCGAACGATTGACCGAAGCAAATCCCGATCGGGCGCGAGAGCTCAAACTGGATCGCGAAACAGCGTTGGGGGCCTTGGAACGGGTGGGCGCCGCATTGGTGCTGGGTCAGATGCGCGATCTCGAGGTTTTCGACAGCGCGAGCGGCGCCACGCCTAGCGAGGCGCTGCGTCTGCGCGACGCGCTCCCCGACATGCCCCAAGCCTTGCAGGCCGATCTTATCAACGCGGCGATTTTCGTTCCGTCCTCGGCTGGCCTTGTCAGGCTCCAAAACGACAACGACGGGATCGTCCGCTCTTATCTCACCGCGCGCTGGCTGCGCCGGCTGCTTCAAAGCAACTGCCCATGGAGCGCGGTGAAAAACCTGCTGTTTGCCGACACTTACGGCATCGCGACTGTCAAACCCACCATGGCCGGAGTCGCCGCTTGGCTGTCCATCTGGGAGCCCCGCGCGGCGGAGGAGCTCGTTCGACGCCAGCCCATGGCATTGGTCGAGCACGGCGACGCATCAAGCCTGCCAACGCCCACGCGCCGCGCCGCGCTAAGTTCGATTTTGACGACATTGCGCGACGAAGATGCGATCCCGTTCCTCGCCCATGATGGCCTCATGCGCTTTTCTGGCGCCGACTTGGAAGAGGACATCAATACCATATGGAAAGGTCTTTCGAGCGCTGTATCTGGCTCCGAGGCCCCGAGGCAACTTTTGCTGCGCTTGATCGCCGAGGGACGACTGCGTGGCTGCCTTTCAATCGCATTCGACGCCGCGATTGCCCCCGGCTCCGACACGCTAACACGCGCCCTTGCAGTCCAAGCCATGGCCGATGTCGACGATGAGCTGCTGCTGCAAAGCTACGCGCTATTTTTGCGAAACAATGCGAACGGGCTGGACGTTGGCTTTCTCTGGCGCGCCGTGGACCTGATGTTCCCCAACGCGGTGACTGTCGATGATCTGCTTGCCATGCTTCCCAAATTGCTGGGCGGCGAGTTGACGGCCGGCTACGGCATTGAATACTACGGCCCCCACCTCGCGAAAAAAATCGTCAAACTGAACGACGCCAAACTGCTCCTGACAGCTCTGATGGCGCGATTCCCTCAGAAATCCAAAGAGATTTCTGAGGACGAGATGGAAACCTTCTCGCCACTTACCGACACCATGGCGCTGTTGGGTATCCGAATCTTGGATCTGGACCCGTCGCCGACGCCATCGACGATGGCCATCGACGCTTCACTTCGGCTCACGGCTCTCACTTGGCGCCACGGCTGGCGTGAAAATGCGCTCAACGACTTGACAAGCCGCCTGCGCTCGACTCCCCAACGTCGGCGAGCGGCCCTTTGGCGCTTGTCCGAAATTTACCCCTCGATCGAAGATGACTCCGACGCGCCGTTGAACGACGTGTGGCAACTGAGAATGGCTCGATTCGATCCGGACGTCGGGCTGGCCGATGTCGACTGGCTGCTCGACGACGCGAGGACGCGCCCGAAGGCGGATGAGCGGCTGCTAGCGTTGCGCCTGGCCATGTTCGTCTGGTTTCACAACGATAGACCGGAGGCGCTGCTGCGCCAGGCCACGGAAGCGACGAACGGCTCGGAACCTCTTTTAGAGGCAATTGATTTTTGGTTAAAACCTCAGGTTCAAACCCAACAGCAATCGCGTTTGGAAGAAAGTCGAGCGAAATACGAAGCCGAAAGTCAGGACCGAGAGCAAAAGCGGAAAGCGTCATGGAGCGCCTTCGTCGAACGCATTCGCAACGACCCGGCGCAACTTAAAACGCTTGCGCCCCCAAACCACGAGGGGATCGACGCGCGGATTTACCATATTTGGGAGCTGCTGGAAGGCCTGAGCGCCAACTCCCATGGCAAGTCAATGTCGGATGTGAATTTATTGAAGCCGATTTTTGGGGTGAAAGCGATTCCATATATTGAAAGCGCGTTCATCCGCTATTGGCGACTTGGCGCGCCCGAGCTGCGGAGCGAAAGAGCCCCGGAAGAGGTCAACATTGTCACCAGCATGGAGCGACTTGGAATGGTCGGCGTGTCCTTCGAAGCGGCGGCCGACCCGACTTGGCCAATCGGGCTCGATGATAGAGAGTCTGAGCTCGCCACTGTCTACGCGACCTTGGAACTTAATCAGTTTCCAAAATGGTTCGAGCGATTGGCAACGACCAAACCAAATCCAACGCGCAACGCGCTGCGGCGAGCTTTCGCGCCAGAATTGAGCGCGGCATTCTCGGGGGAGCGCCGCGAAGTTTTGGAGCGCATTGCGAGGTCGCAGGCCTCCGTCGCCGCTTTGGTGGCGGACGACATGCTTGCGCTGCTATCCGAGCCTGGTTGTCATCCTGCGGCTCTGCTGCGATTGGTCCTGCGCATCGCGCGGCGTGGAGGCCAAGATCAAGACCGCCTTTTGCACGTCGCGCTCTCGAAGGCCCAAGGCGCTTCCATGCCCGACGTTATCGCCGCCTACCTCACCTGCGCATTTGCTCTGAATGGCCAAGCGGCCACCGCTGCCCTGATCTCAATCGCCGCCAAGCTGCAAGGCCCTCAGAACTCCGACCTCGCGTCGGCGCTTCTTCCTGCAATCTCGGGGTCCCATTGGCACGTGGCCGAAGAGGAAGATAAGGCGCCCGAACTGTCGACGGAAGATTTGGTGGCGTTGACGCGTTTCGCCCATGCAGCAGTGCGCCCTGCGGACGACAACGTTCGGTCCAACGGAAAAGTTTTTTCACCAAATGATCGCGACAATGCCGAGAGCGCCCGCGGCATGCTGTTCAAGCGGCTAGCCGAGCGCCCTGGGGCCGCCACTTTCATGGCGCTGCGCCAGTTCGCAAACGACGAGAACTTCCCTGTTCCTCGGTCTTGGATCAGGCAACTGGCCCGCGCTCGCGCCGATCACGACTCCGAAAGCGCGCCATGGAACGCGCCGGACGTCAAAGCTTTCGAAGACGATTTCAACACTGTCCCGCGCAACCCCGAGGATCTTCAACGCGTGGCGATGGCTCGCATCGAAGATTTGCAGCATCGGCTCGTCCATTCGGACTTCGGGCTTGGCGCCCAAGTGAAAAACTTAGAGCAAGAAGTGGACGTGCAGCGTTGGATGGCCGGAGAACTTGCAGCGACACAGGGCAGAAGCTATACGCTCGAACGCGAGCCTCACGTCGCCAACGAAAAAGAGCCCGACATACGTCTTAGCAGCAAAGGGAGCGACGCGCGTCTCCCGATCGAGATCAAGGTGGCCGAGAGTTGGAGTTTGTCTCAGTTGGAGGAAGCGTTGACCACGCAGTTGGCCGGAAGGTATCTTCGAAATCGCAACGGCCGCTGGGGGATTTTGCTGCTGGTCCATCAGCATGGTCGCAGTCAGGGATGGGAAGCGTCGCCTGGCAATTTTTTGTCGTTCAATCAAACGGTTGAGCATCTTCGAAAACTGGCCGCTGAAATCGCTGCCGCTGACAGCACCGGTCCTCAGATGCAGGTGTGCGTCATCGACGTTTCATCCGTGGAAGGGCAACGACGCGCTGGGAAACGTCCCAAGAAACTGAAAGCGTAGGATCATAGTGCCTAGACCGAATCAGGCTTCCACTGGCCAACGGAGATCTGCATCGATTCAGGTCCCGTCGGTTCATCGCGCAAGATGCAGGGCGCGCCTCACGCTGTGAAGTGCTCACCCCACACGACTTTTCGACGTTCTCGCATTGCCCACCTGAGCTCAGCCGCCCCCTCGGGAGAGAGGCAATGGCGCGTCGTCCACTCACGGCAGGCGCGATCGTCCCAATCCCTTTCTGCGATGGCATGGGTCCGAATGTCGTAGTCGTCAAGGACGCCCATTGCGCGCAGCTCTGTGGGATTGAGTTCCCAACAGCGCGGGGGAAGGCGGGATAGAGTTGCAGACAGTGTTGTCATAGGCAGATGAAAAAGATATATTAAGTCTAGTTCTCCCGCCATTGAGTCCACATGTCAACTACCCCTTCCAATGCCGCTGTCACCTCGCCGATCGATCCGGCGCTGTATTACAAAAACGCCGCGAATCTCGCCGAAGCCGAAACCAAAAGACGCCAACAAGTTGCTATCATTGAACAAGCCGAATGCGTATGGGGGAAACTGTATTTGCGCCGAGTTGCGGCGGACCCAAATCCGTTGACGAACAAGCCTGATCTGTTCGAACTGGTGATTCAAGACTCGCAGGCCTCTGAGTGCGGTGTGTTCGCCATTGAAGCTTCGATTGTAGGAAAATCCATAGCGGGTGGGCCGCGAGCCATTTTCAGAATATTGGCGAGCACGCCAGATGCATTAGCCGAGGTGGCTAAATTGTCGCCAGCAGTTAAATCTGCTTTGGACGCTCTGTCGATCGCGCAAGCTTCGGCAACGCTGCCTGCCTCGCCGCGCACACCTGGATCGGGCCGACTGTGACAATGACCTGCTTATTTTATTCTGCTTAATAAGCGTAGTCATGACGTCGTTGTCCCTGGTTTTAACCTTCACCTCAACCGCACGTCGTCGTAATCCCAAACCTATTCGCGACGCTCAGCCAAAACATCCCGCTGCATTTCCAACTCAAGCAGATATCCAGCCATGAGTTCAGAGTCTTTACCGCTAACCAAATGACTATGTGGTTGGCTATCACGGGTTGAGCCAATGCTGCCAATGGCGTTCACGTCTTTAGCGCGGATATCGGCGTCGAGCCGATCGCTGTCGCGGACCTCTCGCAAATCACATGCCACGAAGTCACCATCGAACACTCGCTCATGCCCATCGCGGTCGACGCAAAGCGCGCTGGCAACGCGAAGGGATCGCCATAACCAGCGCTCACTTCTTGGCGATCATCATTTCGTAGTGGGCCGAGTGCTCTGCTCGCTCAAAAATTTTTTTGAAGATAGCCAACTGATCGTCGATCGCGTCTGTGCCGAAGGCGAAATGGGCGTCGTCGTGCGAAAAGTGAGAGCCGTCGTTCACCCAGGACAGCAACGAGCGGCAGACAACCTTGTCCCTGCCGTCGAATTTTTCAGAAAGCTCGTCAAAGTCCACGCCACCAAGGATTTTGAAGTAGTGCTCCAAGATCCGCCGCATCGTGTTTTGGATGGTGAGCGGATTCTTTTCGCCCTTGCGCACCTCGTCCCATAAAAGATCGTATGTCGTCTTGATGGGGTTTTCGTCATGCCGCTCCAAGCGCGGCCCGGTCGCCGTCTTGCGCACCACCCAGTAGCTGCGGTCGAGTTTGCGCTCGGCCCCCTTGCCCCCCTTGCCGCCGCCTTTACGGTTCTGAGGCGCCTGATAGCACACCTCTTTGTGAAAGTAGACGTTGTGAGTCAGGACGAACACCTGCTTGACGTTGCCGCGGCCGCTCCTCATGTCCTCGAACAAGGCCCGAATCAAGCTGCTGACGATGAAAAGCACGTCGCTATCCATACTGGACACCGGGTCGTCGAACACGACGATACGGTTCATGGCCGCCCCGCTCTCGCTGTCGCTGCCCTTGATGAGGTAGTAAAAATACAGGAACGTGACAAAGGACTTCTCCCCCTCGCTTAACGAATGCCGCGCATCGGTCCCGTCGTGGCGCACCAGCTTGTAGCGCGGCTCGTCGGGGGCCTTCGCCAACGCGAACGTCTTGAAGCCAAACGATTTGAGCAGCTCGTTGATCGCGTCCACCGTGGGCTGGACGCTCGTCGCGGCCTTGGATAGCCGACGCAGCTCGCCCTCCGCTTTGACCCGTGCATGATCCGCCGCCAGCATCTGCCGCTGCAGACTCGCGATCGCCGCGCCGAGCGCGGTTTTCTTCGCGCGGTAAGCGTCGAGGTCCACCCGCATGTCGTCGAGAATGAAGCGCCAGACTTGCGCCGCCAGCTTCGTTTTTTCCTCGCCGATGCCGTCGACGATGGCGTTGTGCTCGACGGCGGCCGCGTTCGCCGCTTCGATCAATTGAATGGCCGCGTTCAAGGACGCGGCCAAAGGCTCAAGCGCTTGAGGCGCGCTGGGCTCTTTACGCTTGTTGTCGAGAACCAGCGCGTGTGCTTTGAGCGTCGCCTCGATGGCTGCCCGCTCCCGAGCGAACGCCGCCTTGTCCAAAAATTTGGAGTCTGCGTCAGCGGCCCTTTGCAATGACGTCAGCAGCGACGCACTTTCCCGAGCAAAATCAGTTTGCAGGTCTGCGATCGCCTTGGTGTCGCGCTCGAACGTCTCGTCGAAATAGCCTTCCAAGCTCGCCTTCAAACCCTCCGGCGCGGGCTGCTGGCAAAATGGGCAATGCGGGGCGCTCTGCGCGTAGAGCGCTTGGCCCGCCTTGACCCAGTCGCTGTGCCCCAAGCGGTGGATCATCTCGGTGATGTCGACGTCGTTTTTGCCGACCACCTTCTTGGCCAAAATCGGTGCGGCCTGCAGTTCGACGAGCTTCGCAAAACCAAACAACGGGACTTTGGCTTGGCGTTGAGGCGCTTCGCCAAAAACCGTGCGCGAGCGTTCGGTGAGGTAGTCGAGAGGCTTCGATTCGGCAGCGTTCGATTGGGCTTGGCTCAGTAATCGGTCTTTGAACCGAGCCGCGTCATTCCTGACGCCGGCGAACGCCTCCGCGAAGGAGCCGTCGTGCTTGCGTTTTTGTGCCCAGCACTGATCTTTGCACAGGGTTTCCAACGCGGCCAGTTCGCCGGCCATGCCCACGCCCTGCGCGGCGTCTCCCAGCGTTTTCGCGAGCTGCGCGCCTTCCTGGGCGTATCTATCGACTTCGTTTTTTTTCGCCGACAGCGCGAGCTCGTTGGCGACGTCCCTCTCGCCGAGCGTGAAAATCCCCTTCAAATGGTCCGCGGGACTGAAATTTGCCTCCACGAAATCGCGGTTGTAGACTAGGGGCTGCATCAAAAGCCCGTCGCGCCAAGCGATTTTGCACTCGGGGTAGCCAAGCTTGTTGGCGACGACCCGTCCGATGGTGGTCTTGCCCGCGCCGTTGGTCCCGAACACAAAATTGATGTCTTTGAGCCGATCCATCGTTTGACGATCGTTGTAGGTCGCCACTTGGGCGATTTCAAGCGAGTCGATCATGGCGCGCGAATGTGGTTGGGGGAGGCCCACATCCTACAACGGATCAGTTGAAAAAAGTTTACTTGTCAGCGCTTGCCCGTGCTCTGCATGCCCGCCTAGCTCAGATTGATTTAATTGGGCTCAGGCCAATTTCAGTTCGAAGGCACGACGCCATGGGCACCGCGTCAATTCTTCCCACCGACGCAAATGGCGGCCACTTCGTGACATGCAAGCAGGGATCGAGAGCGCGAGAATCGCCGCCATTGTTAAAAGGCCATGGCGCCTTTCAAACAGCCCATCAGTAGCGCCGCCGTCTGCGCGGCCAAGTCTTGAAAACCACGGCGTAATCGCGACTACAATGAACCATTGTCAAAATTTGGAGACATCGCATGAAAGTTTTTATCAGCTCATTGATTGGTGGGTTCGAGGAATATCGCGCGGCGGCGCGCTCTGCGATTTCTGCGCTGCGCCATGAACCTGTGGTTGCGGAAGAATTTGGCGCCCAAGCAAACTCGCCTCAGGTAGCATGCCTTCAAGGCCTGCGTTCAGCGGACCTAGTGGTCTTGATTCTTGGAGACCGTTACGGGTATGCCCAAGGCTCATCAGGGGTGTCTCCGACCCACGAGGAGTATCTGGAAGCACGAGATCGAAAGCCGATCCTAGTGTTCATCCAGAGCGGCGTTGACCGAGACGAGCAGCAAGCGAAATTCGTCTCCGAGGTGAGCGAATGGCAAAGTGGCAACTATCGCGCGAGTTTCAAAACTGCTGATGAACTCAGGGACTTGGTTACTCGCGCCATTCACGAATACCAGCTTGCGAACGCCGCCGGACCGCTCGACACGGCGGCGCTGTCGGCAGCGGCTATGGCTATGCTCCCAAATGCGCGGAAAAACAACCATTTATCCGTGCCCACGCTTCATGTCAGCGTTGTGGGTGGGCCAATGCAGCGACTTCTGCGCCCTGCAGAGTTGGAAGCCGCCCTTCTTGTTGACGCCATCCACCAACAAGCGCTTTTCGCAGAGCCCAAACTGTTTGTTAAGTCAAAAGGCGTAGATCACAGCATCAGTGGCTCAGCTCTCGTCATAGGGCAGGAAGAAGGCACGCGTATCCAACTGGACGAGAATGGCTCGTTGTTGTTGAGCCTTCCGTTGGAAAGAACGGAGAGCAGCCGACGCAACGGCTTTGGGTTCCCGGCCATTGTCCAGGAGAGCGTATTGCGCGAGCTAGGAGCCGCTTTGTCGTTCGCGGCGTGGATGTTGGACAAGATAGACCCAACGCAACGCGTCACCCATGTGGCCTTGGCGGCATCCATCGAGGCGAGCGATCACATGTCGTGGCGGACGCAAGCTGAGCAAGATGCCAATCCAAGCTCGGGAACGATGCGAATGGCGAGTGGAGAAAAACCGCCGACCTCCTCCACTGACCGCCCCCGCGCCGCCCTACGCTTTCAAGCCGCGGAGCTTGCGGAAGATCTCATGGTTCACTTGCGTCGGCAGATGAAGGCATGAGAGCCCTGTGGCAAGCGCAAGGCCTCGTCAACGTCCGACCCACCCGTCATCTTCGTTGGCTTGCCAAACGATATTGAAACGAGAATTAAATCAGGGATCAATTTCCTATGCTCAAACTTGGCAAGCTCGCGGCACTGCCAAACGCGCCACGGCGCTGGCCAGGTCGGACAGTTGGAACGGCTTGCGCAGCACCGCGTTGCCGCCCAAGGCGCCTTCAATGGCGCCCATGTCAGCGTAGCCTGTCGCCACGAGCACTGGCAGCCCTGGATGCAGCGCTCGGGCCATGGCGGCGAGTTCAGCTCCCGTGATTCCGGGCATCAGGTAATCCGTCAGCAGAACGTCTGGACGCTCGCGCTCCAACTCCACCATCCCGTCCGCGCCGCACGAAGCCTGGCGGACCAAGCATCCAAAAGAAACCAGCGCGTCGGCCATGCCTGCTCGGACCAGATCATCGTCCTCGACCAGCAGGACTCTTAGTCCATCCAGCGCGCGCGCGTCACTTTTGTCGACCAAGCTTTGTTCAGTTTCAGCGACCGCGCGGCGCAGCCAAATTTCGATCGTGGCGCCAGCTCCTTCGACACTGCGTGCGAACGCGGCGCCGCCGGATTGCTGAGCCATGCCATAGACCTGGCTCAGGCCCAACCCTGTTCCTTTGCCTACGCCCTTGGTGGTGAAAAATGGCTCGAAAACTTTGGCAGCGATCTCCACGGACATGCCTGGGCCGTTGTCTGACACCTCGATCTTGACGTAGTCACCCGCCAAGAGCATGTCCGGCGCTTCGGACGTAGCGGATGATTTGAAGGTCAGGGTCCCCTTCCCCTCCATCGCGTCGCGGGCGTTGATCGCAAGATTCAACAGGGCCATTTCCATCTGATTGCCGTCGGCCGCCACCAAGTCGGCGCCGTCGCCGACGGACGTCAATATCTCAATGCCAGACCCCAGCAAGGGCTTGGCAAGCTCCACGACGTTGTGGAACAGTTCTCCGACTGACACAGGCCGCAGATCAAGCGTTTGATTGCGCGCGAACGCCAAAAGCTGGCTCGTCAACTTCGCGCCCCGAGCGCATGCGGACTTGGCGATGACGACTCGGCGGCGCACGGCTTCGTCGGAATTCGTCAACAGCAAAAGATCCATGCTGCCTTGGATGACGTTCAGCAAGTTGTTGAAATCGTGCGCCACGCCCCCCGTGAGGCGCCCAAGAGACTCCATCTTTTGGTAGTGCGACATGGCCTGCTGCGCCTTTTCGCGCTCGATCACCTCGGCGGTGATGCGGTCGTTGGCTTGAGAAAGGGCCTTTGTTCGTTCTTGAACCTTTGCTTCAAGACTGTCGTTGAGCGTCGCCAGCTGATCGGATGCCGCTTGACGGCCCTCGAGCACCTCCCGCGCTTGATACTGCCTTCTGCGCGCCCGCAACGCGGAGCTCGCGGCGCTGCCAAGCGTCTCCGCGCTCAAGGGACGCTCCAAGATCACGACGTTGCCCAGCGCGGCGAGCGTCGCTTTCAGCGTCGCGCCGGCCTTGCTCATCCTGCCCGATAGCATGACGACGAAAGGAAAGTCGGACCAAGGCTCCTGCGCCGCGAGCCAAGATGCCAAAGGCCCGATGTCGGCGCCCGTCAGCGCCTCATCGGCAATCACCGCAATGCCGGCGCCGGTCATAATCTGCTTCGCAAGGTCGTCGAAGTTGGCGACTGTTTCACAAATTGCGCCGCTTTGGCCAACGACGCCCGACACCACTTCGGCGTCGCGGCCGCGCGGCGCCAAGATCAAAACGCGCGCTACGCGAGGGTTATTTTGCGGCATCGTCCGGCGACACCATCATCTCGGTCTCGCCTCGGTAAGTAGGCAGGCCCGTCAAAACGCCTTCGAACCCTTTGAGCGGCTCGCCGATCTCAACGCCTTTGCTATGAAGCAGCAGCTCGTGAATGGTCGGGGCGTGGCTGGACGTGCGGCTTTTGGTCACGGCGATCGCCCTGCGCAGTTCTCCATCGGACTCGAAGAAGCGCATCAGCACGATCGTGTCGCTCAGGTAACTCAGGTCCACGTCGCGATTGAGCGCTCCAACTAGCCCATGCTCACCCAAAATAAGCGCGGTGGTCACTCCTTTTTGATTTAGGAATGAAAGCAGCTCATGCATCTGCAAGATCAGAAACTTTTCGCCAGGCATAGCCTGCAAGTAAGCGTTGAGGCTGTC
>Ga0308157_10006834_pt1 | contig 13472 bp, 12 predicted proteins | sample PhyBR1_FD_201035 | JGI IMG/M metagenome (GOLD analysis project Ga0308157, IMG submission 201035) | Phyllosphere microbial communities from UC Gill Tract Community Farm, Albany, California, United States - DLSLB.R1 | ecosystem: Host-associated > Plants > Phyllosphere > Unclassified | place: USA...
GGAGGGCGAGGAAGATCATGCCGGCACTGCCGGTGTCGTACATCGGGAAGGCGAAGAAGCCCCAGGTCGCGGTCAGGATGATGCCCACGGCGTAGGGCATCTTGCGTCCGATCCGGTCGGTGGCGGCGCCGACGAGCGGAACGAGGACTGCGTGGATCGCATGGGCGCCGAGGAGGAGGCCGAGGATCTCGGCGGATTCGATCTTCACCTGCGTGGCGAGGTAGGTGATCGAGAAGGTCACCACGAGGTAGTAGTGGATGTTCTCGACGAAGCGCAGGCCCATCGCGGCGAAGACCTCACGCGGGTAGCGCTTGAATACGGCCTTGATGCCGTAGTCGACGCCTTCTTCGATCTCCTCGGCCTGAACCTCGTCGAAGATCGGCGCATCGGAGACTCGGGTGCGGATGTAGTAGCCGATGAGGACGATGACGGCCGAGAGCCAGAACGAAATGCGCCAGCCCCACGACAGGAAGTGCTCTTCGGTCAGCGTTGCAGTGAGAACGAAGAGAACCGCGGTGGCCAGCAGGTTGCCCAAGGGCACGCCGGACTGCGGGAATGATGCCCAGAAACCGCGCTCCTTGTTCGGAGCGTGCTCGGCCACGAGGAGGACAGCTCCGCCCCATTCGCCGCCGACTGCGAAGCCCTGGACCACACGCAGCAGCACGAGCAGGATCGGAGCGAGGTAGCCGATCTGGTCGAAGGTCGGCAGACAGCCCATGAGGAACGTGGCCACACCGACGAGGACGATCGAGAGCTGCAGCAGCTTCTTGCGTCCGTACTTGTCGCCGAAGTGACCGAAGACGATGCCACCGACGGGGCGGGCGATGAATCCGACTGCGTAGGTGGCGAAGCCGGCCAGGATCGGCGTCAGCGGATTGTCGGAAGGCGGGAACAGAATGTGGTTGAACACCAGCGTGGCGGCCGAACCGTAGAGGAAGAACTCGTACCATTCGACGACCGTTCCGGCCATCGAGGCAGCGACGACCTTGCGCAGCTGAGCGCGGATCGACTTCCTCTCAGCATTGTTCTGAGAACTCATGGGACTCCTTCGTTTCCACAATCCGCGTCACCGTTGAATGCGCGAATAGGCTTGCTCCGGCGCCGACCGGCTGACAACCCGGAGCACTCAGACCGCATCGGCGCGGCCGGTGTACCCCTGCTTCAGCGCAGTGTTTCGGGCGCTTGGATATTTCTCATCCAAGGATCAGTGTGCGCCACGTTACGGAGTTTTTGGTAACGACCTGGCCATAATCCGAGAATTTCCGGTGCACATTCGTGCACAGCCGATGTGCAGCAGTCAGCTGTGACTGCTGCGAGCGAGCAAGGCCCATTGCGGCGCGAATCGTCCCTGCGCGTCAGGCCAGCACCCCCGCGTCTGATCACCACGCCGGCCATCGAGGTACCACCGCAGTCAGCGCATGGAGCACAACCCCGAAACTCACCGTCGGCGCGGAGGCGCCTTCGCATCGCGTTCGGCCATCGAGGCGAGCATCGCATTGTAGGCGCGCAGCTCGGCGTCGTCGGTGCGGTCTTCGCTGCGGTCGATGCGCTTGGCCTCCCGGTCCGAGGACTTCGCCCATTGGACGCAGACCATGATCGCGATGAACAGGGTCGGGAATTCGCCGATGCCCCACGCGATGGAACCGCCGAGCTGCTGGTCGTCGATCGCCGTGTAGCCCCATCCTGCGCCGACGTTGCCGAACCAGTCTCCGGCGATCAGCACGTTCGAACTCATGATCGAAATGCCGAAGAAGGCGTGGAAGGCCATCGTCACCAGCAGCATCACGAGCCGCATCGGGAAGACAGGGCGCTTGACGCCCGGATCGATGCCGATGAGGGCTTGGGCGAACAGGTACCCGGCGCCGAGGAAGTGCGCGATCATCAGTTCGTGCCCGATATGAGTATCGAGCGCGTAGTACATGATTCCCGAGTAGTAGAAGACGACCAGCGAACCCGCGAAGTTCACACTCGCCACGATCGGGTGCGCGAAGAAGCGCAGGTACGGAGTATGGACGAGCCAGAGCACCCATTCGCGCAGGCCGACGGACCCATCCGTGCGCGCCTTCGTTCCGCGCATGAGCATCGTGATCGGTGCGCCGAGCACGAGCGGCAGGGGTACGACCATGACCAGGAGCATGTGCTCGATCATGTGCGCGGAGAACTGCACCTCGCCGTAGACCCGGGGTCCGCCCGAGGTGACGTAGACGAGGAAGACCATGCCCACCAGCCAACTGATGAGGCGCAGCACCGGCCATTTGTCGCCTCGGCGGCGGAGGTTGATGAACGCCACGACGTAGGCGATCGAGGCGCCCGCTGCGATCGCGATCCACAGCGGATCCATCGACCATTCGCTGAAGTAGCGGGACAGGTTCGGCTTCGGCGGCAGCGGATCACCGGTGAGGATCTCGGCCGGGGTGGGGTCGCCCACCGGCTCCTGCGGCACGGGCGGCTGTGACCGGGCCAAGGCCACGGCCAATCCCATCGTGACCCCGAAGAGGATGAATTCGACGGTGATGAGGCGCCAGAATTCCACTGTCGCCGAGGCGGCTGTGCCCAAGCGTGAAATGACGAACTGACGGTGCCAGAATCCGATCAGACCGAGCAGGACCGTCGCGAACGCCTTTGCGAGGATGACCTGCCCGTACGTGGTCATGAGGTCGTCGAAGCCCTGCACGCGCAGAAGCGAGTTGACGACTCCGGAGAAGACGATGAGGCCGAAGGCGATGAGGGCGATCGTCGAATACCGTTCGACGATCGGCTTGAGGTTCTTCGAAGCGGCCAGACGGGTGCCCAACAGGGCGATGACGAAGAGCCCACCGAGCCAGAGGACCGCGCCGAGGATGTGCAGACCGAGGCTGTTGACGGCCTGCGTGTGCCCGGAGGCCTCTGCGGAGTGGCCCATCAGAGCCAAGGGGAGGATCACGGCGACGCTGAGCACTCCGGCGGCGGCGATGCCGATATGGGAGCGGGTGCCGAAGCACAGGGTCGAGGCGACAGCGATGAGGACGACGATGAGCACCCACAGCTGCCCGTAGGCGATCTGAGTGACGAACACGCCGAGTTGGTTCGAGAAGTCGAGATAGGCCTGGGCGCCCACAGTATCGACGAATGAGAAGACGAGCACGGCGACCGCGGACAGCGTCCACACGACTGAGGAGTATTCGGCGATCTGAATGGCCTTCGTCCACAGCGGGTCGAGAGGCACGTCATCGTCCGTGGCCTTGTGCCGGCGGGCGCGACCGCCGGCCGTGCGCGGGAGGATGAGGACGGCGAACATGAGGGCGCCGACGGTCAGCGACATCGCAATATTGAAGACGAACTTCGCTGCGGGAAGACCGAAACGGACGACAGAGCCGGGGTCATTGAGCAGAGTCGGGTTGGCTGCTCCGGTGAAGAAGAGTGCGGCCAGACCGGCGATCACCCCGAGGAAGACGACGATGGGGACCGTGGCACGTTGCACGAACCGTGTGATCGGCTCGAATCCTGAAGAACTCACTGCGTGCGGACCGCCCCTTCTGACATGACCCAAGGATATCGTTCGGCGTCGCCGCACTGCCAACCGGGAGATCTCTTCGTGGTCGAGATCTCGGGGAGCCGCCTCGGCGAGGATGGATTCAGTCGTACGGGACGACGATCCTCCCTGTTCGAAGGCGGTCTGAGACGCTTGAAGACGCTCAGAGACAGCAAACGGCCCGGATCATACGATCCGGGCCATTCGACGCTGCTGCGTTGATCAGTTCGGGCTGCCAGCGGCACCCTTCAGCTTCGAACCAGCGGACAGCTTCACGGAGTAGCCGGCCTTGATCTGGATCTCTTCACCGGTCTGCGGGTTGCGACCCTTGCGAGCGGCACGCTCGGTGCGCTCAACGGAGAGCCAGCCGGGGATGGTGAGCTTTTCGCCCTTGGCCACGACGTCGGAGAAGACATCGAAGACACCATCGAGCACGTCCGAGACCTGCTTCTGGGTCAGGCCGGACTTCTCGGCAACTTCTGCAACGAGCTCACTGCGGTTCTTAGCCATAAAAGTGTCCTCCTTAGGACAAGTCGGTAGGTCACCGGTCCGTTTTTCCGATGACGAACTTCCTCGAGATTACCAGCTCGACTTGGTAACGCCGGGCAACTCGCCGTTGTGTGCCATTTCGCGGAAGCGAACTCGCGAGAGTCCGAACTTCCGGAGGTAGCCACGCGGACGACCATCCACCTGGTCGCGGTTGCGAACGCGAACCGGCGAAGCATCGCGGGGAAGCTTCTGCAGTGCGAGGCGTGCTTCCTCGCGCTGCTCATCGGTGGAATCGGGGTGGGTCAGCTGACGCTTGAGAGTCGCGCGGCGCTCTGCATAGCGTTCAACGATGACGCGACGCTGCTTGTCTTTTGCGATCTTTGACTTCTTAGCCATGTGCGCTCAGCGCTCCTCTCGGAAATCGACGTGCTTGCGGACTACGGGATCGTACTTCTTGAGCACGATGCGGTCCGGGGTGTTGCGGCGGTTCTTGCGGGTCACGTAGGTGAACCCGGTGCCGGCCGTCGACTTGAGCTTGATGATGGGACGAACATCCTGTGCCTTAGCCATCAGAGCTTCACTCCCTTGGCGATGAGTTCGTTGACCACAGCGTCGATTCCGCGAGCGTCGATGACCTTGATGCCCTTAGCGGACAGGGTCAGCGTGACGTTGCGGCGCAGCGACGGAACGTAGTAGCGCTTTTTCTGAATGTTCGGGTTGAAGCGGCGCTTCGTGCGGCGCTTCGAGTGGGACACGTTGTGTCCGAAACCGGGGACTGCCCCGGTTACCTGGCAGGTTGCTGCCATGTCTCTCCTCCAGTTCACAAGTTACCGACTCTCGAAACAAGCCCCTGCGGGATTGCACTTGCGTGCCCTCTCCGCTTGCTTGCGCCGATGTCGGAAGACATCAACAAATTTTCTCGACTGTCACCGTGAAAATTGCGTACGCCAAAACAGGTCTGCCCGTTCGGGCGAGATGTCTCACCAGCGCTGAAGCCGTAGCCTGTGAGAGATGGCCGAAGCTGGAGTGCAGCGGTGGGTGAGCACCATGTGTGTCCTAGCAGATCGATCGGTGACCTGCCCGCTACGACACAACAAGAATCAATCTTACTGAGATGGCGGGCCGGAGGGCAAATTCATCCCGGTTTTCGCGGTGGGGTCTTCGTCACTGACATCGCCCACCTGGATGGGCTTGTGCGGTCGTCATCGATGCCCGGAGGGACCTTTGTCGACGCCCGGAGGGACTTTCACAGCTGGGGCCAAGCCAACTCGGTGATTTCCGCAGTAGGCTTTCGTCGGCAACGCGTCCTGTCGGCGATCCTGTTGAACGACTGCTCGACTCGTGCCAAGGTAAGTAGATGATTGCCACCACATCTGGCATTCAGGAGGACTGATGAGCGACGTTCCACAGAGGCCGCGCATTCGTCCGGCGACTAGCGACGACTGGCACAAGGGTTCAGGTGAACCTGCTGGTCAGACCCCGTCGTACGGGAATGACGCGGAACGTTCGTCTGCCGATTTCGACAACTCGACCTACTACGAGTACCTCGAACGGCACACGGGGGAACAGTCGATCTCGAAAGCTCGCAGCGGCAATGTCTTCGCCCCTGCCGGACGCTCACCCTTCGATGACGCTCACTCTGCCGGTTCCCACCAGTATGTGAATTCTCAGCAGTCTCAGCAGCCTGCCGGCGGTGGTGCCGGCAATGGCGTCGGCGGCTCGACACAGAATGGAGCCCAGACTCCTCCTTCCCCACAGTTTCCGCCCACCGTCCAAGACGATTCTTCCTCGCGCAATGGTCTGAAGATCGCTGTCGTCATCATCGTCATACTCATGGTTCTGGCCTTGGTGGGATTCTTCGGTATCCGGTGGCTCGCGCCGTCCTCGGGAACCGTCCCTGTGGATGTCGGATCCAGCGAGCCGGCCAGCCCGTCGCCCAGCCCTTCGGATGACCTTGTCCAACCGACGAAGAGCCCGGAAGACCAGCTCGACGCCTATACCGAAGAAGGCACCGAGAAAGCCGCTGACCTCGAAGGTGAGTGGGTGACTCAGGTGAGCGCGAAGAACGTCGGCCTCAAGGCCGACGGCAAGACCTGGTCAGCGCAGGACATCCTCAACGAGTACGAGGCCAACAAGGTCAAGTACCCGGGCGCAATCCTCATCCACAGCGGCGACTGGGCCTCGTACAGGGACGGCAGCTACTGGGTCACGGTCGTCGACACCGGCTACAGCAATCCGGAGCAGGCCCTCGACCAGTGCCGCTCGTGGGGTCTCGACCGCAACCACTGCATCGCCAAGCGACTCGTCAAAGACGGCAGCCCCAAGGACAACAGCGCCTACCTCGACGGGTAGACCGCACCGTCGGACCGGCCGGAGCACATGCAGGTCTGCCCCTCGACGAGCATCCCGCTCAGTGCTTCAACTGCATCGTCAGCAGGTGGTAGCTCAGCGTCTTTCCATGTCCGTCGAGGTGGCTGACTCCCGTGACACCCCTGCCCAGCATTCCCTTGAGTTCAAAACTCATGGCGTTCAGCCGCGGCAATAGACAGCGGCGGACTCGCGAGACCGGCAGCCCGAAGTGATGCGCCACTGCCTCCTCGGTGACCGCGCGACTCAGCACGGAGAATTGGGCCCCTTCACGGGCAATGACACCGAGGATGAGCGTATCCCCTTTGTCTCCGGTCCTGACTGTGGCCAGGTCATCGACGGTGAGCATGTGCTCAGACTTCGCGGCCATCAGACGCCTCCTCATGGTCAGTCAGTTCGTCGGCGTGAATGACGGAGACCTTCGTGAGTGCACGCGGCAGCGAACACGATTTGACACTGAGGCTCTCCCGAACGGACGTCCTTGCGCCGCCTCCTCCCGCCGGCCCGTTGGTATAGAGCGCCTCGACCTCGGCTCCGATCGCAGAGGCGCGTCTGCGGCTCTGAGCAGCTCCTGCCACCCGCAGTCGCACTTCGGGCGGATCTGCCACATCGCTGAGACCTCTGAAGCTGGCTCCGGCGCCGATGAACTCTACCGAGAGTTCGGATTCCCGATATCCGTGTATGCGCTCCAACCGACGTACGACGATGTCTGCCGCGAGCTGGGCACGCAACAGAGCCCGCGGGCCGGCATAGGTGATCTGTCCTTCTGCTTCCCACCCGCCGAGGTAGCCCAATGTCACCTTGAGCTCGACTGGTGCGGCAACTCCTTTTCCACCAGTTACAGCGATCCGGTCGGACCCGACCTCTCGGAGTACTGTTCCAGTGAAGTCTGCGACCACGTCCGGGGTGACGTAGGCACCGGGGTCGGCCACTTCGTAGAGCAGCTGCTCCGTGCAGGTCCGGACGGTGACGGCGCCTCCGGTACCCGCGAGCTTCCCAATGACGGCGTCGCCGCTGGGTGAGACATCGGCGTAAGGGAAGCCGAGACGGTCCAACCCTGCCACGGGCTTCGTCATCGGGTCGGCGAAGTATCCACCGGTGACCTGGCCTCCGCATTCGAGGAGGTGGCCGATGACAGTGGCCTGCCCGATGAGGTCGGAATCGTCGTCCGACCAGGAGAAGCTGTGGCTCAGCGGCCCGACGTACAGCGAGGGATCGGCAACTCTGCCGGTGATGACGATGCGTGCACCTTCGTCGAGCGCACGTCGGATGCCGGATGCGCCGAGGTAGGCGTTGGCAGAAGCGAGCCGGGGCTCCGAGCTGGCAGCCGGTTGGGAGTCTTCCCACCTAAGGGGATCCGTCGCAAGCACTTGGTCGAGCACATCGTCACCGATGACAACTGCCACCGGCATGTCAATGCCCATGTCGTCGAGAAGCCCAGCGACGGCGCGCCCTGCTGTAAGCGGATTCGCTGCTCCGCCATTGGTGATGATGCGAGTTCCGTTGGCCGAGCAGTGCGGTGCGGTGAGCCGGATCCTATCGAGCAGAGTCGGATCGTAGCCCGCAGAGGGGTCATTCAGCCGGGCTTTCTGAGCGTTCGCGACCGTCCGTTCGCCGAGGAGCTCGAAGACGAGGAAGTCGAGATGCCCAAGCTGCGCGAGCTCGAGGGCCGGGTCGAGACGGTCGCCGGCGAACCCTGCTCCCGATCCGATGCGAACTGTCCCAGGTTCTGGCGGATCAGCTTCTCTGGCCGTTGAGCCCAGATCCTGTGCTTTTACGATACCCACAGCGGAATCACTCCTAGTGCGATGGCGACGATGGTGACGACGATGCTGACCAGCCACAGCCAGCCGGTGGCGCGGATGATGTGCTTGCCGATCGGGACCCCGGCTAAGCCGACAAGCAGATAGAAGGAGCCGGTCAACGGGCTGATGGGGAAGCCCAGTGTCTCCTGCCCGATGATCGATGCCTGACCGAGGACGACCGGATCGATGCCGTAGGTGCTGCCGACGCTCGCCAGCACGGGCAAGAGCCCGAAATAGTATGCGTCCGGGCCGAACAGCAGACTCATCGGCACGCCGAGCACAGCGACGATGATCGGCAACACCGGCATGACGCCGGCGGGAAGCACAGCGGTCGCCGACTTGGCCATCGCCTCGATCATTCCGCTTTCGTCGAGCACTCCCAAGAGCACACCCGCTGCCAACAGAGTGCTGGCCATGAGCATGCATGATTTGGCGTTGAGGTCGAACTGTTCGGACTGACCCGCCATTCCGCGATGGTTGATCAGCAGAGCGAGAATCGTTGCAACCATAAAGGTCAGTGCGGGTGAGATCACGCCAGTCATCATCGTCGCCAAGGCAGCGACGAGCACGACACCATTGAGGACGAGCGACAGCACCGTCGGCCCCGCCTCCGCTGGACCGCGAGTGGAGTTCGAATCACCCGCAACATCGGTTCCGTCGGGTGAGCCCGATCCCGCCGTCTGGTCGGTTCCAGCCGTTTCCTCCGAACCCTGTGCTGATCGGATTGTGCTGGATGCCTCCGCCGAACGGCCGGCTTCTGCAGCCGACGTCGCTGCGACCATCACCGAGTCGGCAGAGTCGTCAGCAGGCACCCGGTCGAGCCGCTTTGCTTCACGATGCCCGAGGTACCAAGCCACTGCCAGAGCCGCAATGATCCCAGCGATCTGAGCCGGGATGAGAGGGACCCACAAGTCGTTCGCATCGACCTTGATCGTTGCCGCCGCACGGGCAGTCGGCCCTCCCCAGGGCAACATGTTCATGACGCCGGCGCCCAGCGCCACGCACGTCGACAGCGTCAACCGGCTCATCCCGAGACGCTGGTAGAGCGGCAGCATGGCTGGGATCGTGACCAGGAACGTCGTCGCACCTGCACCGTCGAGGTGAACGACACATGCCAGAAGTGTGGTCGCAACGGCTACGTTGCGCGGTGAGGATCCGCCGAACCTGATGATCCGATCGATGATCGGGTCGAAGAACTTCGCATTGCGCAGGATTCCGAAGAAGACGATTGCGAAGATGAACATGACGACGACGTCTGCGACTCCCGCGATTCCGGCTGAGACGAATTCACTGATGTCGGTCGGCGACTGTCCGGCGATCAGCGCCGCGACGAGCGGCACTCCGGCCAATGCGACGACCGGAGAGACCTTCTGCGTGAGCAACAACGCCAGAATGATGAGCATGGTGACATAGCCGATAAGTGAAAGCACCTTTGATTCCCTTCTCGATGAACGTATTCATCCTCGTTGAGCATGAGTAGGACCGTCCAATATCCGTTGCGGCTAGACTCATGATTTATGGTTATCAATCTGTCCTTGCACCACCTGCGAGCAATCGAAGCGGTGCAGCGCACGGAGAGTTTCACCCGTGCGGCCGAGGAGATCGAGGTCAGCCAGCCGGCTCTCAGCCGTACCGTCGCGGAGGCAGAGCGACGCATCGGCACACAACTGTTCGAGCGCACTACCCGCAAGGTCACCGCAACGGTTACCGGCACCGAAGTGGCACTGTACGCCGCACACGCAGTTCGCTCGTTCGACTCGGCATTGGAACGGATCTCCGGCTTCGTCACCGGCAGTTCGGGGCAGGTGAGAATCGCCTGCCTGCCATCGTTGGCAGCAACCGGTTTGCCCGAGGTCGTTCACGCGTTTCGCCGGGAGTTCCCGGAGGTCGAACTCGTCATCCGTGATGCGGCTCAGGATCAGGTCGTGCCGATGGTGACCGAAGGGACGGTGGACATCGGCCTCGTCGCCTTCACGGACTCTCTCCCTGCCGATCTGGCAGTGACTCCATTCCTGTCCGATCCTTTCGTCGCAATCGTTCCACGCGGTCATCGATTGGCTGCACGCGCATCTCTGCGGTGGGAGGAGTTCCACGGCGAAGAGTTCGTCGGCTTCAACTCCGTGACGAGCATCGCGCCGATGGTGCGGCGAACTCTGCTCAAGGCAGCAGCAGAACCCCATGAAGTGCAGACGGCAGATACGATTCCCGCGGTCGGCGGCATGGTGGCAGCAGGTATGGGCATCACCGCAGTACCGAGGTTGGTCGTCCCCCTGATGAATTTCAGCGATCTCGTCAGCATCCCGATCATGCCCACCATTGAACGCAAACTGGTGATCGCCTACCTTTCCGATGCTCCGCTCCCGCGCCCGGTCTTCAACTTCAAACAGCGACTGATCGAGTCAGCCGCCGAGTGACTGGCGAAACGCTGAAACGCCCCGGCTTCGCACTGTGCGAAGCCGGGGCGCTCAAGCTCCCGGAGCCGGTCAGAAGCCGGCGCCCGGGCGAGAATCAGGCCAACATCAGAGTCGGGTCCTCCAGACCCCGGCCGACGTCGGCGAGGAACTTCGAGATGATCTCGCCGTCGACGACACGATGGTCGGCGCTGACCGACAGCGTGGTGATCTCGCGCGGAACGATCTCGTCGCCCACCACCCACGGCTTCTTCCGGACCTGTCCGAACGCGAGGATCGCGGCCTCACCAGGATTGATGATCGGCGTACCGGCATCGACTCCGAAGACACCGACATTCGTGATCGTGATCGTGCCCCCGGCCTGATCGGCCGGCGGCGTCTTGCCCGACCGCGCCAGAGCGGTGAGATCCTGAATGCCCTGCGCCAGTTCGCCCAGCCCCATGGCCTGCGCGTTCTTGATGTTCGGCACGATCAGTCCGCGCGGAGTGGCGGCCGCGATGCCGAGGTTGACGTACTTCTTCACGACGATCTCGTCGCCCTCGAGGCACGAGTTGATCCGCGGGTTGCGTCCCACGGCCCACGCCACTGCCTTGGCGACGATGAGCAGAGGCGAGACCTTGACGTCCTCGCCCAGGAACTTCGTCGACTTCAGCCGGCGGACCATCGCCATCGTCTCGGTGACGTCGACGTCGAGGAATTCGGTGACGTGCGGCATCGTGAATGCTGAATCGACCATGGCCTTCGCCATCATCTTCGTCACGCCCTTGAACGGGATCCGCTCTTCGAGCGCTCCCTGATCACTCGCCGAGGCGGCCGCCGGTGCCGTCGCACCCGACGTGGGAGCGGCGGTCTGGTTGGCGGCGGCGTGCACATCGTCGCGCGTGACGTCCCCGCGGGGCCCGGTCGGTGTCACCTGGGAGAGGTCGACGCCCAGATCCTTCGCGAGCTTCCGCACGGGCGGCTTCGCCAGCGGCTTGCTCGGTGACGCGGGAGCCGAAGCGGACTGCGACTGCGCTGCCGGAGCAGGTGCCGACGCCGACTGTGCCTGAGCCGCCGGAGCCGCGGCCGGTGCAGGCGCGGCCGCCTCCGCAGCCTGGGCAGCTGAGGCAACCGGGGCAGCCGACGCTGCGGGAGCGGCGGGAGCGGGGACGGAAGCGCCCTTCCGCGGACGCCGCTTCGACGACGTCTCCTTCGCTCCATAACCGACGAGAGTGGCTCCGCCGTCGGCATCACCGGAGGCATCGACCGACTTCTCAGCCGAACCGGAAGTCGGCGCATCAGCGGAGGCGGGGGCCGCCTCGGTGTTGGCATCATCTCCGCCGAACCGGATGATCGGGGTGCCGACCTCGATGGTCTGGCCCTCCTCGACAAGGAGCGCACCGACGGTGCCGGCCTGCGGACTGGGCAGCTCGACGAGCGATTTCGCGGTCTCGATCTCGACGAGAATCTGGTTGACGGTGACAGTGTCGCCGGGGGCGACCTTCCACGCGACGATGTCGGCCTCGGTCAGGCCCTCACCGACGTCGGGAAGAGGAAATTCGAATGACATTCTTGACTCTCCTCGAAATCAGTAGGACAGGGCCCGATCGACACCATCGAAGATGCGATCGAGGTCGGGCAGGTAGTGCTCTTCCATCCGCGAACCGGGGTACGGGGTGTGGTAGCCGCCGACCCGGATGACCGGGGCTTCGAGGTTGAAGAAGCAGCGTTCGGTGATGCGCGCGGCGATCTCCGAACCCAGCCCCAGGAAGGTTGGAGCCTCATGGGCGACGACCAGTCGGCCGGTCTTCGTCACGGACTTCTCGATCGCGGTGAAGTCGATCGGGTTGAGGCTGCGCAGGTCGATGAGTTCGACGCTCTTGCCTTCCTCGGCGGCCGCGGTGACCACGTCCTGCGCGGTCGGCACCAGCGGGCCGTAGGCGACGAGGGTGACGTCGGTGCCTTCGGACACGACGCGGGCGTCATGCATGCCCAGCTCGCCTCGGGCCGACGTGTCGACGTCCCCGCGCATCCAGTAGCGACGCTTGGGTTCGAAGAACATCACCGGATCCTCGCTCTTGATTGCGTCCTGGATCATCCAGTACGCGTCATGAGCGTTCGACGGGGATATGAGCCGCAGTCCCGCATGGTGGGCGAACACGGTCTCGGGGCTCTCCGAATGGTGCTCGGGTGAGCCGATGCCGCCGCCGTAGGGCACGCGGATGACCAACGGGATGTTCTCTTTGCCCAGGGTGCGGTTGTACAGCTTCGCCACCTGGGTGACGATCTGGTCATAGGCCGGGAAGATGAACGCGTCGAACTGGATCTCGATGACGGGACGGTAGCCGCGGATGGCCATGCCGATCGAGGTGCCGACGATGCCGGATTCGGCCAGCGGGGCATCGATGACACGCTGCGGACCGAAGTCCTTCTGCAGACCCTCGGTGACGCGGAAGACGCCGCCGAGTTTGCCGATGTCCTCGCCGATGAGGACGACCTTCGGGTCGTCCTCCATGGCCTTGCGCATTCCGGCGGTGATCGCCTTCGAGAGGGGAAGTTTCTCCATCAGGCCTCACCCGCATCGGCGAACGAGGCCTGGTATGCCAGGAATTCGGCACGTTCCTCGTCGACGAGGGAGTGGGGTTCCGCGGTGACATGGGCGAACATCTCGACGCCGTCGGGGTTCTCCATGGTCATGCAGTTGTGGCGGATGCGGGCGGCGAGGGTGTCGGCCTCGGCGTCCACCTCGGCGAAGAATTCGTCGCTGGTCTCGGTGTGCTTGCCCAGGTAGGCCTTGAGGCGGGTGATCGGGTCGCGGTCCTCCCAGATCTCCTCTTCGGCCTTGTCGCGGTACTTCGTCGGATCATCGGCCGTGGTGTGGGCGCCGCGACGATAGGTGAAGGCTTCGAT
>Ga0308157_10006835_pt1 | contig 13471 bp, 7 predicted proteins | sample PhyBR1_FD_201035 | JGI IMG/M metagenome (GOLD analysis project Ga0308157, IMG submission 201035) | Phyllosphere microbial communities from UC Gill Tract Community Farm, Albany, California, United States - DLSLB.R1 | ecosystem: Host-associated > Plants > Phyllosphere > Unclassified | place: USA...
ACCGGACGGACATCCAGATCGCCGCCGTCAACTCGCTGAACGCCGTCATGGCGGTGATGCGGTGGAAGCGGTGGGCCAATTACTTTCGCGATGAACGTGACGAGGTCAATTCGGTTTACATGATCGAGGGCAACAACATCTCAAACCGAGTTGCGAAATGAGCCGGATCCATAGGCTGCGGACGGTGTTCGTGACCGACATACCCGAGAAACTCGAAGACGGAATCCTCTACGTCTCCGAGGAATGCCACGTGGCCCTTCACAACTGCGCGTGCGGATGTGGTGAGGAGGTGTCGACGCCATTGGTGCCTACGGAATACGCGTTGAGGATGACCAATGACGATGCGTCGATCTGGCCTTCGATCGGCAGCCACGACTTCGCCTGCCGTTCACATTACATCATCGATCATGGACGGATCGAATGGTCTGGGCAAATGTCGCGGGCCGCTATTGAGGCGGGCCGCGCGAAGGATCGACGGCTCAAACGGCCATCGGTGCAGGTCACGCCGACGCCTCGTCGTCCACCTTTCTTCGGCGGTGTCATCGATTGGCTCAAGGCCGGCTTCCGCAAGATCACCGGTCGTTGACCGATCGTCGCCCGCGGTGGTCCTTAGAGCCCGACCGAAAATTGAGTTGAGCGATTTCAGTAGCTTGTGATTCACCGAGGGTTGCGAAGACCACGGGGATCACATGAGCTGGACTGAAACCGCTCGACGCGAGCATGACAGAAGCAGGCTGCGCTATGCAAGCGACTGCACCGATGAGGAATGGGCTGTCGTCCGGCCGCTATTGAGGCGAACCTCCAGGGTGGGACGCCCCCGCAAGCACAGGGCGCGGACTCTGTGGGATGCGATCCAGTATATCGCATCGACAGGGTGCCAATGGGCACAACTGCCCAAGGACTTTCCGCCTTTCACTACGGTACAGTACCATTTCTACCGGATGCGCGACAGCGGCCTGCTCGATGTCGTCAACGCGGTGCTAGTGGCATGGGTGCGGGTCGCGGAGGGCCGCGAGGCCGAACCGACCGCGGGTATCATCGACAGCCAGTCCGTTAAGACCACCGAAGCAGGCGGGCCGCGCGGCTACGACGCCGGCAAGAAGATCAAGGGTCGTAAACGCCACATCGTAACCGACACGCTCGGCAATATGCTCGAAGGCGTGGTGCACGGCGCCGATGTGCAGGACCGCGACGGGGCGCCTGGCCTGATCGAGCGATCCTGCGACGCGTATCCCGCGCTCATCAGACTGTATGCCGATGGCGGTTATGCCGGGCAGAAGCTCAAAGCAGCCGTCGCGCACATCGATCTGCTGACGATCGAAATTATCAGGCGCTCCGACCTTGTGGGCTTCGTCGTCCTTCCCCGGCGCTGGGTTGTCGAACGTACCTTGGCGTGGCTCAACCGATGCCGGCGCCTGGCCAAGGACTGGGAGGTCTCAATCGCGTCATCCGAAGCGTGGATGGTTATCTCGTCCATCAGGCGAATGACGCGCCGTATTGCTAAACTCGAATTATGAGTCGGGCTCTTAGGGAAACCCGCGGGCAGACTGCTCGTCGTTAGCCGAACGTCAGAGCGGTAAATTCGCCAAGATGAACGAGCGTCTGAAGCTGGGAACTAGTAGAGATCGCCTGAACGTCTGGAATTAGATCTCAGTGAGATTTAGGCGAATGCCCGAAACGGGTGTCGTCGAAAGCACGAACTTCGACTTGCGGTAGGCGCGTACCTGCAAGCCAAAATACCAAAACTCTACGTGGCATCCAGAATTCATCAGGGTGCTAGCGGAAACCAACTAAAAGATGCTGGTCCTCATTAGGGATGTTTATGTTGAACCCGCTTGGCGTGGCAGAAAAGAAGCGCTGGAATAGGGGAGCTCTCCGCTGTCACGCTCAATCAAGGATGGCCTCGCGCAAGCACGGTTATTGGCTGCATTGATCCACGCTCTTCAGACAGCTACCCTTGTCGTCAATCACAGGTAGGACGACAGAGAGCCATGAGGCGTCAGACTTACATCGCACACGGCCGTCTCGCTTCTCAGGAACTCCGCCTCGACGCTGCCCGCAATCAACGGCACGGTCTGCAGGTCATGGCGTTTGAACAACTCGCAGCCCGCCTCGCTGGAGGCTTTGCGCAAGCGATCGACCCGGAGGCGCTGCGGGATGCGATTCAACAAATGCTGCCCGACGCTAACTTAGGAGAGTTGGACGCAATCAAGCTCCTCCCAGGCATGGTTGGAGCGGCAGCTGACACCCTGCACAAGGTCTGGCGCACAGGCATCGACCTTTCAGCAAGGGCCGGCGATCATCCGCGCTTGGCTGCTATGGCGACGCTTGAGCAAGCGGTCCTCGAACGTCTGCCCTCATCGATGCTGCGGCCGGTCGATCTTGCATCCAGGGCTATGGCGCGCCTGGGCTATGCCACCGCATTGTTCGGTGAGATCGAGATCGTCGGCATCAGCGAGCTATCGCCGTGCTGGCGCGACCTGCTGTTGGGGTTGGCGAGCACGTTACCGGTACGCTGGAATGCAGGGCCGCGCTCGGTGCCCCATTGGCTCGACGGCTCAGCGGTCGAGGTGATCCGCTCAGGACCAACCGCGCCACAGGTAGAGGCAATGAGCGCTGCCAGCGGTTATCATGAGGCAATCGAGGCGCTGCGCTGGGCGCGTGACCTCATCGCCAGCGGAACGGCGAAGCCCTCGGAGATCGCGATCGCCGCTGCCGCCCCGGCGGCCTATGACGACGAGTTCATGGCGCTCCGTGCGGATGCCAACATTGACCTTTACTTCGTCCACAGCATCCGGGTGGTAACCACACGGGATGGTCAAACTGCTGCGGCGCTCGCCGACCTATTGGTGCGCGGAATTTCGCAAGGGCGCCTTCGCCGGCTCGCCACGCTGTTGTCTGGTCCAGGACTGTTTCAGGCGCTTCCGGATGGCTGGCAACGTGTACTGCCGCCTGACGCGCCATTATCGTCTGCTGACGCATGGGAGCGGCTCCTGAGCGGTCTAGCTGCCGATCGTTGGCCCGATGGCGTCGATCATACGGTCCAGCTGCGCACGATCGTTGAAAAACTCAGCGGCGGGCCTAGCGATGCCGAGGAGGTAGGCCGGGCGTTCCTGTCGGGTAGTTCGCTGCGTATCTGGAGAAAGGCTCTGCTCGCGGGAAGTGCGGCGGCGATCGACGTGACTATCGACGGTTTGCGCCAGGAAGATGCTTGTGAGGCGTGCGTGTCGGTCGCGTGGATGCCGGCGTCGGCGCTGGCGGCGTCGCCCCGAAAATTCGTGCGCCTGCTCGGCCTGACCTCGACGGGATGGCCGCGGCGGATCTCCGAGGACCGGCTGCTGTCCGACCATATCGTGCCGGTCGCGGAGCTCGATCCGCTGCCCGTCACTGCAGCCGATCGCCGCGACTTCGAGACTATTCTGTGCACGACGACCGACCAAGTCGTGTTGTCACGCGCCCGGCGTGACAACGAAGGGCGGCTGCTGGGAAAAAGCCCGCTGCTGCGCGGGCATCCCGAACCTCGCTACGTCCGCCGCAATCGGCGACCGGCACATGCGATGAGCGAGACCGATCGCCTGCTGGCACGTCCCGCCGACTTTGGTGCCAGCGATCAGGCGCGCTCGGCCGTCGCCTGCTGGAGCAACTGGCAGCAGGCAGCCATTACGCCTCATGACGGGATGGTTCGTGCCGATCATCCTGCGCTTCTGGCGGCATTGAAGCGGGTGCAGTCAGCGAGTTCGCTCGCCAAGTTACTGCGCAATCCGCTCGGCTTCACCTGGAGCTATGCTCTCGGCATCAGGGCCCCGGAGAGCGCCGAGGAGGCGTTAGTACTGGATGCGCGCCAGAGCGGCATTCTGCTCCATGAGACGCTGGATCACGCGGTGCGACTTCTGGAAGGACAGGGGAGCCTCGCCAGCGCACGATCGGATCAGCTCATTGCCGCAATTGAGCAGGCTTCCGCGATTGTTGCCGAACAATGGCAGGCTGAGCAGGCGGTGCCGCCTCTCGTCGTCTGGCGACGCACGATCGAGGAGGCTCGCCAGACCGCGCTGAATGCTCTCCAGCATCCCGAAGCGGCTCTCGACGGTCAGAAATCTTACACCGAAGTTCCCTTCGGCGGACAGGAGGCCAAGTACGATGGAGCCTTACCTTGGGATCCGGCCACGCCGGTGGAGATCGCCGACACAGGCTTCCAGATCTGGGGTTACATCGATCGGCTGGATCTGTCCGGAGATGGCGCACAGGCGAGGGTGCTGGACTACAAGGGCGGCAGGCTTCCTCCGAAGCCGGTGACCCTGCAGGGCGGGAAGGAGCTGCAGCGCTGTCTCTACGCCTATGCGGTGAAGGCGCTGCTCGGAGATGGTGTCGAAATCGACGCGGCGCTTCTCTACCCGCGCGACACCGAGGCCCGCCACCTCGAAGAGCCGGGGGTCGTGTTGGAAGAGCTGGCTGGACATCTGAGCGCAGCGCGGGCGAGCCTGCTCGCCGGCCACGCTGTGATCGGCCCCGACAATGGCGGCGACTATGACGATCTGAGCTTCGCGTTGCCGGCCAATGCCGCCAACGGCTATTGTCCGCGCAAATCGGAGCCGGCCCGTGTGGCGCTGGGCGACGCAGCGCTCGTCTGGGAGGCGATCTAATGAACATCGCGACCCCAATCCTTCGCGACGAAGCCGCGCGCCTGGTCGCAATGACCGCGCACGATCGCTCTGTGCTGGTTGAAGCCGGTGCCGGCTCAGGCAAGACCGCTGTCATGGCCGGGAGGCTCGCGCTGCTGCTCGCGGGCGGCGCTGCACCCAAGGCGATCGCAGCCGTCACCTTCACCGAGCTGGCCGCAAGCGAACTCCTGGCGCGCGTCCGCGACTTCGTCGACGAGCTGCTCGACGGGCATGTTCCACGCGAGCTCCGGATCGCGCTTCCCCACGGCCTGTCGGCCGCGCAGCGAACGAACCTCGACCAAGCCGCCTCCGCGATTGACGAGATCACCTGCTCGACGATCCACGGTTTCTGCCAGCGGCTCATCAAGCCCTATCCGGTAGAGGCCGACATCGATCCCGGCGCCTCGCTGATGGATCCCGCGCAAGCCGACCTGGTGTTTAGCGATGCCGTCGATCGCTGGCTTCGCGACATTCTCAACTCCGGCGAAGAGAGCCTTGTGTCCGAGCTTGTCTTCCTCAACCCGACCAAGGCAAGTGAGTTGATTGCAACCGCGGCCGGCGCGCTGCGCGACAATCGCGTGCTAGTGGCGCCCGTGGTCGGCGCACTTGGGCCATTGGTGACAGCCTATCGTGCAGCGGCCGATGCTTACCGTGCCTTCGTCGTCGGGACGGCAGCGCAGGAGCCCGAGAGCATCGCTGGTGCGTCTGCCTTTGTGGAGATGGGCGAAGCGGTCGCGGTTGCGGCTGAGAACGAAAGCCCGGCGACACTCGTCCGTCTGCTTTCCTCGGTGCCGCACCCGTCGCTGTGCACTGCCAAGGGCACGTTCACCGTCTACAAGAAGAAGGGCAAATGGGAGGCGGCGGCAAAGGCTGCCGGTCTCTCCAAGGCGGACGGCGGTCTGCTCAACGGCCAAGCGGAAGAACTCCATCTCGCCTGTTGCCAGGGCTGGACCGCTCTGCTGCAGGCTGTATCGGGGCGCGTGCTGGCCGACCTGATGCGTGCGATCCAGCCGATCGTCGACAACTTCCGCGATTATAAGCGCTCGGCAGCGCTGCTTGATTTCGATGACCTGATCTTTTCGGCGCGCGATCTGTTGCGCGATCACCCAGCAGTGCGCGAAGCGCTGGCGACGCGCTACGCGCATGTCTTGGTGGACGAGTTTCAGGATACCGATCCGCTCCAGACCGAGATCTTCTGGCGGCTCTGCGGCGATCCGGTTGATGGCGCCGATCCGCAGGACTGGGCGAACTACCGGATCAGGCCGGGAGCGCTGTTTCTCGTCGGCGACCCGAAACAGGCGATCTACCGCTTCCGCGGTGCCGACGTTGCCGCCTACCTCTGCGCTCGCGAAGCGATCCGGGCGCAGAGCCCCGACGACCTGCTGTCGATCTCGACCAACTTCCGCTCGTGCGCCGCGATCCTCGCGTATGTGAACGAGCGCTTTGCACCGCACCTGTCGGTCGAGCTGGGGCAGCCGGGGTTTACAGCGCTCGACAGCTTCTACCCTGATCATGGCGAGGGGCTTTGCGTTGCAGCACTTTCCGTCCCTTGCGCGGGCGAGGACGGCAAGGCCAAAGCAGGTGCGCAGCGCGACTGCGAAGCGGAGGCGGTAGCCGAGATGTGCTGCCGGCTGATCGGCAGCCAGATCATCGTCGATCGCAAGACCGACACGCGTCGGCCCTGCCGGCCAGGCGACATTGCCCTGCTGGCGCCGGGCGGCACCGAATTGTGGCGCTACGAGGAGGCGCTTGAGAAGCGCGGCGTACCGGTCGCGACGCAGGCAGGAAAAGGCTTTTATCGTCGTCAGGAGGTGCAGGACCTCATCGCGATCACGCGCGTGCTGGCCGACAGTCGCGATACCCTCGCCCTGATTGCGCTGCTCCGCGGACCGCTGGTCGGGCTGACCGAGGAGCAACTGCTCGATCTCGTCTGGAGCCAGCCTCGCGATCCCGCGCGACCCGATGCTCGGCCGCGGCTCACCATGCACCTTAATCCGGAAGCGATCGAAAATAGCCACGCTCGCGATATCGTCGAAAAGCTCCAGGCGCTTCGGCAAGGGATCAATGGGACCACGCCGCACCAGATGCTTGCAGAGGCGATCGACCTGTTGCGCGTCCGGCCCATTCTCCTCCAGCGCCATGGCGGGCAGGCGGAGCGTCCGCTCGCCAATGTCGATCTCTATCTGAGCCTCGCACAACCTTATGGCGTGCGCGGGCTTAGGGCGTTCGCAGACGCAATGACCGCGGCTTGGGAGGGGAAGACACGATCGGCAGAGGGGCGCCCCGACGCTCAGGAGGAAGCGGTGTCGCTGGTGACCATGCACGCCTCCAAAGGGCTTGAATGGCCGATCGTCGTGCCGATTAACACGATGACGGCCGGTAACGACGTGCGCGATCCGATCATCAACAGCGATACGAAGACCATTTTCCTGCCTATCCTCGGCGTTGCGCCTGCGGGCTATGAGGATGCCAAGGCCGCAGAAGTCGCCGAGCGTGAGCGTGAGCGGCTGCGGCTCTGGTACGTCGCGGCGACCCGCGCCCGCGAGCTACTCGTGCTGCCAAAGCTAGACGTGCCGGCGTCAAAGAGCAGCTGGAACGCGCTGATGGACTTTGATCTTGATGGGCTTCCGCTGATCGACATCGAGCAGCATCCGGCCGGCTTCGAGACGATCGACGGCGATCCGGAGAATGGGCAGACGCGCGAGGTCTTCGCGAGCGAAGCGGCGGCCGTCATGGCGGCGACCACCAGGCTACGCTGGGTTGCTCCAAGCAGGGATGAGGATCCGACAGGTCCGCTGGACGTCGCATCCGTACCGCAGATCGTGATTGCCGGCGACGACGAGCCGTCAGCGGACCAAGCGGTCGTCGTTCAGGGCGGCCGTGAGCGCGGTCTCGTCATCCACAAGCTGTTCGAGGAGGTTCTTACCGGCGAAACGGCAGACGATGTCGCAGCGCTCGTCGGACGAGCTGCGAACCTGATCCGTGACTTGGGCGGTGAGCCCGGAACTGACCCAGCGAAAAGCCTATCGCCGGACGAGATGGGCAAGGCGGTCGCGAAGACGCTGGCGTTGCCCCAGATCGCCGCAATCCGGGGGAGGCTTCTGCCCGAGCTGCCGGTCTATGGGCTGGGCCAGGAAGATGGCGTCGAACTTGCCACCTTTGGCATCGTCGATGCGCTTTGCATTGGCGAAGATGGCAAACCCGAGCTGGTGATAGACTGGAAAAGCGATGTGGCGCCAAGCCCGACTGCGTCCGATCACTACCGCTTACAAGTTCGGCGTTACCTCGAGGTCACTGGTATCCCACGTGGAATGATCGTGTTCGTCACCAGCGGCAACATCGTGTCTGTTGAATGAATGGGGAGAACAGATGGTCAAGTATCTTATGCAGATGGCTCGACACGATTGCAGCTACGCCGGTGACGATCTGTCGCGAACCGCCTTGAGTTGAGCTTGGACTAAGAAGCGTAAGCTTTTCCAAATGCGATCATGTCGCTGACGCTAGTCAGCGCGTTCAGCTAGCTCGGTTTCTAAACTTACGATAGCTGCTTGAAGCGTTTGCAAATCGGTGGGCGTGAGACCCTTACGGGCGAACCTCGCCTCTTGAAGCAGTTCGGTCCAATAGGTCAGTGTGTCCCTATACACAGGAAGACCACGAAGGCGCCGGGCGCTTGTGACCGCGTTCTCGACATTTTGGAGGATGGATCCGGATAAATTCATTCATCGCAGGTAGTTTTCACGGACGCAAAAGGAAGGGAATGCTCACGAAATACACGTTGTTTCGGTCGCCTTGATCTCGAAGCGTCAATAGAGCCCAAAACTGCGGCTCACGGGCGGCGCGGTGTGACGCCGATGATGTCCGACCTCCGTAGAGCTCGCGACATTCACAGCGCTTCGGTCCGCCCAGTCTCGTGCCGGCTAACTACAGCGGTAACCTGTCGATATGTGAGCGGCGCTGACACCTGATCAAGGAGCGCCGCATACCTCGACGAAGCGACTTTGTGCTTCCGATTGGGGAGCCACGCGATCGCGGCCCCAGATCGTTGTCGCTGAGAGGTGGAGCGCAATCAGCGAGGTCCGGGCTTATAGTCGGGACCATACGGAGGTATGGGAAGCCGCCCGGAAGAGGTGTCTTCCTGCTCCTCACTGGCGCCGTGTCGGAGCGCCTGCGCGCGATAAGGCATGCGCTGTGTCCCGTATAAGGTACAATCGCTTCGGCGACCAACCGTTTGCAAATTGTCATGAATGTTGACGCGATAAAGCCGCTGCCCGTCTATGTAGACCTAAGGGCGGTAAGATTGATTGGCAGTTTCTCGACCGGTAACTCGGCTCCTTTGCGGGACATTTTCGGTAACACCTGCCATTGATCAAGGCACCAAGAGGGGTTGCGGTATCCCAGCAGGGCCATCACACCGGCGTATGTGTAATCGAGCAAGGTTCAGTGGCGATCCCGAGACATTGATCGAGCGTTTCGGTGCCGACTGGCTGGCACCCAAGCCCATGGACAATCGGTTTAACCCGGTCGAATTGGTACCACGGAGCCGAGCGTACGTGATCCGCCGTCAGGACGGCGCCAACAAACTCGACGTCATGAGCTGGGACCTGCTCGGCAAGGCCGCTTCGTACCCGATCACGAACGTTCGTGACTTGAAGCGCTGGCGCTCGCGTCTTGAAATCTAGAAGGGCGCTGTCTGATCCCGCTTACCGAATTCTGCGAATGGACGCCTGATACCTTCAAGGTTGGCGAGGGCCGACCGATTAAAGGCGAAATGTGGTTCGACGTTACCGATCAGGACGTGTTCGCGGTTGCTGGCGTATGGCAGCAACTGGGCGCGCAGCGCTGGTTTGCAATGATGACCTGCGATCCGAACGCGCTGGTCGCGCCCATCCATCCCAAAGCAATGATCACGATCCTTCGCGCAGACGATCAAGAGCGCTGGCTGACAGGCAGCTATGACGATGTGGTTGCGCTGCAGAGGCCCTATGCAGCCGAAAAGATGACCGTACGTGGCCCCGTGTTTCCGACGCGCGAACCGGCATTCAAGCTAGCAATTACCGAATAGTCAAAGCTCGCGAGCGATTTCGACAGCGGGGTCAGACAACCGTTTCCTGGCTAAGGACATCAGATGCGGCCGGCGAGCAAGCGGCCATACCGCGTTGCGAACGCCGATGAACGGGCGTCTGGAGTTCGGACGCCGTGGGGGCTGTGAATGTCCACAACTCGTATAGCGCGATGCGCGGGGCATCCGTCGCGGGTGTCGTCGACAGCACAGGATTTAGCAGGTCGGATGGAAGCTGGTCACCCCACAGCCGTAAATTAGTGTTGGTCAACGTCATCGCCCGCAGATTGATGGGAGAGGCCAAACGGGTCAAAATGGCTTGGTCCTCTCTAGATACACCCAAAACGCATCTGCGGGATGGTTTGGTGGGGGTGGGACGGCAGCGCAAGAAGAGTGCCTTGCCCCACCCCGTCTATCCAGCCGGTCCCTTCGAAGATCGAGGAGCGGTGACCTACGTGACGGCGGATGATCTGGCGATGGCGCCGCAACGTTGGCTGATCTAGCAATGCCCGAATGATACCGACCATCACCGCTGCGGCGTTCAGCCGTGCCATTGCGACCGCGAGAATGGTGGAGGCCGGTCGCGATTATTGGCAGCGTGGGCTGGTCGGTTCGTTGCAATGTGATGATGAAGCTCGGATCGTCCGCACAACGGTCAGGGGAAGTTCACGAACACCGTACCGGGTCGAGCTGAGGTTTGGTGCCGGGCTCACGATCGCAACCTCCTGCAGCTGTCCGGTAGGTATCGGCTGCAAGCATGCAGCGGCAACCCTGTTCGCCTTGCAGGACGATCAGGCGCTGGCCGCCGGCAGCGGCGGTTTGCTGGAACAGCCAGTTCCAATAGCAGCAACAGCACCGGTCGCACCAATCCTGGCTGCCGACCTCCTGCCAGCATCCCTGTCGCAGTGGGCCGCAGCAATGCGGCCCTTGGTCGCTCATCACGCCGCAAGCGGCGAACCACCTTCTCGAGCGGTGCTCTATGTCGTGCGGGTCCAAGCCCTGGTCGGCAACGTGCGCTTGTCCAAGAAGCGGACGCTGGCATCGATGGCGCCTGCGGGCTGCGCGTTACGGTTGTTCGTCGAGGCGTTCGATGTCGGACTGGATGCAGACGGCAATCCGATCGGTACAGGCACGAAAATCCACGCAATCGGATCCTATGGCGGGCAGAGCGCGGCGGGTCTTGTCAGTGACGAAGACCGGATGCTTGTCCGCCGCTTGCACATGCGTATCGGCGACACCGATCATGACGGCTGCCTGACCGGCACAGGCGGTGCCGATCTGTTCGACCGTATCTTGGCAACCGGTCGCGCCCGTTGGGCGACGGTGCGCGGCCGGGCGCTGCACCGGCAGGCTCAATGCTCAGCCAAGCTTGGTTGGAGCGATGACGATCTCGGCAGGATGCGCCTGTCGGTTCAGGGTGTATCATCGGACACCGCAGTCGTGTTGCTGACGCCCCCGCTTCTGATCGACGTCGCCACCGGTGGGGTCGCTCCGCTCAATGTGGATGTGCCACCCGCCATGGCTGAACATCTGCTGCGCCTGCCTGCCATCGAACCGGACGCCGTCGCAGCGTTGGCAGCGCAGTGGCATGACCTTGTTCCAGCTGGCGTACCAGCGCCCACTGTGCCTGAGGTGCGGGACCTGGGTGTGGTCACGCCGACCCCGACCCTGTCATTGTTGATGGATCGTGTGTCGATGCAACCATGGCACGGCGGTCGCTACCGCTATCCCGGCAAGATCCAGACTGCCTGTGCGGTTGCCCGTCTCAGCTTCGACTATGCCGGTGTCACGGTCGATGTCACTACCGCAGAACCCAGCGTGCTGGTCCGGACAGGGGAGGGGCTTGTCCGCTTCTCCCGCGACGCCGACGCCGAGCAGGCGGTGATGGCGCGGCTGTTCGATACCGAGCTGGTACCGCTCGTCGAGTTCGATGAGATCGACTGGGCACCCCGGCAGGGATGGGATCGTGTTCCCGACATGCCAGCGTCTGCGGACGATTTCACCGCGTTCCTGATCTACGAGGCCGACGCCCTGCGGGCTGAGGGCTGGCGGGTGGAGACGGCCTCCGACTTTCCACTACGCATCGTCCCGGTCGAGACCGACGGGCTCTCGATCGCGGTGGTGCCATCGGGGATCGACTGGTTCGACATCGCCCTCGATGCCACCGTCGACGGTGAGCGAGTCGACCTTGTGCCCGCGTTACGCCGGACGCTGGCAACATTCGCGCCAACCGAACTCGAGGCGCTTGCAGCCGATCTGGCCGACGCGGACGATCTGCTGCCGGTGGCACTCGGCGACGGCAGGATCATGACGTTGAAGGCAGTCGGCATGCTGCCGCTGCTGCGGGCGCTGCTCGCCCTCGCTGCGAATCAGCCGACGGTCGGGCTGGCGGAGGGCAGACCGGGTTTCTCACGCCTTGATCTTGGCCTGATCGGCGAGGTCGAGGCGATGACCCCCGATCTGCGATGGACCGGGATCGAACCCTTGCGGCGCCTCGCGCGCGAGTTGACCCAGCTACGGCTCACACCGACGCCGATGCCGGCAGGTTTTTCCGCAACCTTGCGGCCCTATCAGCAGACCGGGCTCGACTGGCTGGAGGCACTGGCGCGAGCAGGGCTCGGTGGATTGCTCGCCGACGACATGGGGCTGGGCAAGACCGTGCAGACACTGGCGCATATCCTGGCGCAGAAAGCGAGCGGCGCGCTCGAGGCACCGGTACTGATCATTGCGCCGACCTCGGTGCTGCCCAACTGGCAGGCCGAGATCGCACGGTTTGCGCCAGCATCGTCGGTATTGCTGTTGCACGGCTCTGATCGCCATGACCGGCACGACGCCATTGCCAGCCACGACATTGTGCTGACGAGCTATCCGTTGCTGGTTCGCGATGTCACCCGTCTGGCAGAGGAGAGGTTCGGGCTCGTCGTGTTTGACGAGGCGCATGTGCTGAAGAACCCGCAGACTGCCGGTCACGCCGCCGCGCGGCGTCTTTCCGGGCGACGGATCGCGCTGACCGGCACGCCGGTGGAGAACCAGCTGACCGACGCATGGTCGCTGCTCGATCTGGTCGTGCCGGGACTGCTTGGCACTCGCCGCGACTTCGTCCGTGATTACCGCACGCCGATCGAGAAGCACGGTGACGTCACAGCAAGGGCACGGCTGATGCGCAAGCTCAAGCCCTTCATGCTGCGCCGGACCAAGGACGCGGTCGCGGATGATCTGCCGGCCAAATCGATCGTCCCGGTGGCAATCACGCCCGGAGCCGCGCAGCTGGCGCTCTATGAGAGCCAACGCCTCCTCATGCAGCAGCGCGTACGTGACGAGATCGCCCGGGTCGGCCTGATGCGCGCGCAGATCATGGTCCTGACCGCGCTGACCCGGCTGCGTCAGGTCTGCTGCGATCCGCGGCTGCTGCCGGGGCAAGGGAGCAAGCCGCCGGCATCCGCCAAACTTGAGCGGTTGCTCGAACTTGTTGACGAGATGATCGCCGAGGGCAGGCGGATCATCGTGTTCAGCCAGTTCACCGCGATGCTCAACCTCATCAAGCCCGAACTCGACCAGCGTGGCCATGGCTGGGTCGAACTGACGGGCAAGAGCAGGGATCGCAAGGCGCCGGTTGCCCGCTTCCAGGCAGGGCAGGTGCCGCTGATCCTCGTCAGCCTGAAGGCTGGCGGCACCGGGCTCAACCTGACGACTGCTGACACCGTCATCCTCTACGATCCATGGTGGAACCCGGCGGTCGAGGCCCAGGCGATCG
>Ga0308157_10006837_pt1 | contig 13469 bp, 7 predicted proteins | sample PhyBR1_FD_201035 | JGI IMG/M metagenome (GOLD analysis project Ga0308157, IMG submission 201035) | Phyllosphere microbial communities from UC Gill Tract Community Farm, Albany, California, United States - DLSLB.R1 | ecosystem: Host-associated > Plants > Phyllosphere > Unclassified | place: USA...
AGGCTACTTTTAACGGCAAGATTGCGACCTATGGTGATCAGTCAGGCGGCATAGATGTTGCCACCATCGGCGGCAAAGGTGGCGATGCTGGCAACGTTGTGGGTGCAGGTGTCAGTTTCACGCCAGATGGGTTGAATATTGCTGCGGGCGTTGGCGGTGCGGGCGGTACCGGTGGCAATGCCGGGAATGCAACCATTGATTTCGAAGGTATAATTGTAACCCAAGGCAATGCGTCTTCCGGAGTTGTCGCAAAGAGCTCCGGTGGTAATGGCGGTGCAGGTGCCGTGAGCGTTTCTGCTGCGATGGGCCAGCTTGGGTCTACAAATATCGCTGCCGCGTGGGGCCGTAAAGCAGGTGATGCTGGACTGGGCGGTGACGTTGAAATTCAAAGCGCCGGTATCATTATCACAGAAGGTGATGGCTCTGACGCAATTTACGCGTTGTCTTCCGGTGGTACAGGCGCAGCGGCACAGCATGCGATTGCTGCGACAGCCGGTGCACAGAGTTCAGGTTCCAATAGTAACATTAGCATTGCAGTTGCGGGCAACGGTGGCAGTGGCGCATCCGCCGGAACAGTGAGCGTCGGGAATACGGCTGATGTGTATACGACAGGCTCAGATGCACGCGCTATTGTTGCGTTGTCAGCTGGTGGCGATGGCGGGAATGGCGGTGCTTCTGTTTCAGCTGCAGCAAATCTCGCCGGCATAAACACCGGACAGTCAAGAGTGGGCCTTGTAACTGTTGCGGGCACTGGCGGTGCGGGTGGTGCAGGTTCAGGCATAAACATTCGCGCTGATGGCAGTATTCAGACGGAGGGCGCTAACTCGTCCGGGCTCGTGGCCCTTTCTTCGGGTGGTTCCGGTGGTCAGGGAGGAGAAGCTGGCCTCGCTCACCTGCTTTTTAAAGCAGAACTGCCAGAGGTTGAAAGCGGCAGTGGTTCGGAGGAAGAAGAATTTCCATCGGCGAATACCTATCAGCTTCTTATTGGAGCTGCGGGTGGAAATGGTGGTGTTTCCGGGACAGTAACTGTTGCTAACAATGGTAAAGTGCAGACTGCTGGTGCGGGCAGCAGTGGTATTGATGCCCAATCCATCGGTGGAAATGGTGGCACAGGCGGAAGCACGAATGTTTTGTTTACTGCAGCAGATGTGCCTGTTGATGAAATCAGCCAGTTTGCTGACAAGGGCTCAAATGACTGGATTATTGGTGCAGCGGGAACTGGCGGCGCAGGCGGCAATAGTGGTTCTGTTAACGTCACAAACACTGGCATTATCATCACAGAGGGCGACGCATCGGCGGGTATTGTGGTGCGCTCTGTCGGTGGCGCGGGCGGTAACAGTGGAAATGGCGGTCTTGCTGGCGGAAGTCTCGGCATTGGGGGCGGTGCATTTACAGAAATTGTTCGTTCCATTGGCGACGCAAATAACGAACAGTCTAATATCCTCGATCCGCTTTTTAATTGGGCAGAAGATGTTAGTGCTGGTGGTCATGCTGGCAATGTAAGCATTGTTAACGGTAGTGTGACTGATAAGACCGTTGGTGCAGTCTTCACAGAAGGCAGCAATTCCGGTGCACTTATTGCACAAACACGCGGTGGCAGCGGTGGCGATGGCGGAAATGGTTTTGGTAAGATAGCGCTTGGTGGTGATGGTGGACGTGCAGGCAATGCCGGTGCAGTGGATCTGGAAAATCACGCTTATCTGATTACAGCTGGCGACAATTCTGCTGCCATTGCCGCGCGCTCCCTTGGTGGCGCTGGTGGAAATGGTGGCAATGCGAGTTCCGGCGATGATGAGGGGGCATATCTGACTTTTGGTGGCCGCGGTGGCGCAGGCGGTTCGGCAAATCAGATTAATATCTTAAATCAAGGTATTATTGCAACCAGTGGGCGGGGTTCACGAGGCATTCTGGCACAATCTACTGGGGGAAATGGCGGCAATTCCGGTTCTGGCGACAGCACATATGTTGGTATTGGCGGCGGGCTGCTTGATACGACGATTTCGCAGAATTTTTATTGGCTTGGCACCAGTGGTGAAGGCGGCCATAGCGCCGATGTCCGTATTAACAACGGCTATTCCGGCGACATGAATGCAGGCGCAATTTTCACCTATGGTGATCAGTCCGATGCAATTTGGGCAGAGTCACTTGGCGGGCACGGAGGCGCGGGTGGTTCTGCAAGCGGGTATCTGGCGCTTGCTGGCGACGGTGGTAAAGCGGGTGACGCAGGTGTGGTCGATGTTAACAACCATGCGGCTCTGATCACAAAGGGCAATGGGTCCTCTGGTATTGTTGCCAGATCAATCGGTGGCGCGGGTGGTCCAGGCGGTGACACTGGTAGTGAAAACACGCGTGAGAGCATCTTTGGCGTCGGTGGACGTGCTGGTGCAGGTGGGTCGTCTGCCGCCGTTATCGTCAACAACGCTGGCGTGATTGAAACCTTTGGAGATAATTCGAGCGGGATCATTGCTCAATCTCAAGGTGGAAACGGCGGAAATGGCGGTGATAGCAACACACAACTGATTGCAGCAGGTGGCAATGTGCTCAACACGCTGATCAGTGGCAAAGCAGACTGGTACGGGAAATCTGCGCTGGGCGGTGCTGCCGAAGCGGTTTTCGTCCGAAATGGTGAAGCAAACAATGCCGACGCAGGCATCATTGTGTCTCATGGCGATAATTCGGCTTTGATCATAGCACAGTCTGTCGGTGGGGACGGCGGGAACGGAGGCAACGCTTCCGGTCTCATACAGTTCGATATTCCATTAAATGAATATAAGGCTGCGATCGGCCTTTCACTTGCAGGCGATGGTGGCGATGCTGGCAGTGGCTCGACTGTCAGAGTTGAGAATTTTGCAGTTTTGGCGAGTGAAGGCCGTAATTCAACAGCAATCGCTGCGCAGTCTCTTGGCGGACAGGGCGGCAATGGCGGTAGCGCCGGCGCCATGGTTGACGACGCAATGATAAGTCTGACAGCCGCTGCTGGTGGCCTGAGTGGCTCTGGTGGCAATGCCGATCTGGTGGCAGTTCTTAACCGTGGTTCCATTTATACACTGGGCGACGGGTCAGTTGGAATAGAGGCGCTTTCAGCTGGTGGTGACGCTGGCATTGCTGGCGATGCGGCAGCGTCGCTGGCGCTTGCAGGTGGCGCACTTAGCGGCATAGGCGGCATTGGCAATGGTGCTGGCGGCAATGGTGGTGACGTTAGCGTTGTAAACGGCTCTGACGAAGTTCCAGACCAGGGATTAATCTATACGGCTGGTCATAATGCAGCTGCGATCATCGCTACATCACGCGGCGGAAATGGCAGCGCAGGTGGCAATGCCTTAGGGATGCTCACGCTTGGTGGTGCTGGCGGGAATGGCGGTAGCGCTGGAGGCGTCAGTGTTGAAAATTATGCCACTTTGATCACGCAAGGTGATCGTGCATCAGGTATTCTGGCACAGTCGCTTGGTGGACAGGGTGGCATCGCTACAATGAGCGATGTTAATAGTTTGCCAGTCGCCGCTGATGGCGTTGCCGGGAGTGCAGGCGCGGTTACGGTTGCCAATAGCGGTACGGTGGTGACACGTGGTACAGCTTCGCTGGCGATTGCGGCGCTGTCAAAAGGGGCTTCTGCGGGAGAGGTTTCTGTATCGAACGCAGGCACCGTAATCACCACTGGCGATCAGTCATCCGGTCTTTCAGCTCAATCGCTGGGAATTAGCTCTGCTGCGAATGTTAATCTTACCAATAAGGCTGATATTGTAACAGAAGGGACAGCGTCAAACGCTCTGGTTGCGCGTTCTGTCGCAGATCAGTTCGCATTAGATACGTCTGACTTTTTCCTTTTTGCAGGCAATGGATTTGCCGGAAATGTGCTTGTTGATCATGTCGGTGATCTTATCGCTACCGGTGCCGGATCTTCTGCAATTTACGCACAGAGCTCTGGCACAGTGAATGGCAATATTGATGTTGTGGTGCAGGCAGACAGCATCGTGGTTGGTGGCAGTGCGGGTGGTGCGGGCGTTTCGCTCATTGATGGTGCGCAGAATAGTCTTGTAAATGCCGGAGCAATCACTGCGATCGGCGAGACGCTTGGCTATGTTCAAGGTGCTGATGGACAGTTAATCGCTGCTGGCTGGGTTGACGGTCAGGCCATTCAGGGCACGACGGGCAATACGCATATATCCAATACCGGGCTTATTGTTGGATCTGTTGATCTTGGCAGCGGTAGCGGCAGCTTCACAAATGAAGAAAATGGATGGCTCGTCGCTGGCGATAGTATCGGCCTTGGTGGTCACGAAGGATCGTTGCTAGCCAATGAGGGTAACTTAACGCCTGGAGGCATTCATACGGTCCAGACGACAAAGGTCATAGGAAATCTCGACCAGACGGACAGTGGCAATTATCTGGTTGATGTTGATTTTGCGGGAGAAAGTGCTGCTGGCAACCAGCGCGCATCGGGAGGGGTTGCGACTTCCGGCAAAGCGGATCGTCTGGACGTGAGCGGTTGGGCAAATCTGGCCGGGCGTTTACCAGTGAGGATTTCGAACGCCGGTTATGCACAAAGCGGGAGCAATGATTATGTGATTGTGCATGCTGAAGGTGGGATCAACGATGATGGTATGGTTCTCGTTGCACCCAGCACAGCGGTAGCTACCTTCACGCTGTCTTATAGTGCATATGAAGCGAACCTTCGTGCCAACATTGACTACGCAGCAAGCGGCCTGACCGAAAACGGTATTGCCGTTGGTAACACCATCAATTCGATCCAGTTTGATCAGACGTCGCCTGCATTCCGTCCGCTGGCTGAAGCCATTTTTGCGCAGCCAGATATTGCCTCTCTTCAGAGAACATATGATCTGATCGATGGTGAGGGAACGGCGGGTGCTCAGCAAGCTTACTTCTCTGAAACCAATGCATTTATTGGCACAATTGCGCAACAGACCAGTCTTTGGAGCAATCCATATCGCCAGATGGATGCGAATGCGAAACCTGATCGCGATTGCGTGGTAAAAGATCAAACCTGTGCGTCAAGCAGATGGCGCGGCTGGTTTTCGGGCTTCGGCAGCAGCACAAGTGTCGACGGTGATCCAACGGTTGTTGGCTCGGGTGATCTGCGAAGCCACAGCAAAGGCATGGCGGCTGGCTTTGATTATCAGCTCAGCCAGCAGGCACTGCTTGGTTTTGCAATCGGTGTTGGCGACACAGACTTTAAAGTCACTGATCGCCTGACAAGTGGCGACATGCAGACGGGACGAAGCGCGATTTATGGCGCATATAAGCGGGATAATTTCTACATTGACGGTTTGCTTGGGTTGGATTGGTTCAATGTCAGTACCGGGCGTTTCGCAGCTATAGAAGCCACTGCATCCAATGCTGGGGTGCATGACTGGCTGCAAAATGATTTTTCTGGCTATGGCTTGAACATGCGCCTGGAAGGCGGTTACCGTACAGAGCTTGGAGGCGTTCAGTTTACCCCCTTTGCGGCGTTGCAATTGTCGTCGTTTCACATGAATGGCTCAACAGAACGTGCGGATGTGACAGATGGACGTCTTGCACTTTACTATAAAAACCGGACGATCAATTCTGTTCCTCTCACGCTCGGAGCTCAGTTCGATACGCGTGTACAACTGAGTGAAAATGCGTATTTCACGCCTTACATGCGTGCATCCTGGGTTCATGAATTCTCAAATAAACGCTCGGTTGAAGCAGGTTTCACGGCGGCTCCTGGCTATGAGTTTGTCGTGCATGGTGCGGAAGCGCCGCGCGACTCGGCACAACTCGAGGCAGGCTTCAATGTGCAGATCGAGACGGGATTGTCTCTCTACGGCAAAGTGACCGGTAACCTTTCCAGATCGTCAAACGATATATCTGGCTCGGGTGGTTTCCGGTTACGATGGTAAAAGGGCAGTATGTGAATATGCAAATACGAAGGAAAACCCTTTGTTTAATGGTTATGGGTCTATCGGCGACAACCATTGTTTCGGCCAGAGCGCAGAATGAACAGTCAGCTGCGGCGTCAAATACGCAGCAGACCCTTGAGCTTAAGACGAGCGGCTGGCAGAGCCGGTGCGTTGCCAGAGATCGTGAGGCTCCGTTAGAATGTGTCATTGAAGCGAGTGCCGTGCTTAGCAACAATGGACAGCGTTTGACGGATTTTTCTATTCGTATTCCTGATGCAAAAGCGCAACCGCATATGTTGGTGCGTGTTCCTCTGGAAGTAGCATTAGCTGCGGGTCTCAATCTGAAGGTGGACGATGGTAAAACGTTCAGCTATCCGTTACAGACCTGCAATAATGATGGCTGCTTTGTTGGTGAAGCCATCCATAAAGACCTGCTTGCAGCGATGATCAAGGGCGCAAATGTTGAGGTGTCCTTCAAGGATACAGCGCAAAATGATATTCGCCTGACGTTACCGCTTAAAGGCTTCGGCGATGCTTACAAAGGGGTCAAGTAACAAACAATGTTGATACTCATTACAAGTGATATCGTGTGAGCTTATATGATGGGGACTAATAGCCTGCTGTTAATCAGAATGGTTGTAACTTAATTCGACTGATCAGTGATTTTCTCACTGTGTCTTGCCAAAAAAGGAAACTCAGATGTCTCTGAGCACATTTGCAGTCGATATAGCTTTACCTGCGCCAGTTCTTCTCGTTGAAGATGATCTGGCAGTCCGTCGCAGGCTTGAGGGAATACTTCTGCAATTTGGCTATAAGATTGAGGCTATTATCTTTGTGGCATCTTTGGCGGAGGCGCGCGCTTATCTGGCCGAAGAACCAGTTTCCCTGGCGCTTGTTGATTTGGGCCTGCCTGATGGCAATGGCGTGGATCTGATTAAAGAATTACATGTTAGTGAGCCGGCACTGCCGATTTTGGTAATTTCCGCTTGGTGCACACAGGACGTCATTCTTTCTGCATTGAGAGCAGGTGCAATTGGTTATGTGTTAAAGGAGCGAGATGATATCGAAGTCGCTCTGGCAATACGCAGTGTCTTGCGCGGTGGAGCGCCGATAGATCCATTTGTGGCGAAACGGATCATTGAAGAGCTGCCTGCTGAAACGCAGGAGCGCCCCGAACCGCAAAGCTCTATGGAGGCGCTGACCGCACGAGAAAGCCAAATATTATCGTTGGTTGCTGAAGGGCTGGGAAACAAAGATATTGCTGACACGCTTTGTCTGTCCCGCTATACGGTGGAATGCCATATCAAGCGGATCTATCGCAAACTCGCTGTTTCTTCACGTACCCGCGCCATTCATACTGCGCGGCAGCGCGGTTTGTTGGCGTGAGATGGCTGTTAATCGTTTTATTCTTGTGTGTTCTTGACCCAGCAGCCTGGGCTAAGGAAGCCAGCGATGTCCCGGTCTGCCCCGTTCAGATTGTTAGTATTCAGGCAGCTCAATCACTTGAAAATGGTCAAAGGCCCGATAATACGGGACAATGGGAAAATGTTACTTTACCCGATGACTGGAATTGGCGCCACAAGGAGCAGGCAGATAATATCTGGTATCGTATAAGCTGGCGTCAAGATTGCGAGCCTGCACCGGAAGAGCGTATTGCACTGCTGTTGCGTTCAATCATCATGGCCGGTGAAATATATATTAATGATCATTTTCTTTGGCGCGATGAGCATTTGGTTGAGCCACTATCACGCAGCATGAATATGCCGCGTTATTGGGTTTTGCCCGATGCCTGGCTCCAGGAAGGTACCAACACAATTTGGATCAGGGTTGTAGGTGTCAAAGGACAAATGCTGGGTCTCGGACCAATTGCTGTGGGCGAGGCCACTTCTCTCTATCCGCAATATGAAAACCTATGGTGGCGCAACCGCACCTTATATATCGCCAATATTATCGTTTCTGGTGTGATTGGGATTTTGTTCTTTTGTATCTGGTTCGTTCGGCGCGATCATACGGCTTATGGCTGGTACGCCTTTTCGTCCTTATTCTGGGTTGTGTTTATATCGAACACTCTTGTCACGACGCCGTGGCCATGGCCCGACACATTGACCGCATCCCGGGCCAACGTCGTTGCTTTGATGTTGTGTGTGGCATGCTTTTGTATGTTTGTTATGCGTTTCGGAGAGCTGTTTCCCAGGCTGTATGAGCGAACGCTTTGGGCTTTTGTGGCCATATTAGTCGCTGCTTCGCTTTTTACGCCGCAAGCCTTTTTTGTTTATATTCAAATAGCTGGTGTCATCATTGCCGCCGTTTTCTTTTTATTCAATTGTATTCAGTTTCCGCTTTATGCATGGCAAACGAAAAAGCCCGAACACCTCATGCTTGGTGTCTGCCTGCTGGTTCTCATCTTAACAATATTGCACGATATCTTTATGGTTTTTGGGCTTATTCCGGGAGATTTTACGGTGTTGCCCTATTCCAACATCGTCATTACTTTGAGTTTGTCAGGCATATTAGGTCTCCGTCATGCTCATAATGTTCGCCGTATTGAGCAGTTCAATGTCGAGCTTGCTGAAAGCATAGACAGTGCCCGCTCCGAACTCGCAACAACACTTGAACGTGAATATTCACTCGCTCTTTCCAATACCCGTTTAAAAGATCGGTTGGAAATTGCCCATGACCTTCATGATGGTTTAGGCGGTGCGCTGGTGCATATGATGGCGTCAATCGAGCAGGGGAGCGGGCCCGTAAACCGTTCGCAAGTTGTTTCGATGCTGAAGCTGATAAGGGATGACTTGCGTCAGACAATTGATAGCAATTCAAGCCCAAGTATCAAGGTTCCTGCAACGCCGATCGAGTGGGCAGCTCCACTCAGACACCGTTTCACTGCACTTTTTGATGAATTGGATATTGCTGCTGAATGGAGTTTTCCCGCTCGCTGGCAAAAGCCTCCAACGACATTGCAATGTTTGGCATTGGCGCGTGTCGTGGAAGAAGCTTTGACGAACGTCATTAAACATAGTCGCGCGAAGCACGTGATCGTGCGTCTTAAACAGCCTGCAACCAATGAACTGACATTGGAGGTCGAAGATGACGGTGCTGGCTTTGATGTTTCGGCTGTTCAATTGGCGAGCATGAGCATCGGTACCCGCAGTATGTCGATGCGCATTATGCGTATCGGCGGACGTTTCACTATAACATCCTGCCCTGGAAAAACGACAGTGTTGGCAACATTTACATTATAGAGTTATCACTCGTTTTGGTCCCATGGCGTTCCGCTCGCCCATTCTTTGCGAATGGCTTCGATGAAACGTCTTACTTTTGGCGAAACATGGCGCCGCGTAGGATAAACAGCAGTAATGGGCAGTTCTTCGTGACGTAACTGTGTGAGGATCGGTATCAGGCGCCCCTTTTTAATATCATCTCCAACCAGAAAAGCGCCGAGCTGCACAATTCCAAGGTTATTCAAAGCCGCATCGCGGATTGCTTCCGTGTTGTTGAGTTTCAGGCGTCCTTCGACAGAAATGTATCGAACCTCACCACCGATTTGGTAACGCCATGGCATTGGCGAGTTGGCATAGGTAAACACAATTTTGTTGTGGTTTTGCAGATCATCTAGGCTTTGTGGCATGCCATGATGTTCCAGATAGGCAGGTGTTGCACAGGTGAAAAAACTGTGGGGTGCCAGAACCTGCCGGATCAAACCGCTATTGGTTGGTCCACCAATGCGAACTGCAACATCAATTCCATCTGAGACAAGATCGCAATAGTCATCAGAGAATGTCACATCCGCCTCCAGTTCAGGCCATTCGGCTAGAAGCTTTTGTAATACGGGCAGGACGTGCAGACGACCGAACGCTGTTGGAATATCAATGCGAAGTCGTCCCTTAGGCGCCTGATTGCGCATAGCCAGTGTCGCTTCTGCGTCATCGACTTCACAAATGATACGCAAAGCATGGTCGTAAAATAATTTTCCCTCCTCTGTGAGGCTCACGCTTCGTGTCGTGCGATGAACCAGACGTGTGGCGAGATTTTCTTCGAGCCGGGCGATACTCTTTCCGACAGCCGAACGTGTAATCCCTAACTTTGTCGCTGCTTGAGTAAAACTCTCGGTATCTGCAACGCGCACGAAAGCCAGAATGTCTCCGAAATGATCAAGCATTGGTTCCAATTCGTCCCATCTGATGCGGTCTTGAGCTACTTTATCAATTTTCCGGACCTAGTAAAGACTGCCGAATGATTGAGGTAAATTTCAAAAGCCTCGCAATAAAAGGCAGTCCAATGGAACAGATCACGGAATTAAGACAAAGCGCTCAGCATACGGATTGGTCGGCGGTTTATGTTGTGGGCCTTACGACTTTTGCAGTTGTGACAACTGAAATGTTGCCGATAGGCATGATGATGCCAATTGCAAAGGAACTGGATATTTCGCTTGGCACTGCTGGTTTAATTGTTTCAGTTCCCGCACTGCTTGCCGCTTTTTTCGCACCCGTGGTTGTTCTCATGGCAGGTGAAATTGATAGACGTCGAATTTTAGTCGGGCTGCTTATGCTCCTGACCGTCGCCAATCTCGCTTCGGCCTTGTCACCATCATATGAATGGCTGCTTGTCGCGAGAGTTATTGTAGGATTTTGCATGGGCGGGATATGGGCAGTTGCTGGCGGACTGGCCCCGAAGTTGGTTCCCACGCAATCGATAGGAGTGGCGACAGCAATTATTTTTGGCGGGGTTGCTGCCGCGTCAGTCGTGGGGGTGCCGCTTGGCGTGTTGATTTCCGACATTGCAGAATGGCGAGGGGCATTTGCAGTCATGGCAGGATTTAGCCTGATGGTCTTCGGGCTTGGTTTTCGTCTCTTGCCAGCCTTGCGTGTCAATCAGTCTGTCCGGGCAAGCCAGATGATCGCCGAATTGAAAAGACCACGTGTTCAGGCGGGACTGTTCCTTACACTGTTGCTCGTTACGGGGCATTTTATCGCCTATACATTTGTGGGCTCAATTCTAGAGGTTATATCTGGTGTTAAGACGGAATGGATCGGCATGTTGCTGTTCATTTACGGCTCTGCAGGAATTATTGGGAATTTTCTGGCAGGCAGGTTCGCTTCAACAAGACTTGGAATGACACTGGGAACGATTATTTTCAGCCTTTTGATAGCAATTCCTTCGTTCGCCTTTGTTGGGGAAGGGACTATCTCAGCGGCTGAAATCCTCATCTTGTGGGGCGGGGCATATGGTGGAGTTTCGGTCGCTCTGCAAATATGGATGATGAAAGCGGCATCAACCTCCATTGAGATTACGACCGCGCTTTTTGTGTCGGTCTTTAATAGTGCTATCGCTTTAGGGGCATTGATTGGTGGGCAAGTCACCGACCGCTTTGGTTTACATATCACCCTAACTGTCGCGGCAATTTTTGCGGCATTAGCCCTATCGTTTTTGCTGCTCATTCTGCGGAGAAATTAAAATGGGTCATGAGATCTTTGACTTAGGCGATATCCAACTTCAATCAAAACAATATATCCGTAATGCGCAGCTTGCATACAAAACATATGGCCGGCTCAATAATGAGAGAGACAACGTCATTATTTATCCTACATCTTTTTCGGCCACGCATGATGATGCTGCCTGGTTGATTGGTCAGGGGCGTGCTCTTGATCCGGATAAGTACTTCATCATTGTTCCAGATATGTTTGGTAATGGTGTATCCAGCTCCCCGAGTAATATGCCATCGTGCATCGATGCTGGGAAATTCCCCCGTGTGACGATCCATGACAATGTTAAGCAACAGCATCGGCTCTTGACCGAAAGGTTCAATATTCAAACAATAAAACTAGCTATAGGCTGGTCTTTAGGCGGGGCACAAGCATTTGATTGGGCATCATCCTTTCCAGACATGATTGAGCGCCTGTTCACTTTTCAGAGCGCGGCACGCACCTCACGACACTTCTATTTGTTCTTTGATAGCGTGCGAGCCGCTATTGAACTTGATGCAAATTTTGAACACGGTTTCTATACGAAGCAACCGCTTTGCGGCCTTCGTGTTGCCGCGCGTATTTATGCAGCATGGGGTTTTTCGCAGGCGTTTTTTCGAGAGAAGCTCGATGAGCGCGCGCTTAGTTATAAGTCGCTTGACGATTTTCTCGTAAATTTCTGGGAAGATTGGTTTTTGAAGCGCGATGCGAATAATATTCTCGCGCACCTATGGACCGGCCAACATGCAGACATAAGCGCTAACAAAAAATATCTTGGTGACCTTGATCAGGCGCTGGCTGCAATAAAAGCTGACACAATGATCATGCCTGCGTCAAGTGACCTGTATTTTCCGGTCAAAGATGCCGCTTGGGAAGCTTCCCGTATTCCGAAAGCCGAGCTGCGTATTTTGGAAACCGTATGGGGACATGTTGCTGGCGAAGGTTTGAATGATGCTGATACCAAAACCATTGAGACTGCAATATTTGAACTACTGCAACGATGATACAAACTACACGTTATTCAATCGCAGCAGATATGAACAATAGTGTGCCAGCTAAAGATTGGCATTAGCAAAAACGCGGAGTTCTGGTTTTTCGACATATGAAAAATCAGAATTTTCGACGCCGAGTTCTGTAAGGGCTGCCTTCAACGCCCAACGTGCTTGCTTTTCAGGATCTTGATCGAGAACAAAATCTAAAATGCGTTCCCGGATTAAAGCTTCATGCGCATCATTGCGCTCATGGCCAATCCAGATTGGCTTCCGATCAAGTTTTCTTAGTATAGCCGCAATTTCGCCACCAGAGTCGGCAGTCTCATAAATTGCATCTGGCAAGCGGCCGTACTTTGCCAATTCTGCCAAATGGCCCCACGATGCATTTGGGGCCTCGTGAGTGACAAAGACATCACTCTTATGGTTTGTATGCAACTCTGCTCTGAAGCCCTCCACTCTGTCGCGGTGCGATTGTAAGGTCGTATTTGCCTGGAGGATCAGAACTTTGGCAGGCTTTTCACGCAGTGCGAAATTTATCAGGGATGCTGCCAGACGTCCGGCAGCCATATTGTTAACCCCACTAAACGCATGAGCTGGCAACCCGGGAATACGGGTTGATACAAAGATAAGGATTTCACCCTTCTCCATGACGCCCGCCAGGCTTTGTGCAACTTCGCTGTCCAGTTCTGCTGCAACGATCAGAGCGCTGCGTTTTAACTGCGATGCATTAATCGCGCGGATCATTGCCTGCGGATCGTTTTCCGGCACAAAAGTGCGATGAAGCATTATGCCGCGCGGCAGTAGTTTTGCTGCGTTCTTAAAACCGTTTGAAAGCCTGGCCCAATATGGCGTTGGATTTGTTGGGAGGATTGCCTCTATCCTCAGGTTTCCGTAGTCGGGAAGAGGCAAAACACGTCTAAGACCCAGCTGTGAGGCCGCGTGTAAAACTTTTTCCCGTGTTTTTGGAGATACGCTGCCGCGCTCGTTCAGCACCCGCTCAACTGTTGTGATGCTTACCTTAGCAAATTCAGCGACGTCCCGAAATCCGGGGTTTTTGGACGCGTCAATCAAAATGGCCTCTTTATGATTCACTTGTCCTCCCGAGAAGAGCGATTAACACAGGCTGGAAATTT
>Ga0308157_10006839_pt1 | contig 13467 bp, 10 predicted proteins | sample PhyBR1_FD_201035 | JGI IMG/M metagenome (GOLD analysis project Ga0308157, IMG submission 201035) | Phyllosphere microbial communities from UC Gill Tract Community Farm, Albany, California, United States - DLSLB.R1 | ecosystem: Host-associated > Plants > Phyllosphere > Unclassified | place: USA...
TACAGCGAGCGGTGCGTCCACAGCCACACGTCCTGGGTGAGTGCCGGTGCATCGCGCACGCGCACCAGCCCGCCCACGTGTTCGGCCACCGTGCGTTCAATCACGCCCAGCCCGCCGCCGGCGGTCACGCCGTCCAGCACGCCCACCGAGTAGTTGCAGCGCAGCCACGGGCGGTTGGCGCCGGGCAAGGTGCGCAGCCAGCGTTCCACCTCGAACTCCACACGCGGTTCGTCCAGCCCTACAAATTCCAGTTCATGCCACGCCTGGTTGGCAATGGCCGTCTGCCGCCGCGCGGCGTAGGCCTGGTTGGCGTACAGCGCGTACTCCACCCGCCCCACGCGGTCGCCGCGCAGGTCGGTGGTGTCGGGCGGGCCGTATCGCAGCAGCGCGTCGGCCTCGCGGCGGGCCAGGTTGTAGGGCTCGCGCGAGGTGAGCACCTCCACGCCCAGGCCGGGGTGCAGGCGGTTCAGCCCCGGCAGCAGGGTGATCAGCAGGAAGCTGGCCCATTCGTCGGCGTTGATCCGCACCGTGCCCACCAGCTCCTTGGGCGTGTCGGCCTCGCGGGCGATCTCATCGGCGGCCTCTTCCATCTGCTCGGCCAGCGCGAACACTCGCTGCCCCAGCTCGGTGGGAATGCAGCCGGTGGACGTGCGCTCCACCACCTTGCCGCCCAGGCGCTCTTCCAGCGCATCCAGCCGGCGCGACAGCGTGGCCGTGCTCATCCGCGCGGCCTTGGCGGCTTCGCGCAGGGTGCCGCCGCGCACCACCGCCAGCAGCACCATCAGGTTGTCCCAGGGAAAGTGTTTCATATATGAAACGGCCGCCTACGATATTGGGGGTTTTTCACCAATTTTGAAACTTATACCATGGGCCCCGGGCGCGCTACGAGCGTTGATCGCCGCCCCTCCCCCTCCTTCGATCCGCTCCCCGCGCTGCCGGCCCTGCCGGCGGCGACCATCAGGTGCTGCACCATGAAAGCTGAAAAGACCCTCTGGGACCGTGTTGTCCACGCCGTGCTGTTTGAAGGCATTGCCCTGTGCCTGTGCGCACCGGTGATGTCGTACGTGCTGGGCAAGTCGCTGTTCGACACCGGCGTGCTCACCATCGCCCTGGCCACCTGCGCCATGCTGTGGAACATGCTCTACAACGCGATGTTCGAGCGCGTGGAAAAGAAGTTCGGGTTCAAGCGGACCGTGCCGGTGCGCATCGGGCATGCGGTGGGCTTTGAAGGCGGGCTGGTGCTGGTGGTGGTGCTGCTGGCCGCGTGGTGGCTGTCCATTTCCTACTGGGATGCGTTCCTGTTGGAGATGGGGCTAATCGCGTTCTTCCTGCCTTACACGTATGTGTACAACCTGGTGTATGACAAGGTGCGGGAGCGGTTGGTGCGGCGGAGTCAGGCTGGGCGCGTTAGCGAGGCCTGATGATGGGAGCGCGCGCGTCAACGGGTCGCGCGCTCCTGATCTTTCGTCGCGTACAGGCAACCTTCAATGCCGGTTACCCTGCGGGCGAACCTTCACACATTGGCTCCGGCTGAAAGACGACGTCAGGCGTCCCGCTGGCGACTTGGTCAGCCTTGTACCTCTTCAACGCCCTACCCAGAGCGGCGCCGCAGAGAGCGCAGCCGGCTGATAGTACAAGAGACAGAATGACTAAAAGCCATGGCTGCTCAACACCGCCTGTAAGCCATGAAAGGCGCTGAAAGATCAGTTCTGTCGCGATGAATGACAGCGTCATCGCCAGAAAGCACCTGTGCGGGCGCCAGAAGGCGAAGAGCACGCATACGGCAAATATCGTCGCGCAGCTGAGCATTTGATCAATGATCACGCGCCAGACGGGTCCGACCGCCTGAACCAGCTCGACGTCGAAGAATCCCAGTGGCAACCCTATGACCAATGTTGCAATGGACAGGGCACCGGTTTGAAGTGCGACCACACACAGAAAATGAAAAACTGCCGACCAGCCGGTCCATTGGAGATGGTTGCTCACCACGCTGCACCCCTTGTGCGTTGAGATCTGCCCTGCCCGGATACATCAACAACATCCCCAATGGTGCGCAAGGCGATATTTGAAACCGGGATCAGACGAGTCGAGCCCAGCAATCCACGAGTCCATGGCTATCGCGAAGGCTCGCCGAACCATTGCTCAGTCCACTGATCCTCGCGCCCGAGCATGAGCCGAATCGTCGGTCCTCAGCAAGCACGTCCGGACCGACGATGCCGCAGGTCCGCTGAGCGGTACCGCCATCTTCCAGCCGCTTGAAACCGATGACGTCGGCGACGCCCAGAATAATGGCTGTCCAGAATTGCACAAATTCCTATCTTCAAGCAGAGCAGCCCTAGACCTTCTCCGGAACGCCGGTTAGTGGACCCCTTAAAAATACGCAATCGCCTAGTGCGTCAGCGAATTTCTCACGAAAGCACTTGGCCCACCATCAATGGAATGGTGACACCTCAGCAGGTGCGTGAGCATTCAAACATCGACGTCCACAAGGATGAGGTGTTGGCATGGCGCAGAATGCTGTGATAGAAATTGTCACGCACTGATCAGCAGCAACAACGACGGGGCAGTGTTGTTGTATCGCCTCGAATGGATTTTCTCTGTCTGACAAGGAGGTTATTGCATGTCGCTCGATCAGCATCTTGCTCCTCGCACCATCACGATGCTCACAACATACGGCTGTACGGCTGAGTGCCGGCAGTGTTGCTTTGAATCAAGCCCGCGGGTGAAAGGCCGCCTATCTCTTGAAGAGATGACGCAATCGATCTCCGATGCAAAGCGAAGTTTTCCTTCATTGATGGTCGCCGTCTTCAGCGGAGGAGAGGCGACGATGCTCAAGGGTGATCTGACAGCGGCTATCGCGCATGCGACCGGAGAAGGTCTTTCAACCAGGATCGTCAGCAATGGCTCTTGGGGAAAGACACTCGCTAGCGCCCGAAAGAAGGCCGCTGAGTTGGCCGGTGCCGGGCTTAAAGAGCTGAATCTGAGCACCGGAAAGGACCACCAGGAGTGGGTTCCAGCCACGAGCATCATGCATTGTGCGGTTGCTGCTGCCGAGCAGGGCATGTTCTGCCTGATTACTGTCGAAGCGGATGTCGAGGGCAATCCACATTTCCGCGCAGTGGTTGAGCAGCCAGAGGTGCAGGACCTGGTGCAAGCCAAGAAGGTTGCCATACAGTCCAACTCATGGATGCCCTTCCAAGAGACCGGCGACGTGCGTGGCGGCACGATAGCAAAGCAAACGCTACGCAAAGGCTGCGGCCAGATTTTCGATAACATCGTTGTTACGCCCTATCGAGAAGTCTCTGCGTGTTGCGGACTGACGTTGGAACATATCCCCGAGATGAAGTTGGGCAGTATCAAGGATGAGCCAGCATCTGAGATCTACCGTCGGCAGACAGACGACTTTCTAAAATATTGGATTCATGTCGACGGACCGTATCAGATCATCGAGCAACTCCTTCCGGAGCCAGCCGCCATCGATCTTCTGAAGGACGTCGTGCATATCTGCCAGGCCTGCGTAATCCTCCACAAGAATGAGGAAGTGCGCACTCGTCTACTTGAAAAGCATAGAGATTTCATGCCTTCGGTGATGACCCGCTTCTTTCTGGCCAAGGCCATTGATGCGGCTGGCGTGAAACGAACCAAAAGCGAACCCGCCATGGAGGCATTGCAATGAAGCGTCGTCGTTTCATCCAGTCCACCCTAATCGCCGCCACAGTGGCGCCAGCCGCAGCCGGCTCGGCTGCATCAAACGCTAGTACGCGTCTTTACGGTACGCCAGGGAGCCTGACCGGCGGCGCTCAAGGAGCGGACCGTTTTTTGCTTCCTATATCACGAGCGGGCGTTCCAGTGGAGGGTTGGCTTGAGTACTCTCGATTCAGCGCATTGATCGAGGATCTTCTTCAAGATCGAGCGGCTAGTGCTGATTTCAACCGGGACCCCTCTGCGTTCTTGAAGGCCCGAGGAATGGACGGCTCGGAGCTCGTCAAGGGAGATGCCAACGTTGCGCTGTTGATCGCCATGTCCCAGCCCGAGGTCAAGCAGGCGGTGCTGGACAAGGATTACCGGGCCGTCATTTCCTATCTCCAAGCGGCCGGAACGTTCTCTCCCGTCTCCACAGACGCACTGACCCAGCGGGTCGGCAAGGTCATTCAACTCAACCGGGACTCGATTGCGAGCGGCCTCAAAATAGCCCCAGGTACCAAGCTGGACCTCAAGACTTACGAGGAATTGCTCGCCACCTCGGGCGGGGGCGCCACACCGCTGGATGCTGCTGCGTTGGCGGCCGTTGGGGACAACAATGACGCGTCTTTGATCCTTGGTGCGTTCGCCTTGGTCATTGCTGCCGTTGCCGCTGCGGTTGGCGTGCACTCGGCCGTGGTGGCATTCACTTGGCTAGCTATCGTATCCAGCGTGACCGTTGAGGGCGGCGGCGAGGATGACGATGAGAAGAGCCGAGCAGCGCGCTCTTATGGAGGACTGCTTCAGAGCTCTGACCCAGGGGCGCAACACAACATCGAATTAGCAGGTCGTCTGGCTCAGCTCACCGGCTCAACCCAAGTGTACGAGCTGACGAAAGACGAGTTGGCCAAGGCCGAGCTCGGAGCCTTCTTTTCAGCAATGAAGGAGCACAACCTTCTCAACTACGACGAGGTTGAACTTCCCAGTTTGGTCGCAGCAACGCTTCGGTACACCCAGAAGTCAATCGGTGTGAGATAGGAGACTCGAGCCAATGCAATGCACCATCCCCGTCTCATTGATCAATCGCGGAATGCTCCTGCAGGAGCTGCTACCTGCCATTGCGCTCTTCGCCTGCGCCATAGGATTAGCGTTCTATGGTGGCCTGGAGCCTAAGAAGAAGGCCTTTGGAGTTGTGCTCCTGTGTGTCATCGGGCTTGCGACGTCGGCCTCTACGGCCCTGCTTTCCCTGCGTTCCAAGGCTGTGGTTGATGGAGACACGGCCATCTTGTATGCCGGATTCTGGAAGGCCGAGCTCCCCTTGGCCGCGCTAGTGGACGCAAATGCAACTGATCAGATTGGCGCTTCCCTACGCACGCGCACCAATGGCATGAGCTCGCGCGGCGTCAACGCGGGTTGGTTCCAGGACGCAAGCGGTCGGAGGATCTTTGCGATGTCTTCTGGGCCAAAGCGCGTACTGGTTCCGACGGCCGGGGAGTTCAGCGTAGTGCTGGATCAATCCACATACGATGCGCTGAAGCACTGCGGTGGTCCTTCAAGCGGTCGCTGAACCTCGATAACCTGTTCGCAGTCTTGCCCGACCGATAAGGGCAGATTTTGCAAACGTTGGGGGGATAGGCATCTATCCCCTCCTTGGCGCTACTGATCATCGTGCCGATCATGGCTACGATCGAATTCCACGGTTGGACTGCAGATCTTGAAAGGTAGTGTCCTGCCAACCCTATGCCTGATTAGAACGATGCTTCAGCCGGAAATACAGGCACATTGCGCAGTGCCCGTTCCGACCACGGGGTGATGCGTGCGGCAGCGACGAGCAGGCGCGGCACCAGCGCGACCAGGTCTAAGCGCCGGTTGAAGCGCTATTACGCCTCGGCCAGATAGCGATGGGTGTATTTGCAGAACTTGAAAGCGTGGTAAGTGCCGTCCAGCGAGCGCTTCAGATTGGACAGAGCGACATGTACCAGCGTGCATTGGACTGTTAGCACCCGGCACGGCCATTGGCCTGGATCACCGTATGGGCATGCTGGCTTTCCAGGGCACGAAGGACACCCGATCCGTCGCTGTAAACGTCCGATCGCGGTTGCAGTCGCCGTGCACGACGTTGCGCAAGTGCGGCATTGCTGAAGGCCGTCACAGGATCGATCACCGTATAGCTTGGACGGCCATCAGCACCGGTCTCCACCGCGATCACAAAAGCGCGCCAGTCCTCCGAGCCACGCCCGGAGTTACCCCCGTTGCGCTCGCCGCTCAGGTACGCGTCGTCTAACTGCACCCACCCCGCGAAGCTGGAGGCCGGCCTCATGCTCGCCCATCGCCTGCTTCAGCTTGTGCTTCATCCGCCACGCGGCCGGATAGCTCACACCCCGATGCCGCATCAGCTGTAACGCCGACAGGTTGGTCATGATTTTGCCAAGCAGATACGTCGCCAGGATCCAAGTACGCAGGGGGCAGTTTGCTCTGTCCATCACCTTGCCTCAGCGCACGCTTGTCTGTCGGCGGCAGGCCACGCACTGCCGATACCGGTGACCGCAGCGTATCAATTGCGTGGCAGCAGTTGCCTGGAACCACCGACGAACAAAGCCATCGGGCCAGCGTGCGTGCTTCAGTGCTTGCTCGCACCGTGCCTGGATTCCGTAGCGCCTCAGGAGTGCGGACAACGACAGCCCACTTTTGAACTGCACCTTGCTCATGGCCCTCGGTGGATCGTCTGCGCTCCGGATCAGCATCCTGGACCCACCGCTCTCAACAGCTGCGACCGCGCTGAAGCGTCGCGCCCATCAGGAGGCTATTGACAGGATCACACACTTGTATTAGCGTTATTTTCGGCCTTTGACGTAGGCCTGCCCGTCCACGGAGCGAAGCTCAGGCAACGTGTCAATTCGCAGATACTTTTCTGCCGGATTTCCTGTGTGGACGCATGGATTTGAGTCGGCTAATGAAAGGTGATCTGTTGTGCCAGAAAAACAAACGACCTCACAAGTCACCCGTTTGAAGCGCACGGCCAAGTTGCTGGTGCGCGGGAGTGGAATTAGACACAGCCAAGCTCTCGACCAGCTCGCTCAAGAGCTCGGTTACAAGAACTGGTCAGTGTTAAGTAAGCATGCCATTCCTGACTCTTCCCTTATTGAGACCGCTGCGTTAAGCGACCAGCCGAGTGCAGCGCTGAAGGTAAATATTATGGGCAACATCGGCAAAGAAGAAAGGCGAGTGCTCGACGCGTTTGAGCTTAGGACCGACGCATGGCGCTTCGGCGATTTTGACAACGCCCTTGAACAGTCGATGGGCAGCCGCTATGGCAACTATCAAACTGCCAAGATGGCAATCATCAAAGCCGATTCGGTAGGCGCTTGGCCAAGGACTGTTGAGCAATGGGTGCGATCCAACTACGCAGCATTCAAGTCTCTCCCGTCTGAGATGAGCCATATCGGCCAGCGCCTCGGAGTCTTCGTGAGCGCTTAAGCGGCAATAGGCGCTTGGACTTCGACCTAGTCCGGAGGAAGCCAGCACACGCTGGCTTTCTTTTTTTGTGCCATGCGTCGACAAGGTTCGCCCCTCCGCCTCCCCGACTTCACCTTTTCCAAGTAGGCACATCTCTCCACGCCCGTCGATCCCTTTTCGGGTACATCCGATTGGCGACGGCCCACCCAAGCCATGAGCAGTTCTGGCTTGAGGGCAACCCATCCACATTGCCTTACTCTCCGTCCGACAAAGGACCCGGAGTTGCTTTTACACGAATCCCAGAGTCTTGGACGTGCCTGAAATGGGTAGGCCTTGAAGCTAGCCATGAGCCCCTCCCGTCGTGATGACTCTTTCAGACGAGCCAATTACGGAGCCGACGAGCCTCTGCCAACAGACTTTGTTGCTACTCACCTCAACGCCAAGCTGCGATGTCCGCTTCCGGCGAGAAGGAAAACTGGATGAGAAACGACTAGTTCCCGACCGAATGCCTAGCCCTACACTACCGTTTTGTGATGATGCGCCTTTTCTTCAGCCTGGTTTCGAATTCGGACACAGCGTCAACAAGCGAGACACCACAGACCCCGGCTAGGTCCCGCAGCTCGATCAGGTCCAGCCGGCGAGTGCCTCTCTCCACGTCACTAAGATGGGACTGGGTGACGCCTAGCTGATTTGATATATCGGTCTGCGTCAGACCCGCCTCCAAGCGCATTTCCCGGACCAATTCGACTAGAACTGCGTACTCCGGACGGTAGATGGACTTTGGCATGGCCGCGTATATGGGAAGGGCGGCTTCCAAAGTTATATCGCACTTCCATATATCGGAACATACGATACAGTACATACTCTTCCAATGCGGAGAGACCGGATGGACGTGTTGATTTTTGGCGCTTACGAGCCCTGCGGGCGGCGATTCCAGCGCGATCAAAGCTGCTTAAAAAGGTTCTGGCGCGCCTTATGGCTCACCGCACAAAGACCTTACGCGCACGGATCATTGGCAGCGATTGGATGCCTGCTTGCACAGCCAGCATCTGCAAACATGGCACCGGCGATTGCGCCGCGCACCTTCTGCTTGCGCGCGCCAGCCCCAACCATCACCCCCACCCCTTCAAACCCCCAACTCCAGTTCACCGCATCGTTCGCACCAGCTGCGACCCCCTGCGAGCTTCATCCCACTTCCGCACATCCACCGCACTCCACTTCGCATCATCGCGAATGCTGCCCGCCTGTTCGGTTGACCGTCTGCATACCCGAACGCATGGTGCACGCATGAACACACTCACGCGCATTGCCCTGCTTGGCGACGTGGCAAGCATCCGCCAGGGCCACCCCTTTCGCGGTGCCATTGCCGCCGTTCCGGAGGGCCCGGTGCAGGTCATTCAACTCAAGAATCTTGCCCTGGATGGGCTGCAGGAACGCGACCACCTGCTGCGCACCGCGCTGCGTGCGCGCAAGCCGCCCGACTGGGTGCAGGATCAGGATGTTCTGATCGCCGGGCGCGGCAATCACCCGCTGGCGATGCTGCTGCACAACCCGCCAGAATCCACGGTGTGCAGCCCGCACCTGTATGTGCTGCGGGTGTGCACGCCCGATCTGCTGCCGGCCTTCCTGGCCTGGCAGTTGAACCAGCGCGCGGCACAGGCGTACCTGCGCCAGCAGGCGGCCGGGTCACGCCAGCAGAGCCTTCGCAAAACAGCGGTGGCGCAGTTGCCGGTGCATGTACCGCCGGTGGCGCAGCAGCGGCGCATTGTGGGCATTGCCAGTGCGGCGCAGGCCGAACAGCGCTGCCTGGAAGCGCTGATCCACATTCGCCAACAGGAGATTGCCGTGGTGGCCGAGCAGGTGTTGCAAGGGAGTGGCGCATGAAGATGATGGCGGGCCTGCCCGGTACACACGCCACGCACGCCGCGCTCAACGCCGCGCGCGAACCCCTCAACGACGCCGCCGATACCAACGCGGCCACTTACCTGCTGTTGGCGCTGTTGCTGCTCAAGATTGCCAGCGACACCGACGCCGCTGCGCAGGACCCGGACCAAACCTACGGCGCACCGCTGCACTGGCCGCCCACCGCGCCCGGGGCACAGCTGCTGGTGGTGCCACCCGAGGCGCGCTTTGAGCTGCTGTTCCGCCAGCGTTTCGCCCCTGGCAATGACCGCCGCATCACCACCGCACTGCAGCAGCTCACCCAGGCCAACCGCGCCACGCTTGCCGAGGTGTTCGATGTGCTGCGCCTGCACGATGGCTGGCCGCGCGATGCCGAGCACCGCGATGTGGCGCTCTCCCGCGTGCTGGGCCGCATGACAGTGCCGGCGCTGGACTTCCGGCCCCTGCGCGGCACCTACCGGGCCGACATCGGGCAGGCGGTGGACCGGCTGCTGGAGCGCAGCCAGCCCCGCCGCAGCCCCGCGCCCGTGGCCCACGTGCCCGACCCGCTGGGCTGGCTGATGGCCGGGCTGATGGACCCGCGCGAAGACGAAACCATCTGCGATGTGGCCTGCCACCACGGCAGCCTGCTGCTGGCGGCCAGCCGCTGGGCGCGTACCACCCACGGCGCACGCCGGCATCAGTTGCTGGGCCAGGAAGAGAGCGACACCGCCTGGGCGTGTGCTCGCCTGCGCCTGTTGTTGCATGGCGAAGACAACCACGCGGTGCATGCGGGCACGCCGCTGCTGCACGACACCCTGGTGGATGCCACCGGGGAGCTGCGGCGGTTCCACGTGCAGCTCACGCGCCCGCCGTTTGCGCTGGCGTGGTCGCCCGAGCGCGGCATCCGCGATACGTACCAGCGTTTTGTGCATGGCATGCCGCCGCGCCAGTGGGGCCATCTGGCGCTGTTGCAGCACATGGTGAGAACGATGGACCGGCATACCGGGCGCATTGCGATGGTGGTGCCGCACGGGGTGCTGTTCCGCGATGGCGAGGAAGCGTTGATTCGCCGCAGCCTGCTGGACGCCAACCTGATTGAGGCCGTGGTCGGCCTGCCCGACCGGCTGTTTGCAGGCAGCCCGGTGGCGACCGCGCTGCTGGTGCTGCGCGCGATGCGCGACGACGAGAACGTGCTGTTTGTGGACGCGCGCCAGCTGCAGCCGGCCACGAAGCGTGGCCCCCGGCTGGACCAGGCCGCCGCCGAGCAGGTGCTGGCGCTGTGCCGCCGCCGCGAGGATGTGGCCGGCGTGGCCTGCCTGGCGTCACCGCAGATGCTGGCCCTGCAGGGCAGTAACCTGAGCATTGCGCGCTATGTGCAGCCGGGCGAACACACCCAGGTGCCCACGCTGGAGGCGCTGCGTGGGCAGCGTGCGCGGTTGCGTTCGCGCTTGGGCGCGTTGGAGCAGGCACTGGACGGTGATCTGGCGGAGCTGGAAGAGCGGCCAGCCAAAGCGGGCTGACGCTGCGGCGCGTGCCGGGTTGATTGGCGCCCGCTATGTGCATGCGTCGGTGCATTGAAACTGTTCACTGCACCGTGCAGCGGATGTGCAGGAAACGGAATGGTGCACACGGTGTGGCCCTTAACGGCTGCGCCAGACTGCGGGCATGCGCTATCGAACCTTCCGTTTCGCCACGCCGCCGCTGTGCCGTTTCCCGCTGCAAGGCGCGCTGTCATGAGCCGCGCACCGGTGCGCGGGGTGGTAACCCGCTCCACCTTGGGCTGGTTGCAGCGCCTGGGCTGGCAGTACCTGGCGCCGAACCGGCGTTGTTCCCTGCGCGGCGATGACGGCAGCATGCTGCTGGACGGTCGCTTGCGGCAGTACCTGCAGCAGCTGCGCTTTGAGGCGCACGGGGAGAAGTGGCCGTTGGATGCGGACGGCATTGCGCAGGTGCTGGCCGCCGTAACCCAAGGGCCGCTGCGGCGCGGCTCACAGGCAGGCAACGACGCCCTGCTGGTCGCGTTGCGCAATGGGGTATGCGTAGCGCAGCGGCTGCCAGATGGCCGCACAGTGCGGGCCACGGTGCCGCTGGTGGATTGGGCCGAGCCGCTGAACAACCAATGGGATATCGCCAGCGCGCGTGACGAGGGCCAGCCGCTGCTGGATGCGGCGCCACGCATCGATGTGCTGGTCGGCTACGTCAACGGCCTGCCCTTGCTGCGGCTGCTCTGCGTGGAGCGCGATGGGCAGGCGCGCTGGGGCCGGGATGCGGCGGCCATTGCCTTGCATGCCCGGCAGGTACGCGCCCGCGGCAATGCGTGCAGCCCGCCAATGCTGCTGGCGCTGGACCGGCGCGGTGGGCGCTATGCGTGCAGCGGCGCACCCGCTGGTGGCTGGGTGCGGTGGCGCGAGCACGGCTGGACCGCGGACGCCGTGCAGCAGCTGCGCGATACCGTGCCGATGCCGCGAACCGGTGCCACAGAGGCCAACGGCCGGTGGCTGCGCGCGGTGCACGCGCCGTTGCTGGCCGGCGTGGCGGCGCCGGCGCGGGTGTTGGCGCTGCTGCGGGGTTTCATGCACACCGGTGCAGACGGCCAGCCGCGTATTGCACGGGCAGCGCAGTTCTTCGCGGTGCAGGCCGGGCTGGCGCAGTTGCGGCGCATCGACGCGCAGGGCTGCCGGGGGCGTGGGCACCTGCGGCTGGCTGCGGGCGCCGGCATGGCGCTTACGTGGCACTGGTTGATGCAGCACGTGCAGCGCGACCCGTGGTTGCGCCACTGCCGGGTGTTGGTGGTGCAGCAGCGCCCTGCCGTTGCGCCCCAGGCGGGCAGGCGGGGCGAACTACCGGTGTCGCCCGGGCGGCGGCTGGCAGCCTTCATGGCCGACGGACGCGGCTGCACCCTGCAGACCACGCCGGGCACGCTGCAGGCCTGGCTGCGCCGCCGCGATGCCGGGCATGACGGTGACGACCTGATTCTGCTGGTAGACGCCCACCTGCAGGCCGGCCAGCCGGCGTGGGTGGAACGCGCGCGTGAGCGACTGCCGCGTGCGGGGTGGCTGTGGCTGGGCAACGGCCCGCTGCCGGAAGCGGTGCCGAGCGTAGCGAGCGACCCGCTACTGTTTGCGTGCAGCAATGCCGACGCCATCGCCGATGGCCTGTTGGCGCCGGTGTACCACCATGCGCTGCAGCCCACCCCACCGCGGCGGCAGAAAGCCAAGCGCGGGGCCACGCGTCTGGTTGAGCCCGCCGCGCCGCCGAGCGTGCGCTGGGCGTCCACCATCGCCCAGCACCTGCGCGATACCTTGCAGCACACCGAACGCAACCTGCGCGCGGTGCTGCTGGTACACGATGCCGACACGATGCGCCGCTACCAGCGTGCCTTTGCCAAGGACGGCGCGGTATCCAGCACGATGGTCGGCCCCGGTTGTGGGCGGGCCGGCGCGGCGCAGCAGCAGGCGCAACTGCTGATTGCCAGCGACCCGCACGCCCTGCCCTATCTGGATGCGCGGCTGGCGCTGGCCTACCTGGACACGGCAGTGGACAGCGCAGGGTTGGCGCGGGTGTTGGCCCTGCTCAACCGCCCGCACCCGCACAAGCACTGCGCGTGGCTGGTGCATCTGCCGGGTGTGCCAGCGCCTTGGCAACACGGCGAGGCAGATGGATGGGCCCCGCTGCCGTTGCAACAGGTGCAGGCCGGGCTATCGCGCCAGCACCGCCGCCTGCGGGCGTTGCTGCCACCCATCGGTAGCACGGATTTCCACGCCTGCCGCGCGCACGTGGGGCCGCGATGGGGCGTGGACGCGCACGGTCAGGAACGCGACCTGCACCGCCTGCGCCGGCGTTGCCTGCACCAGCGTGTGACGGGCTTCGGCCAGCAGTTGCAGGCCGCGATGCTTGCGCTGCCCGGCGAGGGCAGTGGAGCCGAAGGGGATACACCGCAGCAGCGTTACCGGTATGACCTGCATTTCTGTTCGCTGCTACGCGATGCTGTGGCTGCAGAGGCGTGCGAGGCGCATTTGAGTGCGGACGAAGATGTGCGCATTCGCCATTGGGCGCGCGAACGGGCACCGGAGGTACGTGACGCGGGGTGGGACTACCTTGGCGCAGTGGACACACTGCCGGCCAACCCACGCCAGGAGGCGGATGCGTTGCACAGCCTGCTGCGCCATCAACTGGAAACCAGCACGATCGGGGCCGCCGCACGGCTGCAACTGCAACGCCAGCTGCGGGGGTCGTTGGCCACGCCGCGTACGCCTGCCGAGCGGTTGCAGTGCCTGCAGGCGCTGCAGGCATTGCAGGTGCTGCGGCTGCGGGCGCTGGAACTTCCCGCTGCCGGCAGCGCGACGCGGGTGCAACTGGCCTGCCGTGGGGTGCTGGTCCGCATCTTGGGTGCGCCGAAAAACACCGCGCAGCGGCAGCTGCATCATGCAGTGGCCGAACAGCTGC
>Ga0308157_10006840_pt1 | contig 13465 bp, 11 predicted proteins | sample PhyBR1_FD_201035 | JGI IMG/M metagenome (GOLD analysis project Ga0308157, IMG submission 201035) | Phyllosphere microbial communities from UC Gill Tract Community Farm, Albany, California, United States - DLSLB.R1 | ecosystem: Host-associated > Plants > Phyllosphere > Unclassified | place: USA...
GAAATCCCGGCATCAAAAATCAAACAAACCGTCATAGCGCCGCCCCCGGAACCTCTGCCGCCAGAACCTCTACCTGTGCAGGAACTCAAGCCGGATGAGCAGGAGTAGATATATGCGGGCATCATTGGCCATTGAGAATTTTCTCGAAATGATGAGTGCTGAACGCGGCGCTGCAAACAACACGCTGGAATCGTACCGCCGCGATCTTGATGCCTGTTCCGATGCCCTTGCCTCACGCGGCATCAATTTGGCTGAGGCGAAAACCGACGACATCCGTCAGGTGTTGGATACGATGGCCGATGAAGGCTTTGCTGCAACATCACAGGCACGCCGCCTTTCAGCGATCCGACAATTTTTCCGCTTTCTCTATGCCGAAGGTTTCCGGCAGGACGATCCAACCGGCATCATCGACGCGCCAAAGAAGCAAAAGCCGCTGCCAAAAATCATGAGTGTTGAAAATGTCGGTCGCCTTCTGGACCGCGCAGCCCTTGAAGCAAAAGAAGCGACGGAACCAGCCGATCGTATCAAGGCATTGCGCCTGCATGCCCTGCTTGAAACGCTTTACGCAACCGGTTTGCGTGTATCGGAACTTGTCGGCCTGCCGGTCAGCGTTGCACGCACCGACCACCGATTTCTGATTGTGCGCGGCAAAGGCTCAAAAGATCGCATGGTGCCTTTGTCACAAAAAGCACGGGAAGCCTTGCAAGTGTTTCTGGCGTACCGCGATTCTCTGCCTGGCTATGACGAAAACCCGTGGCTGTTTCCGGCCTTCTCCGAAAGCGGCCATCTGGCGCGTCAGGTTTTTGGCCGTGAACTGAAAGTTCTTGCGGCCAGAGCCGGACTTTCCAGCGCTTCCATCTCCCCACATGTGCTCAGACATGCGTTTGCCAGCCATCTTTTACAAAACGGGGCAGACCTTAGAACAGTGCAGCAATTACTGGGACATTCGGACATTTCGACGACCCAAATTTACACCCATGTTCTGGAAGAAAGGCTGCATAAGCTGGTAAGTGAGCATCATCCGCTTGCCGATTAAGCCCACTGCGGTTAAGAGAATTTCAGAAAAATTTGCAAGATGCGAACGAAGTAAATATGTATTACCAAAATCCATTGAGTAAAACTCATTGGACTTTGGTTAAGCCCGAGTGGCGATTGAACTTTTTCAAGGCGTGATGCGTCAGCATCTCAGCGCCTTGGTATAAGATGCCGTAAAACAGCCGTTATCTGGCTTTTTTTATGGCCAATATCTCTGGAAACGCACAATAGTCAGGCCCGATGTATAATTATCTCGACTTTGAAAAACCCGTCGCCGACCTCGAAGGCCAGATCCTTGAGCTGAAAAAGCTCGCACAGGAACAGGGCAGCGTCGAGATGAGCGACGAGATCAGCCGTCTTGAGAAACGCTCGGCCGATGCGCTCAAAGATATTTATCGCAAGCTGACCCCATGGCAGAAGGCGCAGATCGCCCGCCACCCGGATCGTCCGCACTGCCTTGAATATATCAACACGCTGTTCACCGAATTCACGCCGCTGGCCGGTGATCGCCAGTTTGCCAATGATGAAGCCATTCAGGGTGGCTTTGCACGCTTCAATGGCCTTCCTGTTGCCATTCTTGGTCAGGAAAAAGGCTCGGACACCAAGACCCGCGTCAAGCATAATTTCGGCTCGGCCCGTCCTGAAGGCTACCGCAAAGCTGTGCGCATCATGGAAATGGCTGACCGTTTCCAGTTGCCGCTGATTACCTTCGTTGACACCGCTGGTGCTTATCCGGGCGTGAGCGCGGAAGAACGCGGTCAGGCAGAAGCCATTGCGCGCTCAACAGCTGAATGCCTCAAGCTGCGCGTGCCTGTGATCTCAATCATCATCGGTGAAGGCGGTTCAGGTGGCGCCATTGCTATCGCTGTTGCAAACCGCGTCTATATGCTCGAACATTCCATCTATTCGGTAATTTCGCCGGAAGGAGCAGCTTCAATCCTCTGGCACGATTCAACCCGCGCCAAGGACGCAGCATCCAACATGCGCATCACCGCGCAGGATCTGTTCGACCTCAAGATTATCGACGGCATCATCCCCGAACCGCTGGGTGGCGCACATCGCGGCAAGGAATCTACAATTGCCGCTGCTGGCGACATTATCACCGCTTCCTTGCGCTCGATGAAGGATGTTGATGGCGAAACGCTTAAGCAGGAGCGGCGTCAGAAATTCCTTGAGATCGGTCGTAATATTTAGAGCGTGTTCCGATCTGATCTAATCAGATCGGCGCTCTAAACTTTTTGCTTTAAGCATAATCTTATCGATCCTCGTTTCACTCCGGTCGGATTATGCTTTAATTAACCATAAAATTCAAAAACTTGCCCCGACGCAGCCTGAACTGCGCCGGATTTGCATCATGCCGACATTTCCGCCATATTGCGGCCACGCTGTTTTTTAGGTAATTGAGCAACGGTTTATCAACGATACTGAAAGGTTTTGTTGTTAATATCCGGGCAACTATAAATCAGATTTGCTCAGACGCGCTCAAAGCACAGCTCTAACAGGCATTATGTGATATGAAGATCAGAACCGCACTTCTTGGAACACTCTTGGCATCCGCTCTGCTTGCGGGTTGTCAGGGTTCGTCCGTTTCCGATCTCAGCTTACGCGCTGAAAAACCACTTCCACAAAAAATAGTCGCCAAGATGCAGGCAAAGGGCATGAGCCGCACCTCGCCTGTCATGGTGCGTATTTTCAAGGAAGAAGGTGTCCTAGAAGTCTGGAAGCAGAAGAATAACGGCAAATACGATCAGATTGCCTCGTATGAGATCTGCAAATGGTCTGGCAAGCTCGGCCCGAAATTCGTTGAAGGTGATCGTCAGGCACCCGAAGGCTTCTATAATGTGCGCCCGGCACAGATGAACCCGAATTCGCAATATCACCTAGCCTTCAACATCGGCTTCCCCAATGCCTATGACCGCGCCCACAATCGCACCGGCCAGAATTTGATGGTGCATGGTGCCTGCTCGTCATCGGGTTGCTATTCGATGACCGATGACAGCGTCAGCGAGATTTATGCTTTTGGTCGCGATGCTTTTAAGGGCGGTCAGCGCGATTTCCAGATTCAGGCATTTCCGTTCCGCATGACCGCAGCCAACATGGCGCGTTACAAGAGCGATCCGAATTATTCGTTCTGGGCGATGCTCAAACAGGGTTACGATTCGTTCGAAGCAACCAAAGTGCCGCCGAAAGTCGATGTCTGCGAAAAGCGTTACGTGTTTAATGTACCAACCGCAGATGGCCAGCCGCTATCGCCAACGGGTGCATGCCCGCCTTCGGCAAGTGCTGAATCCATGGCTTATACCTCATCTTATGAAAAGACTTTCCAGAGCGCATTCAGCGCTGCTCAGAAGAAGCCTGCACCATCCATTCAGGGCATCACCGAAGCAAAGCTCGTCTCAGCCTGGAGTGCGGCACGTGCACGCGGAGAAAAGGTAACACGCGAACCGCCGTCGCTTTCGCCAACGTCGGCTGAAACGCCAAATGCACCGGATATTCGCCCGGCAGCAACACCGATCTCGGTACAGCCGACAGCGATTGCAGCGACCCCAACAGTTGCTGATCCGACACAAACCGCTTCCGTTCCTGTTCCACAGGCAAATCCGGCAATCGTTTCATCCCAAACGAGCGTTTCACCAATGACTACTGCCAGCACGGTTGCAGACAACGTGATTGCGGCACCTGTACCGGCACCAAAAAAGCCATGGTGGAAGCTGGGTGGTAATTGATACCAAATGGATAAAGACGTTCCCGTCTATGATCTAAGAGGGCTTAAGTGCCCTCTTCCCGTTTTAAAGACGCGCAATCGTCTGCAGACTATGCCGAGCGGCTCGCTTCTCTGGGTTGAAGCGACCGATCCTCTGTCCGGCATCGATTTACCGCATTTTTGCACACAAGAAGGCCACGCTCTGCTTTCGCAAGAGCGCGACGAAAACCTGCATCGTTTTCTTATTCAGAAGAGATAATTATCCGATAGAAAATCCTGGAATAGCCAGCGGATTATCCATCATCGCGGCGCGATCCGGGCGATCAATTCCTGCCTTGCCGAGAAATGCGTCGAACAATTCGCGCACATAACTCTCCGGCAAATCCTTCACGATCATCACCAGCAGCGTTTCATGCTCGTCATTCGGCCATTTTGGCAGACGTGCCGGTGGGTGGAAAATCTTCTGCACGCCATGAATGACCAGCGGACGATCCGGATCCTCGGCAATCTGCACAATGCCTTTTACCCGAAGCAGCTTTTCGCCATGGGTCGAGCGCAGCAGATCGATAAACATCTCAAATGTTGAAAACGGAATCGGCTCTTTATGCCTTAGCGAAAACGAGCGGATCGCATCGTCATGATGATGGTGGTGATGCCCATGATCATGATCGCAATCCGGTCCACACACATGATCATTCCCGTGATGATGATGCGAATGCCCCCCATGATCATGGTGAGGATCATCCTCATAGGCTTCCGCCTTCAGCCAATGCTGCACATCAGCCGTCTTGGTTTCAGGATTATAAAGCCCGCATTCAAACAGAGCTGCATAGCCCGTGCGCGTATCGGAGGCTTCCAGAATATCCGCGCCCGGATTAAGCAGCTTCAGTCTTGCTTTCAACGCGCCAAGTCCTGCCTCAGCCTCCGGCATTTCGGCTTTCGTGATGATGATGCGATCAGCCATCGCCGCTTGTTTGACGGCTTCCGCATGATTATCCAGCGATGAATTGCCATTGACGGCATCAACAGTCGTTAGCACGCCGTCAAGGCGAAGTGCTTGCATCAGCACCGGATGCCCCATGATTGACTGCAGCACCGGAGCCGGATCGGCAAGCCCGGTCGTCTCAATGATAATCCGCTTCAAAGCCTTGATGCGGCCCGTCTGGAGCCGATCAATCAGATCGGCCAGCGTATCCACCAGCTCGCCGCGAACCGTGCAACACAGGCAACCATCAGCAAGCTCGATAATACCTTCACTGGCCTTCTCAACCAGAAAATGATCAATGCTCACTTCACCAAATTCATTGATGATAACGGCCGTATCGGTCAATGCCGGGTCTTTGAGCAGACGATTGAGCAGCGTCGTCTTGCCCGAGCCAAGAAAGCCGGTCAGGACGGAAACAGGAATTGGATGCGGCATGATACTATCTTAGAGCGCGTTTCGATCTGATTAAATCAGATCGGCGCTCTAAGTCCTTTTGCTTTTAGCATAATCTTATCGATCCTCGTGTTACTCCGGTCGGATTATGCTTTAATTGATTGAAGCGGCAGCGCGCTGCGGACGTGGCATAGGCACAGGAACCTGCGAAATATCAAGCTGGCCAACGCGCGTAATCTTGGCTGGTGGGGCGGAAACAAGTCCAACCTGAACCGGCACAGGGTCCCGCGTCATCGCATGGATATAGGGCGAATTGAGCTGCAAACGTCCTTCGACATCGCGGCCATCCCAGCGATCAGCCATGGCCTGCTGGCTACAAATTGCCTTGCGCATATCCACGGCCTGATTGATAGCGCTGCTTGCTGGCGGAACCATTGAGCCCAGCGTCGGCACACCCGCACCATTGCTGCGGAAAGCATCGGTCATCAATTGTGCTGCCTGAACCGCACGCGCTTCCTGTCGATCTGAACCCAGCACAATTGCCAGAATTGTGCGACCCTGACGGGTTGCTGAACTTGCCAGATTAAAGCCAGATGCGCAGACAAAGCCGGTCTTCATGCCGTCCGCTCCATCAAAGCGACCAAGCAGAATATTATAATTGGCTTGTGGCTTCTTACCATCACCCGCATCAATGGCTTCTGTATTGAAATAATGCGCATATTGCGGAAATTCGCGGCGCAACTGCACACCAAGCACGGCCAAATCATGCGCGGTCGAATAATTATTCGGATCATGCAGACCATTCGGATTGGCGAAATGTGATCCGCTCATGCCGATGCGCTGCGCTTCCGCATTCATGCGCTGCACGAAAGCAGACTCCGTGCCGCCAACTGCTTCTGCAACCGCCACAGAAACGTCATTGGCCGATTTCACCAGCATGATCTTGAGCGCATTATCAAGCGTCAGTACAGAGCCCGGGCGATAGCCCATCTTGCTTGGTGGCTCTTTAGAAGCATTGACGGTCATTTTGACCGGTGACTCAAGTGTCAGCTGACCAGCTTGAAGAGCGCGAAAGGTCACATAAGCCGTCATCATCTTGGTCAGCGAAGCCGGATACCAGCGCTGGAATGCATCTTGCGCAGAATAAACCTTGCCATTCGCCACATCCACAGCAATCGACGGATTGGCGAGAGTGGCAGACATGGTCAGGGCCGACAGAGCCGCTGCTGCGCACAGGATTTTCAACGACTTCGGGATCATTCGTAGTTCCAATCAGCAAAAGCCATAATAGCTTGCGAGTACATTCAGTCAAAAAGAAAGATTTGCTCTGCTCTTATCTATGCCATGTGGCAATCAAAAGGCAAATAGAGCATGCGCGGAAAAGTGGTATTCGGTTACCAGATAACGCAGGCGTGACAATTCAAAGGCTAAAGCGCGCTGCGCTTTAGGGATTGCCCGCTTTCACCGAAACGTCATATTCTCTTTGCTTCTGCATAATAAGAATCTCAGGATATTTCCGAAATGCCAGTGCTCAATCGTGTCGTCGAAACCCAAGCAGAGATCGCCGCATGGCGTCGCCATCTGCACGAAAACCCTGAATTGCTTTACGACGTTCATGAAACAGCGCGTTTTGTTGAAGAAAAGCTGAAATCCTTCGGCTGTGATCTGGTGGAAACTGGTGTCGGTCGCAGCGGCGTCGTCGCAGTCATCAAAGGTCGTCATGGCGATGGCCCCGCGATTGGTCTGCGCGCCGATATGGATGCTTTGCCGATCACCGAGACCAGCGGCGTCGAGTGGGCGTCTAAAAATCCCGGAAAAGCGCATTCCTGCGGGCATGACGGCCATACATCCATGCTACTCGGTGCCGCGCAATATCTGAGCGAAACCCGAAATTTCCGCGGTTCAGCCGTGCTTTTATTCCAGCCTGCGGAAGAAGGTGGCGCAGGCGCACTTGCGATGGTCAAGGATGGCGTGATGGACCGCTTTGGCATTACGGAAGTCTATGGTGTGCACAATCTGCCGAGTTTGCCCGTCGGCCAGTTTGCCATGTGCAAAGGTCCGATCATGGCCGCAACCGACGAGTTCGACCTGCTCATCACCGGTCGCGGGGGTCATGCAGCACAACCGCACCGCACAATCGATCCCATCCTTGCTGGCTCACAGCTTCATATTGCCATCCAGAGCATCGTGTCCCGCAATACTGATCCGCTGGATTCACTGGTAATTTCAGTCACAAAATTCCATGCCGGCGAAGCCTATAATGTCATCCCGGAAACGACAAAGCTTTCAGGCACCGTGCGAACACTGAGCAAAGAAACCCGCGCCTATGCAGAGCGTCGCATTCGCGAAGCGGCAGCAGGTATTGCGACCATCACAGGTGCAGAAATCTCCGTTCGCTACAGAAACAACTACCCTGTCACCTACAATCACGACGAACAGACCGATTTTGCAGCGCGTGTGGCAAAGAATGTAGCGGGCGAAGGCAAGGTGAAAACCGATGTTGCGCCGATGATGGCCGCAGAAGATTTTTCCTACATGCTGGAAGAGCGCCCCGGCGCTTACATTTTTCTGGGCAATGGCGACACTCCGGGCCTGCATCACCCTGCTTATGACTTCAACGACGAAGCTATCCCTTATGGCGTGAGCTATTTCGTGTCGGTGATTGAAACTGCACTCACCGCCTGAAACGCAATATGCAAATAAATGCGCTGGCCCCGCTTTTTGCGGGGTTGGCGAAAGCCATGAAAAACAGTATGTGTCGGAAAATGCTTATCTTACTTAGAAGCATTTGGTATTGCTGGTCCCGTAGCTCAGTAGGATAGAGCGCAAGATTCCTAATCTTGAGGCCACTGGTTCGAATCCAGTCGGGATCACCATTTAAGCATCTGTAATCATTTTCAAATCAGCCGCGAATGTAGTTTTCAGGAGATAAGTCAATAATGACTTATGAAGCCAACATTTGCAATAAACGAGGCAAGATTGTCTCTTCAATCTCCCGACAACTAATATAATTATAAATCTCTAAGTTCTTGACGACGCCTCATGTCTCTGCCAGCTTGCCAATATATCGGGGTTTTAAATTAAGAGTTGCTTGGGGGCGAGTATATGAGCACTTTCGAAGAAAGCATCAAGATCATTGCTGAACGTGTAAAAACGCATTCGAGTACCATGGCGACAGAAGAGGCGGTTAAAACAGCTGTTGTCTTACCTTTTCTTCGTGCGTTGGGTTATGATGTCTTTGATCCCAATGAAGTCATTCCGGAATTTACAGCCGATGCTGTTGGCAAAAAAGGCGAAAAAGTCGATTATGCTATCCATATCGACAGCCAAATACGTATTCTTATCGAATGCAAGCCGATCACTGTTAACTTGGAAAAGAAGCATCTGGATCAGCTTTACCGGTATTTCAGCGTCACAAGCGCCAAATTTGCCATTTTGACCAATGGTCGCACATTCAATTTCTATACCGATCTCGATGCGTTGAATAAGCTTGATGCCCGTCCGTTTTTCGTTTTTGATCTCGCCGATTTTAATCCGGTTATCGCAGCGGAACTAAAAAAGTTCGAGAAGGCAAGTTTCAACGAAGACAGTATTTTAGCAACTGCTGAGCGCCTGAAATATACTTCTGGTATCAAGAAAGCGATCAACAAGCTCATCGAAGACCCATCCGAAGATTTTGTCAGAATTGTTTCCAGTGAGGTTTACGAAAAGCGGTTTACTGCCAATGTAAAGGAAATGCTGACCGCGGTTACAAAGTCGGCTTTCCGCGACGTTATAATGGATGCAGTGAAAAACCGCTTATCCAATGCGCTTGCTGATACGGAGCAGGTTGTTGAAGAGATTGAACAGCCTGAGGAAGAGGCGGAAATCGTAACCACTGAAGAGGAAACCGAAGGTTTTATGATTGTCCGCGCAATCTGCCGCGAATTGGTAGCTGCCAAGCGCATTGCTATGCGCGATGCCAAGTCATATTGCGCCGTGCTTCTGGATGATAATAATCGCAAACCCTTGGTCCGCCTGCACTTTAATCGCGCGACAAAATATATCGGGATATTTGATGGCGATAGTGAAGACCGCGTCATCATCGAAAGCCTTGATCAAATATATGAATACGCAGATCGAATAAAAACTGCCGCTCAAAAATACGCCTGATTGAAGCAAATCGTTGCGCCAGTCGAGCCTTTTCAAATTGTCTACAGGCTCGACTAACATTTAGAGAAATCAACTTGAGGCTATTTTCCTCACCCCTCATAGGGCCAGTTGGCTTGTGAAAATACACCGCCATCGACCCATAAGGTTTGCCCGGTTACGAACTGTGCGGCATCGGATGCAAAAAACAGCACCGGCCCGGAAAGATCATCCACTGTCCCTACCCGCCGCAGCGGCGTGATCCGACCCCATGTTTGCGCATAATCCGGCTGTTCCTGTGCTGTGCGTTCATTGAGAATAGCACCGGGTGCCACGCAATTCACACGAATGCCGTGCGGTCCCAGTTCAACCGCAGAAACCTTGGTAAACTGCTCGATACCGCCTTTTGATGCTGTGTAGGAAACCAGTTTCGGAAAAGCCAGCTTGTTGCAACCCGAACCGATATTGATGATCGAACCGCCCTTGCCCACATCGATCATTCGCTTGGCTGCAGCCTGCGTATTGAGAAAACAGCCCTTCATATTGGTGCGGATCACAGTGTCCCAATCCGCTTCGGAAAGCTCCAGCAGCGAACTCCAGACCTGAACGCCGGCATTGTTGATCAGCACGTCCGGCGCATCGCCATACCAGCTGCAAACCTCGTCAAAGAACTCTTCGACTTCCGCGCCAATGCCAACATCGCATTCAAGCCCAAGCGCCTGACCGCCAGCCGCTTCAACCAACTCCATCAATGTGTCTGCCAGTTCGTCATCCCCCCTGTAGCTAAAGGCAACCGCATACCCGGCATCAGCCAGAGCCTGAACAAGATGCCTTCCAATGCCGGTGCTTCCACCTGTGACGACTGCAAACCCACTCATGAATTCCCTCCCGAAGCAATTTCCGGCCATAACCTTAATCAAGTTTTGCAGATGGTAAAGCTGACAGAACGGAAATATCATGATTCAGAGCGCATCCCGCAAAGTGTGAAGCGGTTTTCGGATAAGGCGCACGTCAAAAAAGCAGGAGAGCCGGATGAACCCTGATATTCAAGTCGCCAATGGTGCCTGTCACTGCGGAACCGTGCGCTTTCGCGTCAAACTATCCGATGGACTTCACACTGCGCGCCGCTGCACCTGCTCCTATTGCCGGATGCGTGGCGCTGTCGCCGTTTCCGCAGATCTTAATGGCGTTGAAGTCCTGGAAGGCGAAGATGCGCTGACGCTCTACACATTCAATACGGGCACGGCCAAGCATTATTTCTGCTCGAAATGCGGGATCTACACCTTCCACCAGCGCCGATCCAACCCTCAACAATTCGGTGTCAATGCCGCCTGTCTCGAAGGCGTCTCACCTTTCGACTTCAAAGTCATTCCGGTCAATGACGGCGTCAATCACCCATCCGACAATCCTAACCACAAAGGTTCAGGCATTGCTGGCTATCTGCGTTTTGAGGTGAACGAAGATTAGCCCCGCGCACGTGGCTTCTGTTCATTGCGCTCCCATGAAAATACCACTGGCGGCAAGGGATCAAGGCCGCGAATAATATCCGCCCCCTTTTCGCCGACCATGATCGTGGGTGCGTTGGTGTTGCACGATGGAACACGCGGCATGATCGAACTGTCGCAGACGCGCAGGCCTTCAAGTCCGCGCACTTTCAGTTCAAGATCAACCACCGCCATCGCATCCGTACCCATCTTGCAGGTGCCGACAGGATGATGATCGGTCTTGGCATTGGCGCAGGCATAATCAAACAAATCATCGTCGCTGACGATCTTCGGCCCCGGCAGACGTTCAGCCATCACAAACGGCTTTAATGCATCCTGTTGCATGATTTCACGCGCAATTTTGAGCCCTTCAAGCGACATCTTGCGATCATGCGGATCGCTCCAGTAATTGGGATCAATCAACGGTGCTGCAGCCGGATCATTGGAAGCCAGCCGCACGGTTCCACGCGAGCGCGGATGCAGATAGGCAGAATTAAGCGTCACACCAGCATTCTTGAGCTTCTCAACGCCCGCCTCAATGCCCGAGCCAAGCCCCAGATGAAACTGGATATCCGGTGAGCGGGCATCCGGATCCGCATACCAAAAGCCGCCGGTTTCGAACAGGCTCGATGCAACAGGACCGGAACGCAGAAAAATATATTGCAGGCCCGCGCCTAATGTCCGATGCAATTTCGCCACGCCATCATAGGTGTGATCGCCGGTGCATTCGGCAATGACAAACAGATCAAGGTGATCCTGCATATTCTCGCCCACACCCGGCAGATCATGCGTCACACTCACACCCAGTTTTTTGAGATGATCGGCGGGGCCAATGCCCGATTGCAACAATAACTTTGGCGAACCGATAGCACCCGACGAGACAATCACCTCGCGGCTTGTGCGCAAAACCTCGCCGCTCATCAGTGTAACGCCCGTGACGCGGGTCTTTTCCAGTTCGATACTGCGCACCGGTGCATTCATCCGCACAGTGAGGTTCCTGCGGTCCCTAATGGTGGACAAATATGCAAGCGATGCCGAAGAGCGGCGGCGGTTACGTTGTGTAAGCTGGTAGAAACCCACGCCCGCCTGCTCGCGGCCATTGAAATCCGGATTATAAGGAATGCCCAGTTCCTGCCCTGCACGAATATAGGCATCGCAGATCGGCAGTGGCGCAGATGGCATCGAAACGCCCATCGGACCGCCATAAGAATGGTAATCATCATTAAAACGCTGATTGTCTTCTGCGCGTTTGAAATAGGGCAACACATGGCGATAATCCCATCCGGTGCAGCCATCTTCGGCCGCCCAGAGATCGTAATCAGCCGCATTGCCGCGCGTATAAATCTGCGCATTGATGCTGGAGCCGCCACCGATAACCTTGGCTTGCGTATAACGCAGTACACGGTTTTTCATGTGTTTCTGCGGAACGGTTTCCCAGCCCCAGCTTGCGACACCCTTGGTCATCTTGGCAAAACCGGCAGGCATGTGAAACAGCGGATTCCAGTCGCTTCCACCTGCTTCCAGCAGCAGCACCTTTATCGCTGCATCTTCGCTCAGACGATTGGCAAGAACGCAACCGGCAGGACCGCCACCGACAATTATATAGTCATACTTCATGCGTTTCTCCTCCCGAGAAACTAAAGCTTCGCTATCGACAAGCCGCCATCGGCATTGATCACGGACCCTGTCGCAAAAATGAAATCGCCGCCTGCAAGGCTCGCAACAATAGCGCCCACATCACCGGCTTCGCCCCATCGTTTCATAGGCACCAGACCACCCTCGATCAGCCCGTCATAACGCTCTGCAACGCGCGCCGTCATATCGGTGCGGATGATACCGGGACGCACCTCGAACACGCCGATCCGTGCTTCGGCCAGACGCAGTGCGAGACCCTGCGTGAATGCCGTCAACCCGGCTTTGCTGATGCAGTAATCAAGCCTTTCGGGCGATGTCATCACGGAAGAAACGGAGCTGATTGTCACAACACTGCGCGGAAAACGCACATCCATCACCGCCAGCATGGATTTCACCACCGCTTGCGTAAAAAACACCGTACCGCGCAGGTTCACACCCATGACTGTATCGAAATTCTCAGGTTTCAACCCGAGAAAGTCGCCGCGCTCAACAGAACCCATGCCTGCATTGTTGACCAGACAATCAATACCGCCCAGTTCGCTTACGACGGCTGATACGGTCGCCTCATGCGTCTCGACCGCGGCAAGATCGCTTTCAAAGAAGGCCACCCTTCCACCCATCGCCCGCAATTCCTGAATGATTGCATCGTCACGTGCACGGTCGGTAATTGCAAGGTCAAAGCCCTTAGCAGCAAGCGAACGCGCAATACCAAGCCCGATGCCGCGACAGCCGCCAGTCACCAGTGCCACGGGTCTTTGACGGTTCATGTAAGCCTCTCCGTTTGAATGTGGTCGGCAACGCGCAGAGCCTGCGCCGCAATCGTCAGCGCCGGATTGACCGCCGCCGATGTCGGCAGAAACGACGCATCGACCACATAGAGATTGGGGTGGTCATAAGCACGGCAATAAGGATCAAGCGGCGCTGTTGCTGGATTATTGCCGATACGTACCGTGCCGCATTGATGCGATGGTGTACGCCTGTCGAACGCCCGCGACAGCACGATTGGAAACCCTGCTGCACGCAGCGCCGATTTGAGCTTATCAACCAGCATCAGATGCGCCTTCCAGTTGGAACGCACCCAATGCAGAATGATGCGATCAC
>Ga0308157_10006841_pt1 | contig 13460 bp, 9 predicted proteins | sample PhyBR1_FD_201035 | JGI IMG/M metagenome (GOLD analysis project Ga0308157, IMG submission 201035) | Phyllosphere microbial communities from UC Gill Tract Community Farm, Albany, California, United States - DLSLB.R1 | ecosystem: Host-associated > Plants > Phyllosphere > Unclassified | place: USA...
GGTTTTTATGATCTGGGCGTCGCCTATGAGAATGGATATGGAGGCCTCCCCTATGATGAAGACCTTGCCTGGGCCTATTACCTGCGGGCAGCGCAACTTGGAAGTCCTGAGGGGCAAATGGCGCTAGCCGATGCCTACGGAAAGGCGGGGCGTTTAAAAGATGAGGAAACAATGCTGAAATGTGCTTATCGGCAAGCACATGGCCCAGCCGCATACGAGTTGGCGATGTCTGCGGAAATTAATGATAAGCATAGGGAGGCATTGATGCTCCACCAGCAGGGGGTGAAATTTGGCTGTCAGGACTGCGCAAGCGCCCTATTGTTGCTCTTCGAGAACGGCTATTGGACAGTTAAGGAGACTAAAGCCGCGCTTGTGGCGCTGAATATCACCGCAGACCCTGAACGTAGTAATCGCTACCGAGCTATTTCTGATGCTTTGACAATCAACCCTGATCTGAAACTTGGAAAATTAGATGAGGTATTGCCTCTTCCCCCTGCCGAGTTGCCTGGTTGGTCTGGAGTTGAGGATGCTGTCGAGCCTGAGCCGAAGGGCCCGCCTACTTACTGAAGTTGGAGGAAAAAATCATGTCCTTGAAAATCGTCGCCGTATGAGACTCGACGGACCACGGTGGGAAGGTCATCAATGGCTCGCCAGTCCATGACATAGGAGACAAAGCGATTTTATGGTATCGGGGGAGGTAGAAGAGTGGAGAGTGAGAAGGGGCAAATTGTGGAACTTCAACCTTCAGTACAAGATGCCCTCGGTGAGGGGGCTGTGCCGGCGCAGTCGGTTGCTGCCCCGGAAGGGAAAGTGAGACAAGTGTTTCGTACTTAAGGCTATTCACCTCAAGAAAGCTATATAACTCCAGCAGTGCTTTCCCTGACGCAGCACTTGATTGTCAAACTGATGCAAATCGTATGAATATGCGCTCTCGAAACGGAATATTAAAAGTAATGTTCGTCCTGGCTTCCTGTGTGCTTGCTATAGCTTGGACGAACTGCAATGCCGAGGTAAAGAAGATGAACGATGGTATAAAACCGATGAAGATGAAAACGTTATGCGTTGGACGCTTTCTTCTGGACCTGCCGGATAACGCAATAGTTTCGTATCGAGATGCCTCGCTGTCCGGTTGGGAGATTTCTTCGTGGGTTGAAGAGGACAAAGAATTCTCGGGCCGCTTGATCTCACAAGAAGTCCAATTGAGGTCTGAGAAAAATATAAAAGGCTGGGTTTCTCTAGAGAATATTAAAGACGTAAAAAATAATGAACTACATGGGCAAATTTTCGTTTTTAATCGAAACTGGCTAGGTGGATATGAAAATGGTAAGAAGACCGTTGATCAGGTTGTTTCGATTCGTGCATTTGTTCGCTCACGAGAGGTGACTTACAAATTTGAGGCAGGAATTCGTTGGGACGCTGACGTAGAAAAACTCGAGAAGATTATTGGGCAGTTAAGATGGCGAGGGGAGCACGAAATCCCGGATCAAGAAGGATTTTGCTTCCACCGGGGTGTCTTGATGGAACCGCTAATCGCCGAACAAGCTGAATACACAGGAATATTTCTTGGTTTGAAAGAGCATCCAGACTTGGCTATTGCATTCACAACAATGGCTGGCATAGACCCGGGAAAAACTCTATTGCAACGAGACGCAGAAAACGATACAAAGCAGCAGAATAGAAATCGGTTCCACGTTTTGCGCGAAGGGGTTCGAAGCTTGAGCAGCATACCTGGCGAAGAGGTTTTGGAGCGTGTCGACGAACCGAACGACAGTTCTTTGCAAGACTTCATGTGGGAATCTTTAGGTAAGGCAGACGATGTCTATCTTCCGAGTCTGATACTGGAGCTTAGCACAGGCCATGGTCAAGCAGGAAATCCTGTAAATTCGAGTCTATCTGACGCAGAAGCTCTCGCGCTATGGGGTAAGATCTCCTCTAGCTTACGACGGAGGCCGATTGGTGTTCTTCGGTAATTGGTTCGTCTAGACGGCGAGGTGAGAAGAGACACGTTTCGCCCCTGCTTATTCTAGTCGTTGGCATCTTTATCTACGCTGAATATTCTGGGAGATTAGTCGTGAGGCAAAAAATAAAGAGCTTTATTTACTTTCTCTTGCTTCTATTCGCGACCAATATATGGGCGAAAAACATAATTTTGAAACGTGTCTATGTAGATCAAGCTGGAAACGTCACGTGATCACTCTGGAAGGCGAGACCAGGAAGCTAACTCAAGAAGGGCGGACCTCTCGGGCAGAATTGTCGAAAGATAGGCGGACGGCGGCTTGGCTGGTTAAAAATACTTGGGCTGCGGACGGTGACGGGGGGCGGCCAGGGGCTAGCAAGCTCACTGTCTACCGAGATGGAAAGTTTCAACATATCGAATGCCAACCATTCATACGTGACTATTGGTTTTGGGAGGATGGGAAAAAATAGGAATTGATTGTGGGGGGAGGCACTTTGCTGGAACGCTCACTCTTTACGACGCTCGCACGGGCAGAAAGATTGAATCGATCTTCCAGCCTGATATCCAATATGAAAAAATTCCCGCGTGGGCGCAACCTTTTTAGCGGTTTTATGCCGCTCCGTTTGGAATTTGACGTCAATGGGAGAACCCAATGCCAAACGTGATACGCGTCGGCGATCCAACATCGCATGGCGGAAGTGTCCTCAGTAGCAGCGTCAGTCATTTTACTGTTGGGGGCAAGGCAGTCGTGGTCATTGGTGACAAGTGCAGTTGCCCTGTCAATGGCCATCAAAACTGCACGGTGGCCACCGGCAGATCCACGCATATGGTCAACGGTAAGGCGGTGGCCTACGACGGCGATACGACCTCGTGCGGCGCAACGCTGATCTCTACCGTCGACAACTTCTCATCCACGTAATTAACCGGAACTCTCACTGCGCACCGGTAGCAGATTCTTGCCCTCGGCCAGCATCTGCCCGAAGGCCTCGGCCGGCACCGGCGGGCTGAAGTAGTAGCCCTGGATCTCGTCGCAGCCGTGCAGCCGCAGGTAGTCCAGCTGGGCGGCGGTCTCCACGCCCTCGGCGATTACGCGTAGCTTGAGGTTGTGCGCCAGCGCGATGATGGACACCACGATGGCCGCCTCGTCGCCGTCGCCGATGTCGCTGACGAAGGAGCGGTCTATCTTCAGCACGTCGATCGGGAACCTGCGCAGGTAGGAGAAGCTCGAATACCCGGTGCCGAAATCGTCGATCGACAACGCCAGCCCCAGCGCCTTCAACTTGTGCAGCAGCTCCACCGCCAGCGCCACGTCGTGCATGAACAAGCCCTCGGTCAGCTCGATGTCCAGGCAGGACGGCGGCAGGCCGGTCTGCTCCAGCACCTCGGCGATCGAGGCCAGCAGGTTCGGCTCGCCGAACTGGCGCGGCGACAGGTTGACCGCGATCCGCAACGGCCCATACCCTGCGTCCTGCCACGCCTTGGCCTGCGCGCACGCCACCCGCAGCACCCAGGCGCCGATCGGCACGATCAGCCCGGTCTCCTCGGCCAGCCCGATGAAGCGGTCGGGCGCCACCATGCCCAGCTCGGGATGGCGCCAGCGTATCAGCGCCTCCATGCCGACGATGCGGCCGCTGCCCAAGTCCACCTGCGGCTGGTAGTGCAGCACGAACTCGTCGCGCTCCAGCGCGCTGCGCAGCGCGGTCTCGATGCGCACCCGCTCCAGCGCCTCCTCGTTCATGGCCGGCTGGTAGAACTGCGTGTTGTTGCGGCCCAGCTTCTTGGCGCGGTACATGGCGATGTCCGCATGCTCGATCAGGCGCTGCGCCGGCGTGCCGTCCGGGTCGTACACCGCCACGCCGATCGAGCAGGTGACGAAGAACTCCTTCCCCTCCAGCAGCACCGGCTGCGCCACCGAGCGCATGATGCGCTGCGTGACGTCCAGCGACAGCGCCTCGTCCGGGTATTCGGTCAGGATGGCGACGAACTCGTCGCCGGACAGCCGCGCCACGGTGTCGCTCTCGCGCACGCTGTCCTGCAGGCGCTGGGCCACGGTCTTGAGCAGCTGGTCGCCGGCCTTGTGCCCCAGACTGTCGTTGACGAATTTGAAGCGGTCCAGGTCGATCAGCATGACCCACAGCGGGTTGCCGCTGCGGTTGGCGAAGGCGGCCGCCTGCGTCAGCCGGTCCTGCAGCAGCACGCGGTTGGGCAGGCCGGTCAGCACGTCGTGGTGGGCGATGTGGTGGATGCGCTGTTCGGATTGCTTGCGTTCGGTGATGTCGGTGCCGGTGCCGCGATAGCCCTTGAACACGCCGTCCTGGTCGAACAAGGGCTCGCCGCTGATGCTGAACCAGTGCTGCTGGCCGTCGGTGCCGGCCAGCGCGTATTCGAAGTTGAGGAAGGGCAGGTGGGCTTGCAGCAGCGCGATGTGGTCCTGGCCCCAGCGCGCCTGCAGCATCTCGGGATGGTGCTCCCAGCGCGTCTTGCCCATGAACTGGTCCGGGTCCTGCTTGCCCTTGTCGAAGAAGCCGCCGGTGATGCTGGTGAAGCGGAACTGCTCGTCCTGCTCCCAGTACCAGTCCGATGACAGCGCCAGCAGGCGGCGGAAGCGCAGCTCGCTTTCCTGCAGCGCCTGCTCGGTGCGCGCGCGGGCGGCCACGTCTTCGTTCAGGCGCTCGTTGCTGAGCTGGAGCGCGCGGGTGCGCTCGTCCACCAGCCGCTGCACGCGCACCGAGCGCTGCGCCAGCGAATTGACGAAGGCCGCCGTCAGCAGCGAGAACAGCAGGCCGCCCAGCAGCGTGGACAGCGAACCCAGGTGATTGGCAAGGAAGGGGCGCGGCAGCGGCGTCACCTGCACGTGCCAGGCCTTGCCGGCCGCGCTGAAGGTGCGGGTGTAGACGTCATGATAGTCGAACGCCAGCCAGCGCTGCAGCGGCTTGGCCGCCACCGCCTGCCCGACCGGCTGGCCCAGGCTGTAGATCAGGTTGTCCGGTCGGACGTCGTCGCCCACGTACACCCGCACCACCAGCGAGCTGTCGTCCAGCAGGCCGGCGGCCTGCAATATCTTCTGGATCAAGTCGGTGGAGCGGATCACGGCCCCGGTGTTGCCTATCCACGCCATGCGCCGCTGTTCGGCCGTGGCGGTCTGCGCGCCCGGCCGGTAGACCGGCATCAGCAGTACGAAGCCTTTCTGGTTGCCCCGTTCCTGCGCCAGCCGCAGCAGCGGCGTGGCCAGCGTGGTGCCGGCCGCCACCGCCTGGTTGATCGTGTTGGACATCGGCCCCAGCGACATCACGTCCAGCCCGAACGCCGCCTCGTTGCCGTGCATCGGTTCCAGATAGTCGACGACGGCGTGCAGCGGGCGCGGCGACAGCGGCAGGCGGCCGCCGTCGAACATGGCGTAGCCGGGATAGCGCTGGCGCAGCGCGGCCTCGTGGCGGCGCGCTTCCTCGTCGGTCAGCACGCGGTGGAAATTGAAAGCTTGCACAAAAGGATAACGCGCCAGCAGCGGCCGGGTGAAGTCGCCGAACTGCTCGCGGCTGACCGGGCCGACCGACTTGAACAGGTCGTTGAGGATGGTGACCAGCTCCAGTGTGTCGTCCAGGCCGCTGCGGATGGCGGCCGCGCGCGCCTGGGCGCGCTGCTGGAAAGCCAGCTCCATCTTGCCGTATTCCAGCGCGCTGACGGCCACGAACAGCATGCCCGTCACGGCCAGTCCGGTGACCAGCGTCAGCATGGCGGCCAGCGAGATCGGCGGCGACTTGGAAAACAGCGGCATGCGGCGCTTTCGGGTGGAGACGGCAGGGCAGGCGGATGAGTCTAGTGTGGCATAACTCATGCTGCCAGGACAGTCATTGGCCCCTGGGTTGTCTTATACAAGCCACGTTTTCAGGCTAGCCCGCGCCGGTGCGCCCGTGGTTCCAGCGCAGCCGCAGCACGATCCAGTGCGCCAGCAGCCGGTTGAGCAGGGCGAAGCCCAGGCCGTGGCTGCGCGCCACCTTCTGCTGCATGGCCAGCGCCGGCGACGGCTTGCCGCCCTTGACCGCGAACAGGATGCGGTTGTTGCCGGCGATGCCACGGAACCAGCAGATGCGGCCCTGGAAGGTTTCGCGCAGGCGCCGCAGCATGGACCCGTACTGCGGATCGTAGCTGAAGATATTGGCCACCATCACGCCGCCGGGCTGCAGCGCGCGCCGGCAGTCGGCGTAGAAGTTGGCGCTGCCCAGCGCCGGCGGCAGGCCGTCGGCGTCGAAGCCGTCCACCAGCAGCACGTCGGCCGCGCCGCTGAGCGTGGGCATGTAGGCGGCCGCGTCGGCCTGGATGATGCGGAAGCGGGCGTTGTCGCGCGGGATGGCGAACTGCTCGCGCAGCGCGATCACGTCGGCGCGCAACTCCAGCACGGTGATGCGGCTGTGCGGCAGGTAGCGGTAACAGAACTTGGCCAGCGAGCCGCCGCCCAGTCCGACCATGACGATGTGCTCGGGCCTGGGGTGGAACAGCACGAAGCACATCATGGCGCGCGCGTAGCTGAGCACCAGGTCGTCCGGCCGCGACAGCCGCATCTCGCTCTGGATCATGCCGGGCTGGAATTCCAGCGAACGTTTGTCGCCGCGCGTGTGGACTTGCGGCCGGTGGGAAGACTGGGTCAAGGGGCGTATTGTGGATTTACGGGGGCGTTTTATAGTAGCATGCCGGCCAGTAAGCCACATTGCATTTACAGAAGCAACATTTGTAGGTACATTGGCGATAGCACAGGCCAGCCCCTTCCGGCGGCCCCCATGGAGAACGAGACGATGTTTTTAGACCACCCTACGCTGACCGCCACCAACAGTTTCACCGAGCCAGACCGCCTGGAGCGCCTGACCCGCGTCTACGGCTACGTGGTGGCGCTGGCCGACATGGCCGGCAAGCAGGCCTTCATCGAGAAAGTCAGCCAGCTGCACGACCACAAGGGCACGCTGATCGTGTTCTGGCACGACGCGCCGACCGAAGACGAAAAAGCCTACTTCGCCCAGGCCTGGGCCAGCAAGATGGGCGACGGCAGCACCAACGTCGAGCACGAGGTCTGACCCGTCGCAGGTCATGGACATAAAAACCCTGGTACTGGCGCTGGCGCTGGGCAATCTGAGCCTGTGCGCGGCGCTGTTCTTTTATGAGCAGGAGCGGCGCCGCGCCGGCCTGGCGCCGGCCAGTTCCACCTGGGGCATGGCCAAGCAGTGCCAGGCCGTGGCCTGGGCGCTGCTGTACCTGCGCGGCACGCTGCCGGATTTCCTGACCATCCCGATCGCCAACGGCGTGCTGTTCGCCGGCTTCGCGCTGGACGCTTCCGCGCTGTGGGAGCAGGCCGGCCGCCGCGTGTGGCGGCGCTACCTGCTGCCGGCGCTGGGCGCGGCCACCGGCGTGTTCACCGGCGCCTGGCTGCTGGAGCTGCCGCCGGCCGACCGCATCGCCATCGGCTCGCTGGTGATCGGCCTGTTCACCATCGCCGGCGCCGCCGCGCTGGGCCGCGGCTGGAGCGCCGGCACGCTGCTGCGGCGCTACCTGGTGCTGTCCTCGCTGCTGCTGGCGCTGGCCGTGATGGCGCGCGGCCTGCTGACGCTGCTGATGCCGGAAGGCTGGGGCTGGGTCAGCCCGGCCATCATCCAGGGCGTGGGCATCGGCGCGCTGTATCTGATGATGATCAACAGCGCCTTCGCCTACCTGCTGCTGGGCCGCGAGCAGCAACAGGCCGAGCTGGCGCGGCTGGAGGTGGTCGACGCGCTGACCGATGTGCCCAACCGGCGCGGCTTCTACCAGACGCTGACGCCATGGATCGCGCTGGCGCGCCGTCCCGGCCTGCCGACCGCGCTGATCATCCTCAACCTCGATCACTTCAAGCGCGTCAACGACAGCTACGGCCATCCGGTGGGGGACCAGGTGCTCAAGGCCATGGTCGACGTCTGCAAGAAGCAGCTGCGCGACAGCGATTTGATGGGCCGCCTGGGTGGCGCCGAATTCGCCATCCAGCTGCCGCGCACCTCGCAGGAGGATGCGCTGATGGTGGCCGAGCGTATCCGCAACGCGGTCGCCGCGCTGCCGGTCAAGGCCGGGAAGGCCGTCATCAACATGACCGCCAGCCTGGGCGTGACCACCATCCGCGCCGACGACACCACCGTCAGCCTGTTCAAGCGCGCCGACGAGGCGCTGCAGGCGGCCAAGCAGGCGGGCCGCAACCGCGTGGCCGAGGCGCAGGCGGGCACGCTGCCGGCCTGATTTGCCACACCACTGTCATCAGCCGGTAACAAACCGCGCTTATCGTGATTATAATCATGTAAATCGTTTAGTTTGATTCACCCGCGAGCCTTCGTTGCCGTGTGCCGAGAGAGGCTTCCAAATATGTACGCTGCAGTAGATCTGGGTTCCAACAGTTTTCGCCTCCACATCGGCAAGCATGACGGGGAGGCGATCCGCGTCCTGAAATCCGTGCGCGAACCGATCCGCCTGGCCGCGGGACTGGACGACAAGGGCAACCTGACCCCCGCCGCCATGCAGACCGCGCTGGCCTGCCTGAAGAACTTCCGCGCCGTGCTGGCCGCCTACCGCCTCGATGGCGTGCGCGTGGTGGCCACGTCGGCCATGCGCGTGGCGCGCAATTCCGCCGCCTTCCTGCCCGAGGCCGAACTGGCCATCGGTTATCCGATCGAGATCATCTCCGGCGAGGAGGAGGGGCGCCTGATCTACATGGGCGTGGCCAACGCGCTGGCGCTGCCGGGCGAACGGCGGCTGGTGATCGACATCGGCGGCGGCTCCACCGAACTGATACTGGGGCGCGGCCAGGAAATCGAGCAGGTCGAATCGTTCAGCGTCGGCACGGTCAAGCAAAGCCTGTCGTTCTTCATCGGCGGCCGGGTCGACGCGCCGTCGTTCGAGGCGGCCATCCTGTCGGCACGCAGCCATTTCGAGGACGCCGCGCCGCCCTACCATCCGCAGTTCTGGAAGCAGTGCTACGGCTCCTCCGGCACCGCCCGCACCATCGCCGACATCATCGTCAAGAACGGCATCGGCCGCGAGGTCAACGCCGAGACCCTCAGCGCCCTCAAACAGCGCTTCATCGAATTCGGCCACGTCAGCCGGATCGAGATGGCGGGCCTGCGTCCCGATCGCGCCGCCACCATCATCGGCGGCCTGGCGATCCTGATAGGCCTGGTGCGCGAGCTCGATATCCCGGTGGTGCAGCCGATCGAGGCCGGCCTGCGCATGGGCGTGATGTGGGACCTGCACCTGCGCTCGACCAAGCGTGACCGCCGCGAGCAATCGGTGCAGGCCTGCCTGCTCAAGTTCCATTGCGACGAACGGCGCGCCAACCGCGTGGCCGACGACGCGCTGGCCCTGTACGCGCAGACCAAGCCGTCCAGCGACCAGTACACCCGCCACCTGTATTGGAGCGCGCTGCTGCACGAGATGGGCATGGTGGTGTCGCACACCGGCTACCACAAGCACGCCGCCTACATGATCGAGAACGCCGACCTGCCGGGCTTCACCTCGCGCGAGCAGAAGACCATGGCCCGCCTGATCGCCGCCCACAAGGGCAACCTGCGCAAGGTGGCCGAGGCGCTGGCGGAGCCGGACTTCACCAAGGCGGTGGTGGCGCTGCGGCTGGCGGTGCTGTTCATGCACTCGCGGCTGGACATCGACTTCACCCTGATCAAGCTGCGCATGAAGAACCGCATCGAGCTGGAAATCCGGCGCGAATGGATAGGCGACCATCCGACCCTGTCCTACTGGCTGGAGAAGGAGCAGGAGCAGTGGGATGAAGTTGGGGTAGACTTCAGCATACGCACTATCGGCTGATCGCCAGGGAGGTCTATGAGGAAGCACGCCATACATCGCAGCTGCGCCGGCGCGCTGTTGGCGCTGTCGTTGCTGTCTCCGGCCGCTGGCGCCGCCAGCGGCAAGGAGACGGTCGTCCTGTGCTTCGAGCAGCAGGACGTGCCGCCGTGGCGCACGAAGCAGGGTGGCGGCCTCAATTTCGCGCTGCTGAAGATGGTCGAGCAGCAGCTCGGCATCCGCTTCGATTACCAGGCCGTCCCGTGGAAACGCTGCCTGGCGGAGCTCAAATCCAACGCGGTCGACGGCGCCTTTGCCGTCAGCTACAAGCCGGACCGGCGCGAGCTGGGCGAGTATCCCGGCGGCCAGCAGATCGACGCCAGCAAACGCATGCACATTGATAGCTACATGGTGGTGCGCCGAAAAGGCAGCAAGGTCGAGTGGGACGGCAAGAGCTTCCACAACCTCGATGGCGCCATCGGCTTCCAGCTCGGATACTCGGTGGGCGACGTGCTGCGCGCGCAGAACGTCGAGGTGGACGAGGGCAGCCAGCGCGCCGACGAACTGGCGCGCAAGCTGATCGCCGGGCGCGTGGCGGCTGCGGCCATCGGCGGCAGCGACGCCAACGGCTTGATGCACGGCCCGCTGGCGCCGCAGCTGGAGGAACTGCCGATCCCCATCATCGAAAAACCGTACTTCCTGATCCTGTCGCACGGCATGGTGGCGGCGCGCCCGCAGCTGGCGGAGCGGATCTGGCGCGCCATCGAGGAAGCCCGCAACAGCGCGGCCTACCGCAAGCTGGAAGCGGCCGAGGGAGTGCGCCATTGATACGCGGGGCCCGGCATTGAGCGGCGGCCCGCTGGCGCGCCTGCGCAGCGCGTGGCGCCGCAACATCCTGCTGCGGCTGGGGTTCGGCATCTTCATCTCGGTGACGCTGTCGACCGCCATCTACACCACCTACGTGCTGCAGACGCTCAAGAGCGAGGCGGAGCAGAACCTGCGCGAACGCGCCGAGCGGCTGGCGGCGGTGCTGTCGCAGGCGCTGGCGCGGCCGCTGTTCGACATCAACAGCGCGGCCGTCTCCAGCGTGGTCGACGCCTCCGGCGCCACGCCGGAAGTGCTGGTGCTGCGCGTGCTGGCGCCCAACGGCGCGGAGCTGGCCAGCTACGTCTCGCCGCTGCGCGAGCCGGTGGCCGCGATCAAGGTGCGGCGCGACATCCGCTTCACCGACGTGCGGCGCAGCTACGCGGTCGGCTCGATCGAGCTGGCCTTCTCGCGCCAGCAGATCGACCAGGACCTGCGGCGCCAGCTTTACAACACGGTGGCGGCCAACCTGTTGCTGGCGCTGGGCATCGTGCTGTCGATCTTCATGGTGGGCCGGCGCGCGGCGCGGCCGTTCGCCGACATCCAGACCGGCCTTGAAAAACTGACGCGCGGCGAGACCGACATCAAGCTGTCCGGCATCGACCGCGAAGACCAGGTGGGCCGGCTGTCCGGCGCCGTGCTGCGCTTCCGCGACACGCTGACCCGCCTGCGCGACGCCGAATCCGAGCTGCGCGAGTTGAACAGCGACCTGGAACTGCGCATCGCCGCCCGCACCCGGGAAGTGACCACCTCCATGCGGCAGCTGGGCGACAGCCAGGCCAAGCTGCAGGCCATCCTGGACACGGCGCTCGACGCGGTGGTGCGCATGGACCTGGCCGGCCGCATCGTCGGCTGGAACGCGCAGGCCGAGCGCATCTTCGGCTGGAGCCGCGAGGAGGCGCTGGGACTGGCGCTGGACCAGACCATCATCCCGCCGCGCTACCGCTACGACCACCGGCGCGGGATCCAGCGCTACATGGCCGGCAACGGCCCGGCAAAGGTGCTCGACACGCGCATCGAAGTGGCGGCGCTGCGCCGCGACGGCAGCGAGTTCCCGATCGAGCTGGCGATCACCCACGTCAGGTCGGAAGGGCCGGACAACGTCGAGTTCTGCGCCTTCATCCGCGACATCAGCGACCGCCGCGAGCGCGAACAGAAACTGGTCAACGCCAACATCGCGGCGGAGGCGGCCAACATCGCCAAGTCCGAGTTCCTGGCCAATATGAGCCACGAGATCCGCACGCCGATGAGCGCCGTGATCGGCATGGCCTACCTGGCGCTGCGCACCGAGATGACGCCCAGGCAGTTCGACTACATCAGCAAGATCCACCGCGCCGCCTTGTCGCTGCTGGGGATCATCAACGACATCCTGGATTTCTCCAAGATCGAGGCGGGGCGGCTGGACGTGGAAGCCATCCCGTTCGCGCTGGAGGACGTGCTGGCCCACGTCTCCAGCGTGACCGCGCAGCGCGCCGAGGACAAGCACCTGCGCTACCTGGTCACGACAGCGCCCGGCGTGCCGCGCTACCTGGTGGGCGATCCGCTGCGATTGGGGCAGGTGCTGGTCAACCTGGTCAACAACGCGGTCAAGTTCACCGCCGAGGGCGAGCTGGAACTGCGCTGCGAACCGGGCGCGGAGAGCGCGCCGGACGGCCATGCCACGCTGCGCTTCTCGGTGCGCGACACCGGCATCGGCATGACGCAGCAGCAGAAGGCCAAGCTGTTCCGCGCCTTCAGCCAGGCCAACGGCTCGACCACGCGCCACTACGGCGGCACCGGCCTGGGTCTGTCGATTTCGCAGCAGCTGGTGCGGCTGATGGGCGGGCGCATCGACGTCGAGAGTGAGCCGGACTTCGGGTCGACCTTCCATTTCGAGCTGCGGTTCGCGCTGTCCGATGCGGCGGCGGTGTCGGTGCAGGCGGCAGTGCACCAGGGGCCGGTGGGCGACCTGACCTTGCAGGCGTCGCCGCGCCGCGCGGCGCGCGTGCTGCTGGCCGAGGACAGCGCCGACAACCAGGATGTGACGGTGGAGCTGCTGGAGCTGCAGGGCATCATGGTCGACGTGGCGGGCAACGGCCGCGAGGCGCTGGACCTGCTGCAGGCCGCCGGCCCGGACGTGTATGACCTGGTGCTGATGGACCTGGGCATGCCGCTGATGGACGGCCACGAAGCCACGCGCCTGCTGCGCCAGGACAGCCGCTTCAACGAGCTGCCGGTGATCGCGGTGACTTCGCACGCGCTGGCCGGCGTGCAGGCGCAGTGCATGGACGAGGGCATGCAGGACTACATCACCAAGCCGGTCGATCCGCAGCGCCTGTATGGCGCGCTGTCGCGCTGGCTGGGGTTGTCGATGAAGGCGCTGCCGCCGGTGCCGCCGCGCGCCGAACCGGGCATGGTCGACGCGCGCCAGGCGCTGGCCGAGCTGCGCGCGCTGCTGGCGGAGTTCAGCGGCGACAGCGTGGATTATTTCGGCAGCGTGCGCGCCTCGCTGGCGGCGCTGCTGCCGGCGGCGACGATGACCCGCCTGGCCAATCACATGGCGCATTACGAATTCGAGGCCGCCGGCAAGTTGCTGGCGGCGGTCGCACAGGAACAGGAGAACCCATGAACGTCAAAGCCAACCGCCCCACGATACTGATCGTCGACGACACGCCGGACAACATCACGCTGCTGGCCAATCTGTTGAAGGACAAGTACAACACCAAGGTCGCCACCAGCGGCGCGACGGCGCTGCAGATCGTCGCCGCCTCGCCGGTGGACCTGATCCTGCTCGACATCATGATGCCGGAGATGGACGGCTTCGAGACCTGCCGCCGCCTGAAGGCCGATCCCCACA
>Ga0308157_10006842_pt1 | contig 13460 bp, 9 predicted proteins | sample PhyBR1_FD_201035 | JGI IMG/M metagenome (GOLD analysis project Ga0308157, IMG submission 201035) | Phyllosphere microbial communities from UC Gill Tract Community Farm, Albany, California, United States - DLSLB.R1 | ecosystem: Host-associated > Plants > Phyllosphere > Unclassified | place: USA...
GTTTCGAATTTTTTTTAATTAATTCGTTTAAAACAGCTAGTATTTCTGGAGTCCATTTTTTAGGTATTCCGGTACCTTTTTCATATAGATCCCATGGATGGAGATTCATTTGAGATTCCGCGTAAAGTGCACCGATATCTGGATCTGAGGGAAACTGAGTATATACTTTTTTCATCGCTTCGGCATACGCAATGTCAAGCGGTTTTCTATCCGCAGGAGGATTTTTAGCATAACGCACTAATAATGCATCAATCATAGCGATTTCTTTCGGAGAACATTTCCCAGAAAGTTTTTTAGCTTTTTGAGCCGCATCATAAGCACGCTGAAAATTATCTTCTTCCATTCCCGCATTGTAATTTGGACCTAAAACATAAGCAAAACCCCAATACGCCATAGCACAATTTGGATCTAAACGCGAAGCTTCGTAAAACGATCTTGCTGCTTCGGCGTGATTAAATCCGTACGCCAACATCATTCCCTGATTAAAGTATTCTTGTGCTTCGGGATTATTGGTTGTAATTTTAAAATTTACGCCATCAAGACCTTTAAATTTTGGCGCTTTTTTGTTTTGGGTGTACCAATCTTTATCGTTCGTTTTCGGAATATAGCATCCTTGAGAAGCGCTGACTTTAACTGATTTGGGTTCAGTGTTTTTATCTTTACAACAAACAAAAAGAAGAAAAACAGCCATTAAAAAGTAATTATATTTCATAGCAAAAAGGATTTGATATTATATAATTCAATATTCCGTAGGAATATCTCGTCGGTAGAAAAAAAAATATATTGCGTAGCATTGTGTTGTCCCATAAGGACACCTGTTTTTTTTTAGCGAGAATGAGGCATCTGATTTATTAATCAAACGTTCCTACGGAACGTGCATTTGTAAACTAAATTTAGTTCTACCGATCAAACATTCCTACGGAATGATGTTGTTCGTTAAAACAGAAAATAATGATAGTTTGAGAAATTGAGCTTATAGTTTAATAGTTTGATACGGAGAGTATTAAACAAAATTAAATAAAAAAGAAATAGGTTTTTGTAAATATTTGTTTTTCATTGTTTTGTGATTGCGTAGCTGGACTTTAGGTTTCACGCAGATTTTGCAGATTTAAGCAGATTCTCGCAGATTTTTTTTAAAATTAATCTGTTTAGATCTGCCTAAATTTGTAAAATCTGTGTGAAAAAATAACCATAAAAATATCTCTAAAAAATAAGGTCTACACTTTTCAGCATAGACCTTAAATTATATGGAAATAAACAATTTCTTAATTTGCTCCTGCAGCCACTTTATCTACCAAAAATAATAATTTACCAGAAACAGGTTTAATCAATTGCATTGGATATAAAGTCGGATTGTATTCGCCAGTTGTCACTTCTTTTAAAGCGTTGATTTTCTTTTCTCCAAAAGCTACTACTACAATTTTTTCTGCTTTGTTGATTATTGGAGCCGTAAGCGTGATGCGATACATTTTTTGAGGAGCCAAATAATAAGCATCAACCCATTTAGTTTGCTCTTCTAGAACTGCTTCACCTGGGAAAAGAGAAGCCGTATGTCCGTCATCTCCCATACCTAAAAGAATCAAGTCAAATTTACCTTCTTCACCTAAAACTGTTCTGATAGACTTTTCGTATTCAGCAGCATATTCTTCTGGTGTAAAACCATCTTTATACATTTCAAAAATGTTCTTTTGCGGAATAGGAACGTGGCTCAATAAAGTAGAGTAAGACATTTTTGCATTACTCAAATCATCATTTAGCGGAACCCATCTTTCGTCACCCCAAAAAATATACACTTTGCTCCAGTCTATTTTATTTTTGTAAGCATCAGAAGCCAATAATTTATAGATTCCAGCCGGAGAAGAACCTCCTGTAAGAACAGCTGTAAATTTGCCATTTGCTGCAATCGCTTTCTGAGCCGACTCTACAAAAAGATCTGCTGCTTTAGTATTAATTTCGTCGGTGTTATTGTATATCTGTACCATTTAGAACTTCTTCTTTTTTAATATTTTGTGTGTTTGGAATCCATTTGTGGCCTTGGCGCGCCAATAATTCATCGGCTTCTTCTGGACCCCAGCTTCCTGCTTTGTAATTTGGGAAATTGGTTGGAGCAGTAGTTTTCCAAACCTGCTGAATTGTTTCAATCGCATCCCAAGCTTCTTCCACCTGATCCCAACGCATAAATAGAGTAGGATCTCCTGCCAAAGCATCTGCTAACAAGGTTTCGTAAGCTTCTGGAGACATAGTAGAACATTCAAAATAATCAAAAACCATTTCGGCAGGTCGTAAAGACATAGACAAACCTGGTTTTTTAGTCATAAACTGCAATTTGATGTCCATAGATGGCTGAATATTAATAATCAGTCGGTTAGGGGTCATGCCTTCTTTTCCGTAAGAAAATGAAGAATGTGGCACTGGTTTAAACTGAATGATGATCGAAGACTGTTTTTCTTCCATTCTTTTTCCAGAACGTAAATAGAACGGAATTCCTTGCCATCTCCAATTGTCCAGATAAATTTTCATTGCCACATAAGTTTCTGTATTAGAATCTGGTGCAATTCCTTTATCCTGACGGTAACCTGGAACTGGTTTTCCGTTGATAGTTCCAGCATCATACTGACCTCTTACAATGTAATGGTCAACTTCTTCCGGTTTAATTCTTCGGATCGATTTCAAAACATCTGCTTTACGATTTCTAATGTCGTCTGCTGCCAAAGAAGCAGGCGCTTCCATAGCTGTCATACATAAAATCTGAAACAAGTGGTTCTGAATCATGTCCTTCAATGCGCCGACACCTTCATAGAATCCGCCTCGTTCTTCAACGCCAACTTCTTCTGCAACGGTAATTTGCACGAAATCAATGAAATTTCGACTCCATAGAGGCTCAAACATTGAGTTTCCAAAACGGAAAGCCAAGATATTTTGAACTGTTTCTTTTCCTAAATAATGGTCAATTCTATAAATCTGCTCTTCTTTGAAAGTCTGCGAAAGCATTTCATTCAATTCAATTGCAGAAGCTTTATCATAACCAAAAGGTTTTTCAATAATAATGCGATCCTGTTTGGCATTCGCCGCAAGGCCAATTTTCTTGATATTGCTCGAAATGGTCGAAATAAAAGAAGGTGTTATCGAAAGATAGAAAAGACGGTTTGAACGTTCGCCAAAAGCCAGATCAAAATTGTTGATTTTCTCGTTTAATCCGATATATGATTCTTCTTTATCGATATCAAGACTGTGGTAAGAGATGTGCGAAAGAAATTTTTCTGTTTCTGGATCATCAATTCCTTTTCTTCTTGAGAATAGATTTAGATTTTCTGCTACATAAGCGCGAAAATCTTCATTGGTTTTTTCAGCTCTTCCAAGAGCAATAATCTGAAACTTTTCAGACATACGTCCGTCAAGATACAGATTTTGAAAAGCGGGGAATAGCTTTCTCTTTGCTAGATCTCCAGTTCCACCAAAAATAACAATGATGGTTGGATTCTTTAGTTTATTTTTAGTCATTGTGTGGTTTAGTTGTGTTGTTTTTTTGTTGTTTTATTCAGCCCATTGGGTATGGAAAACACCTTCTTTGTCGATACGTTCGTAAGTGTGTGCTCCAAAGAAATCGCGTTGTGCCTGAATTAAGTTTGTTGGCAGATTTGCAGATCTGTAAGCATCATAATAAGCCAGCGAATTCATTAATCCTGAAACAGGCAATCCTTTTTGAACTGCAAATTGAATTACAGCACGCATTCCTGCTTGGTTTTCAGTTAATTTAGAAGCAATTCCAGAGTCTAAAAGCAAGTTTGGCAAGTCTGATTTCGCAACATATGCTTTTCTGAAATCTTCCAAAATAGTTGCACGAATAATACATCCGCCACGCCAGATTTTAGCAACTGTTTCCAAGTTTAATCCGTAATTATATTCTTTAGAAGCCGTGTGAAGCTGCGCTAAACCTTGAGCATAAGTCACAACGATAGAAAAGAATAAAGCAGATTTTAAAGATGCAATTGCTTCGTTTTGAGAAACATTTGTTTCATTGGCGTTCCAAACTAATTTTTTAGCAGCTTCAATTCTTTCTGGTTTTGTTTTAGACATATCACGCATGTTAACCGCCGCGTCGATTGTTGGAACTGGAACTTGCAAGTCCATTGCATTTTGCGAAGTCCATTTTCCTGTTCCTTTAGATCTTGCCCAATCCGAAATTTTATTGATTAAAAGACCTCCGTCTGTATCTTCTTGTTTCAAGATTTTTCCTGTGATTTCAGTCAGATATGATCTCAAATCATCAGTTTGGTTCCATTCTTCAAAAGTTTTCTGAATCGTTGAATCATCTAGATTATAACCTCTTTTCATTAAGTCATAAATCTCAGAGATCAATTGCATGATTCCGTATTCAATTCCGTTGTGAACCATTTTTACGTAGTTTCCAGCAGAACCGTTTCCTAAATATTCTACACAAGGTTCGCCTTCTACTTTTGCTGCAATTGCTTCAAAAATAGGACGTAATCTTTCATACGCTTTCTGATCTCCTCCTGGCATCATAGCAGGACCGAAACGAGCACCTTTTTCACCGCCCGAAATTCCCATTCCAAAGAAGTGGATTCCTTTTTCAGACAATTCAATAAATCTTCTGTCAGTATCAGTAAAATAAGTGTTTCCACCGTCAATAATAATGTCTCCTTTATCTAAGTGAGGCAATAAACTTGCAATAGCGCTGTCAACTGGTTTTCCAGCAGGAACCAATAACATAATCGCTCTTGGCTGCTGAATAAGCTCTACAAAATGTTTTACATCTGTTGTTGCTTCAATAGTGTGATTAGCATCGGCTTCTTGTTGAAGAGAATTGACTTTTTCGGTGTCTAAGTCTAAACCTGCAGCCGCAAAGTTATGGCTGGCGATATTTAAAAGTAGGTTACGACCCATTACGCCGAGTCCTACAATTCCAAAATCAAATTTGCTCATAGTTTTCAATTAACTAAATTATTAGAAGAATGTTTTTGCAGCAAAAAGTAAGAGAAAGTATGGTAATTCTTTTTCATTCAATGTTTTGCAGCAAAATAATGGTTGTTTTAATCTTACATTTCAAAATGTAGACCGCTAAGTTAGAGAAAAATGCTGAAAAATAAGGGGTAAAATCGTTCAGTTTTGGTCTTTATTGTGATACTTTTTATGTGTAAAATTTACGCTTATTACTGCTGTTTTTCAACTAAATCGTTGTAATACTGCTAATGCCAATTATATAAAAAAAATATAAGAAAGGGTATTGAAAATATAGGAATTGAGGTAATTTTGGAAACCCAATCATTGGATCCAAGATTTAATTCATTAAAGTATTATATCCTTTTTATGCCAAGAAACATAAAGTTTGTTTTTACAGCCATCTTTTTAGCCCTTACTTCGGGTATCTTTTTTAAAGCAAATGCACAGTCGGTATTAGAAAATGAAATTTCTATTCAAGCAGATAAGAAACCATTAGGCAGTGTTTTGGGCCTAATGGAAGAGAAAGGAAATTTTAGATTTGCTTATTATGGCAAACTGGCTGTAAAAGATAGCGTCGTTAGCATTCATACCGATAATAATACCATAAAAGGAGTTTTAGATCAGCTGCTAGGTGCCAAATATGAATTTAAAGAATCGCCAGGATTTGTTATTGTTCGTTATGCTCCTTTAGAATTGGCTCTTGTATTGGAGAAAAACATCGTTATGAGTGACGGACAGCAAATTGTAATCGGTTATATTGTAGATACAAAAACGAACAATCGCATTGAAAATGTTAGTGTATTGGAGAAAAATGCACTGCTGTCTACATTGACCAATAAAGATGGTTTTTTTGAACTTCGATTAAAAAATGCGCCTCAAGCGATAGAACTCACAGCAGTTAAAGAGAATTATAAAACGGTGACGATGGTATTTCTTTCTGAAATTAAAATTCAGATGGGAGACAAAAAGAATAAAACAGATTATATCGATGGCGATTTCTCTGCAATTGAAAGATCAGGAATTGGCCGTTTCTTTATTTCTTCCAAACAAAGAATACAAGCGCTCAATCTAGGAGGATTTATTTCTAAAGTTCCCGTACAAGCTTCTTTGGTTCCAAGTATCAGTACGCGTGGAATGCTGAATACGCAGATTGTCAATAATTTTTCTTTAAATATTTTGGGAGGCTATAATGCAGGAGTTCGCGGATTAGAAATGGCTGGACTTTATAATATTAACCGTATGAATGTGGATGCACTTCAAATGGCTGGGATATTTAATACCGTTGGAGGATCTGTAAACGGAGTTCAGTTAGCCGGAATCTATAATAATGTTTTTGGCAATTTAAGAGGATTGCAGATAAGCGGCATTCATAATAGTGTGAAAGGCTCGCAAGTCGGTTTGCAAATGGGCGGTATTTATAACAACGTCTATAAAGACTCTAAAGGACTTCAAATCGCAGGAATTAGCAATACTGTAAAGGGTTCGCAAAACGGATTACAGTTTTCGGGAATTTGCAATATTGGAAAAGATACAGTGCGAGGTGCTCAAATTACAGGTCTTTTTAATTATGCTAAAGAATTAGAAGGAGTCCAATTTGGATTAGTCAACATTACAGATTCGCCATCTGGTTATAGTTTTGGTCTCTTAAACTTTAAAAAAGGCGGTTATAAAAAAATCAGCATTACAAGCAACGAAATTTCGGATATAAATCTTGCTGTAAAAACAGGAGACCATAAAATGTATACGATTTTGATGACAGGAAGAAGCGATCGAAAAGACGAAGAAAAGTTATTTTCTTTCGGAATAGGATTAGGAAAAAACATTCCGTTAGGAAAACGCTTCACTTTTAATCCCGAATTTAGTACGCAGTATCTTTATTTAGGAAATTGGGATATCTACAACTCCTTATCTAAATTTGATTCCTCTTTTTCTTTTCAATTATGCAAAGGCGTAGCAATATCTGCAGGACCTTCTTTGAATTTTTATTGGTCTGAGAAACAAGATAAAGACGGCAATTTAAATACCTCGACATTTGTTCAAGATCGTACCAAACACTCTACTATAATCAAAAATAACAGCAGAGATATTCTGGGATGGATAGGATGGAGTTTTGGATTGACTTTTTTTTAGAAATTTCTAATGATTTCCGAGCAATGTGATTATTCCCTTTAATGCTTAAACCTTGACTTTCTTGTCGAATACTTTTAAACACATAGAGACATAGATTTTTTTTGATCCGTAAAAAGAATAAAAAAAAATTAGTTTCTAACACATAGTAACTATGTGAATTAATGTAAGTGAAACGCTTTTATACACAATCTGCATCTATGTTTCTATGTGTTTAAAACAATTTAAGAGTTTCGAATAATCTCCTTTCGATGCGATTTTCCCCATTTGATCATTTCTTCGATTACAGGACCAAAAGATTTGCAATACGGCGTCGATTCGTATTTGACTTGAATTTCGGCATCGCGATCTTCAGTTCTTTTAATCAGCATATTCAATTCCATTTCTTTAAGTTCTCGGGAAAGCATTCTTGTTGTAATTCCCGGAATACTGCGTTCGATTTCCCTGAAACGATGATTTCCGTTACAGATCGAATTGATGATCGGTAAACGCCACTTTCCGCCCAAAACATGCAACGTGTCCTGAAGCGCTTGCACTTCTTCTTTCTGGTTTCTTTCCATCTTGTTTAATATTAGTTTGGTATACTCCATGATACTGGTTACAAAGTTATACCAATTTGAATTTAAATTTGCCAAATAAATTTTAAATAATCAAAAAGATGGAAAATCTAAAAAATAAAACAGCCGTTATAACAGGCGGAAACAGCGGAATAGGTTACGCAACAGCCAAACAATTAAAAGAGCAAGGCGCAAACGTAATTATTACAGGAAGAAGAAAAGAAGCCATAGAAAAAGCCGCTTTAGAACTAGGCGTTACAGCTATCACAGCAGACCAATCAAATATTTCGGATATCGAAAAACTGGTAGAAAAGGTAAAAACCGATTTCGGTTCGGTTGATATTTTGTTTATTAATGCAGGAATTGCAGGTTTAGGAACAATTGAACAAACTACAGAAGAATTGTACGACAATATTATGAATGTAAATCTAAAAGGTGCTTTTTTCACTTTAAGCAAATTTATTCCGATTTTGAAATATGGCGCTTCGGTGGTGTTTCTTTCTTCAAATACTGCGAGTATGCCAGGTCCGGGATCTTCGGTTTATTCGGCGAGTAAAACAGCTTTGAATTCGTTTATGAGATCGGCGGCTTTAGAATTAGCGCCAAGAAAGATTCGTGTCAATTCGGTTAGCCCAGGGCCAACTCAAACCGAAGTCATGAACAAAGTAGGCATAGACGAAGCCACCGTAAAAGGCATTATGGATGTCGTAGTAGAAAAAGTCCCGCTAAAACAAATGGGAAGGGCAGAAGATGTGGCTAAAATGGTTTCGCATTTGAGTAGTGATGCTGCGGTGTTTATGACTGGAGCAGATGTTATTATGGATGGTGGGATGAGTTTGGGGTGATTTTTTTTAAATTTTTAATGAATGAAAAAGAGCTTGTGTAGAAAACAAGCTCTTTCTTTTATAAAACTTTATTTTGTACTAGCAAAATGTTTAATAATTTTTCTAATTTCTTCTTGCCATTTTAGTACTTCATCTTCTACATTAATCAAAACAACACTACATATTTTACTATCATGTTTGCCATCTTTTTTTAGATATACTCCTGCTTTACTATTTTTATTATCTCCTGGATAAACCAAAGCTACTTTATTAGCATCGTAATATTCATGGTAGACGTACATTTGTCTTAAGTCATCTGGAGAAGGATTAAAACCATTTAGATTTTTCCATTTCGTATCTAATACAATATTTCCATCATAAGTTTCAATATAGATATCTGGTTTCATTGCAGTTCTTCTGCCGTTTTCAGGTTTCCAAAAAAACTTTGACGATTGCGCTTTTATTTTAATGAAATCAGTTGTGTTTTTCTTTAAGCTTGCATATATAAATTGTTCCCATAAAAGATTCATATCAAACATTAAAGCTAAGACATGATTTTTTCCTTTGGTTACGTCTGGATGATATTTGAGAAGTAATAATTTTGCAATTTCAACGGCCTTTTGATAATGCTTGTTTTTTCTATTGTAAATTAATTTTTCAAAAGTAGAATCTGTAACTTTTATGTCTGGCATTTCAGGAAAATTCAATAATAGAACGCCAATGCGACTATGTAAATCATTATTCCTATTTATTTGTTTTAACAATTTTAAAGTTTTGTAAATAATGAAATGTAAAGTGTGTTCAACATCATATATCGAATGACGAACATAAAAACGTTCTTTATGAATTAGATTCTGTTGAATGTGTTTGCTAAACTGTAAACTTCCTTTTAAAGTAGTAATATTTTCTTCTTTTTTTCTATATTTTTTGACTAGTCCATTGTGGAATAAATATTCTACTTCTTTAACAAATAACTCAAAATACAAATCAAGAATAGTATTGGGCTTTATTTTTAGGTTGCTGTTACTCGTAGATTTTATATCAAAACTTCCCACAGTCCTTAACATTCCAATTAATAGATTACGCCATTTTTTGTCTTCTTCTTTCGAGTGAGGAATTTTGTCTGCTTTTGGTAATACTTCTATTAATGTATTACCAACTTGAATAACGCCAACATGTTCATTAAATTGAACGCCATTGTAGACCAATTTATAAAAAGGTTTTCCATTACCATAATAATGTTCTAAAGCTTCAAATTGATCTTTGGTGATTTTCTTTTCACCTTTATCAAAACGAAGAGTTTCATGTTCAAATACGACAATATTTTCTTTTATTTTAGCCAAACTATTTATTCATTAGAATTTTAAGAGCTTTTTCAAAACTCATAATTTCTTCATGTTTATCTTTAAATATAATCTCCTCGTCTTTTCTGTAATCAATAATTTCATAAATATTTTTGTTGTCAAAATCATCTGGAGCATCATAAAAATCAGCAAAAATATTTGTTGAGGCTCTCTCTTCTCGTAAGTGAACAAACCCCTTTCCTAATACTAAACCTAGTTTATTATAATCCCCAAAGAAATATTCTTGTAATAAAGGAATAATATTTTTATAAAAGGATTCTATTATTGAATTCTCATTTTTATTGAGTAAGTATGAATGTCCTATTTTATGATCTTTGTCTAGTAGTTTTTCAATCCTTAAATTTATTGTTTGAAGTATATCAGAAGCTGAATATCCATATATACTATTTTGCAAGTCTTCTAAATCGTAAAGAGGAGGCATTTCTTCAAAACAAAAACGTCTTCGTAAAGCGGTGTCCAGAGCTTCAATACTTCTGTCGGCAGTGTTCATTGTCCCAATAATAAATAAATTAGGAGGTACTGAAAAATATCTTTCTGAATACGGTAGTTTTACAATTATTTCATCTTGGCTTAATCTTTTTTCTGCTTCGATAAGTGTAATTAATTCTCCAAATATTGATGAAACATTTCCTCTGTTAATTTCGTCAATGAATAATCCAAAAGGCGAAGCACTACTAAATTTTTCTCTTCTTTGTTCTTTAGTATAATTTAAAATGCAGTCTGACAAACTTGAAAATCCTGCTAATTTAGCAGCTTCATCGCAACATTTGTAAAAAATACCGTCTCTCACAAAATAGCTTAAATCAGAATTTTCTTGATCCTCTTCATTTAATCGAGGCTTTATTCCCTCGATAAAATCTTCATATGTAAAGGATTGATGAAAAGTAATAAATTCAAAGTTCTTTTTTGTTTCTAATTTATTTTTAAAATTTTTAATTTCATCACCAAGTTCACATATATCAGTAATAAGTTCTTTTTTTTCTGGAATTATCTTCCAAAGTGAATTAGAAAATTTATTAAAAATTAATGGAACTGTACGTTTTGTATAGTCAACTGTTTTAGACTCATTTATTGTGTGTTGTGATAGTTGTCCCCATAAAGTTTGATCAATGCTTTCAGTATTAGATGCATTAAGTTTTATATTTATAAATCGATGCTCTTTGATTTGTGGAACTGACATTAATTTGTTTTCCACATATAATGTAAGTGCAATAACTTGCCACCAAGTTAATTTGCTTATTTTTTCTATTAAAAACTCTTCTTTTGAAATAGTTTTACTATTTTCAGTGAATTGAGAAAAAAAATCATGCTTTAATCTATGGGTTTTTCCAGTTCCTGGTGGACCGTAAAGAATTTGATTTAAATTTTCAGACATAATTTTATTTATATTAGTGCTTGTTATAGAATTGTTTTTTAGCTCAAATTGAGTATCAAAATACGGTATGAATAATTTGGTATTTGCTTCTTTTACTTCTCTATTTGGTATAATAATACATGTAGAATTATCATTGGGTGTCCACCATTTTTTATCATCATTATAGGGTTCTTCTTTAATTGCTTCGGAAATAATTTCATAGGAGCGTTGAAGCCAACCATCATCACCAAATTCTTCATATTCACAATAGGTAGCATCGCTTGTTATTCTGCCTATTACTTCTAAATTGTTGTTACCTCTGCACATATAGAAGTAATCTCCTATTTTCATTTCTTTTTCAAATGTTTCCCCCTGCGTTTGGGAAGAAACTCCTTTTGCTTTGGTTTGACTATGAACTATGATTAAGTAGTTGTCGTTAAAGTAAGTAAAGGCTTTGTCATCAATATCTTTTGGACTCATTGAAACTTTAAAAATAGATTCGCTATCATTTAAATCAACTAAATTCAATTTAGATTTCCCTTCTTTTTTATGATAAACACGTTTGTTGAATAAGGTATCATGATATGTAAAGAAAGAGGTGAACTTGAATATCCCATTATCATTAATCTCTTTTTTTATTTTTTCTATCCTTGAGACATTGTTTGATTTAAGACTTTTACGTTTATAATTTTTATTTTTTTGAAGTACTTCATCAATTCCCAATCCTTCTATACTGATGTTAATGTCTAATTCTTTTGGAAAGTCAATTAAACCTTCTTCGGAATTACTTTTGACATTTTGAAAACCATAATTAACATCTAATATAACAATGCGGTCATTTTCTTTAAAGGTTTGAGATAACGCATTATATTTTTCTTGTGATGATAAGATGTAAAAGTTAATGAAATTTTGTTTTTTTGCATCGGCTATAAGCTGACTTAAATCTAATTGTAGAGGGTGAATGAAAGGCTGAAAGTTAGCTTTAACTCTTGAAATAAGTTCTGGGTATGCGCTATTCAGTCTTAGAAATTGATCATTTTGACAATTTATTTCCTCAATATTTATGCATAATATACTTTTTCCATAATTAACTTCACTTATTTTTCCTATAAGTAATTTATCATTTGAAATAAAAATTGCATTATCATTTTCTGTAAGCTGTCCATATGTATTATCCCAGCGATTATCCGCAGGATCTTCCCACAGTATCGTCTTATTTCTAGAATTATATTGGCTTAAAATACTGATTCTTGTAAGTAAAGTTTTTGTCATTATTGAGATAATTGAAATCGATATTTATTTTTAAAAAGATAGTTGTTTATACAATAATAATCAATTATTAGAGACTATTTAATTTTCTTTAAAACAGTCAAAAGCTTAGGAATTTTATCAACCTGAGTTTCAGTCCAAAATGTATAATTTAAAATTTTATCATTATCATAGCTATTCAGTTTTATTGTAATTCTTCTGGTTCTTTCATTAACAAAATAATACATTGTCATTTCCTTTGCTTTGAAAATAAATTCAGAAGATTTGTCTTTAAGTTTTAAGTCAAGATTTGGAATAACATTATCTTCTACAAAATTTATAAATTCTTCAATTTCATCGATGCCAATCCAGGCTGTTTTATAAATATCTGGGTTTTTAATATACATATCTATTTGCAAAGCATTTACTTTTGTTCCTGCTTTCAAGTCAATAACTTCAATTGGATAAAAGTTTACCACTTCACCAATTCCAGATTTAAATTCGGCCGTTGTGTTCCAATCTTTGTTTATTCGAGTAAATTGAGCTTTATCGATAAATTGTCTTGTTGTAGATTCTATGTTCTCTTTTTGGGCATATGAAAAAATAGAAAATAGAATTAAGCTGGTTAAAAGTATATTTTTCATAATTTAAATGTTTTTATCTTGTTTGTACAAAGATTTTTCTTTTGTGGATGTTATTATTATGGAAATCCGTAATCTGTCTACATTTATTGGCAAGTCTAGCAATAATTAAAATCCAAAACAATAAGTATTTCTACGGTATTTGTCCAAACAAACAAAAAAAGAAAACCCTTAATCTCTCAAAGACCAAGGGTTTTAATTTTTTTTCAAAAAGAAACAAACCTTTTACTCCAAATCCAGATAAGGATCTAAAATTTCGGCTAGTTCATTGAGCCAATAGAAGCTGTCTCCAAGTTTGGCAGCGTTTAACTGAATGTTTTCTTGATCGTTTAGAACGCCCAATGCGAGGGTTAGATTTACCTGTCTTATGGCTCTCGCCATAT